>Ga0153948_1001730_pt1 | contig 10866 bp, 9 predicted proteins | sample TSNJ032MetaG_FD_104696 | JGI IMG/M metagenome (GOLD analysis project Ga0153948, IMG submission 104696) | Attine ant fungus gardens microbial communities from New Jersey, USA - TSNJ032 MetaG | ecosystem: Host-associated > Fungi > Mycelium > Unclassified | place: USA: New Jersey, Wharton State...
ATAGATGAGGGACAATGCAGAAGCAGAGGCCCCTAGTTTCTAATGCATGACATCAGACATCAAGCACCGAACAGCTTCTATTTTTTTCCACATGGAAAAAACAGTGACTAGATCGAGCGAGACTCCAACCGCAGTTCAACATTTTTGGTAATACTAAAAGAGATCGCGTTATACAGGTCCTCGTTCTAAGGATTTTCAAAATCCACGATAATATCAACGAGGTGAGTGTCAGGATTAAGTTGACCATCACATTTTTTGTATGGACATATTGTCCAAACTGCCGATGATTAAATGCATTAGATATCGGGGGAGCACACTTTCACACACTTTCTTCGGGTATGAGTTTTGTTTTGTTTCTGGGATATGCAATGGAAATCATCCTTTAAAGACAAAGCTATGAATTAATCTACATAGGGGAATACTATCGGAGATTCGTCCCTTCTGCAGACCCAGCATGCCCATGTGGTGAAGCACTTCAGATGCGAGAGCACAATCCTGCCCCACCTATCAAAGACTACCTTACGGCAAGCATCACCAACGTCATACCTACCTGACCTCCCCGGCACCAAGGAAAGCATGCAAGTCATGGCATCCTCCCTTGAAAAATTCAGTGCCTTCACAAAGAATGGCCATTCCTGTCCAACATCATTGTCCCACATCACAGATAGACCCTTACAGACTTCATAGAGACTGAATCTCGGATCTCCAGTCAACACGAATCACAATAAGTAAGCATCTATCAATATGTACAAGTACTCAACTCCAAAGACCCTGTACAAGGATAGTGGATACAAACAACTACGCTAATTATAGACCTACCTAAAATTGAGAATCACATGCATCATCACATGCATCGCGCAGGCTCGGATGAAATCCAACACCTCCAACACCTGATTCGGAATGATTCCAGCAGACCATCCCTTTAGCTCGGGTGTAGTCGGTAGCGTACCACTATGTAACTCACCCACCGCGTCATAGCACCTGTTTGCTTGTTGCAGTATATAAATACAGAACTCTCATTATCACGTGACAAAGTGTCCAGTCAGCTGATTTGAAGGTCACTTGACAGTCGTGTTGAACTTTCAACATGTATCTATACTCAGATTCAGACTCCGCAGAGCAAAAAAAACTTTTCTCCGTCACAGGCTACACACTTTTGTCTCCTTCATGATGGACGCTACCCTTGGTCAATCGACTCAGCCTCTCCTCCTCAGCAATAACTATATCTTCCACGGATTATTCTTAGCAGTCAAACTCTTTTTGATTCTCGCGTTTTCTTTCGCACTTTTTGCTGCGGCCTGTATATTTCGTCGTAAGTGGACTGGGAAAGAACAGCCGAACAGCCAGGGACACAGATTGTATATTTTTATCCACCTTTCGCGTATCTTCTCTCATCTCTTTCTCTCACAGGGCTTTTAGACGAGGACGCGGAATTCCTGACAGTGATCGTCGCCCATTCAACGTAGCAATTCGGCATGCTCAGCGTAGACCGGAAAATGCAGCTGCAAGTAAGGCTGAACCTGCTCGACAAGGTATGAAGCTCAATTTCAACATCCGTCCTGTGTTCTCAACTCTGACTTGAATCTAGATGGCCCTGATCCCGCAACAGAGAAACCAAAGAGGCAAACCATTTATGCACGTTTTACGGCGCAAGAAAGAGCACAAGGGAGGATAGCGAAGTGTGCCGCGTAGGTCTAACGCCTGTGCATAAGATATTGTCTAACGTATATCCAGTTCTCTTGCTATGTCTGAAGGGAGGACTCATTATACCTTCGGAAATCCTATGGGAGCTTTTTCACTACACCCGCGACCAGTACACTGGAAGAGTGAAGAAGAACTTCTTAATTCTAGCCCATGGGCACCGAAGCGCCCTCATTATGAATTGGGTCCGATGCCAGTAGAGGAAGCAGTCAAGGAGGTTCAGGACGAGGTCCAGGACAAGCCTGACGCAATAGATGTAGCTCTGGAGATTTATCCTCGTCCGTCATGTCCTTGGGTTGGCCTGCGCTCGTCAGACTTCCACCTTCGAGATGCACTTGCCAATTACTCTACGGAAAAGGTTTTGGAACCCAAGCCTGCGGTCCACTTTCTCGAGGTTGCTAATCCAGAACCACCGATTCAAGATGAGCGCGCGCCTAAGGTCTCTTTTGCGGACGAAGTCTCTTTTGTGGACGAAGTCTCTTTTATGGACGAAGTCGTCCAGGATGCCAGCGGCGATTCACCGATGGCCGTAGAGGAGGATGAAAGTGCAAGTCATGGCTTGTCTCAACGTGGCAAGAAACGTGACCGTACAGAAGCTGGCTGGACACTTGATGAAGATGAAGGTGCTAGCGAACTTAGTACAGGTGGACCTGTGAGATGTCCTGACCAAAGACGGACTTTGTCGAGGCACGAATGTGACATCGACGTGGTGGCGAGTCGCGCCCAGAAACGTTCCCGCGGCCCGAATAACAATGAAATTGATTCTGAGAGTGAGAGTGAAAATTGGCATCCTCTTCGTAGGAACCGCCGCAGGAAGTCGGGCAAGAACCCAACCAGAAAATTAGCGAGGAAACACCGCAAACGTGCTATTGGTCAAGAATGGGTGGAATCTAATATTAGATGGAAATTTGGTCCCAATCGTGAGCTGCTGCGTCAGGACCTAGTCAAGCAGGTGAATCCGGCGGAGTATATGGTGAGCCTTATATCTGCTTGACTGTGAATACGTATATATATTGCTCATGTTTCAGCCTTCTGATTCTGGACACATTGAACGCCTTCTCAAACCGGACGTTTATGTCGAAAAATGGTTTACACTAGAAGAACATACCATAGCACAAGGGAGCTGTACTCTGATCGGACAAGAGACTTTGAGGCAACGGCTTGACAAATCTAAACAACGTGCCTTCGACCTGAACAGGGAAATTGAAAGACAGGAGGTAGGAATATCTTGACTAGTTGATCCTGTTGACTGAAAGCCCGTTTTGATAGTATAAGAGACTCCCTTACTCCATCAATCCAGATTCTGCCTACTGGGCTCAAATCATGACCGATCAGACGCCTGATATTAGGATAGGTTTAAACGAAGCTCTGTACAATGAATTATTGTCTCTCCCCCCCATCCCTACCCCCATACCTACAGACGAAGAGAGACCTCTTGCAGGACATGCAACAGTTTACCCGACTGTTTCACAACCTGCGGAGATGCCCAAGTCTCAGCCGTCGTCCTCCTTTGCTTCTTTCGCAGGAGTTAATAACCCGCTGAACCCTTCCACATCGTCGACATCAGTATTTTCCCCTAGTCCACCAGCCCCACAGCCAACCTTTCAATCCACCGCACCTTCAGAATCATGGCCGTCCAATGTTTCGCCCCATGTTGCTTCCGGACAAGTAACAGGGACTCTCCAACCGACGAATTTTCCTGGCGCATCGATTATGTCCAATACTAACTCGGTAAGCCCAGCCCCTGGGTCATACACGACTTTCCAGTCCTCGTTCGGTAATACCTTAAACATTCTCTTATCAGCGCTATATTGATTCCACGTTTAGGTCCTCCATCTAATACTTTTGCCTCGGGTCCCTCTCAATCTCACTTCTCCGGAATGAATACCAACATCTCTGCTTTCGAACCCACCACTGTTACCAATCCATTTACCACCAATTTCCCCCAACCTGCAGCTCAGCCTACTTCATTCAATCAGTTCAATCCCACAGGCTTCCCTACTGCATTCTCCAATGCTTCGACTACAGGTCCCAGTCCTGCAACTGGTTTCTTCCCTATCAACCCTTCTGGGTCAAATGCCCATAGTCAACCATCGACGGTCGCCTCTCATCCTTTTGTTCCTCAGGGGAGGGACATGTGGGTAAACAGCGTTCCGAATACCCTGGCACCGGGTTCTAACCCATCGTTCGGGTTCCAAGGGTCAGCTTCAGATGGTAATGTCAACATGCATCAGCCATCCATGTCTGTTTTTGGTACCGTCGGCGGTACATCGAACCCCTTCAATGATGCCAGGATTCTAAATTTCTTTGGTGGGGGTGCCAATATGCAGGCAGAATCTAACCAAATGTCGAGGCCAATTTTCAAGTTCGGACAATCGCCGAATACGAATACCCTTGCAGCATCCAATGCTTCACCATCAACGAGTACACCTGCATCAGCAATGACAACTGTCCAGCAAGGGAACCCCTTTTTCCCACTACCTAATGCTGGTGGCGGCAATTCTAACACCAATGAAGCTGCACCAATGGAATCAGAGATTCAGTTCACATTCAGGTATTCTCTGCCAAGATAGGAGTAGTGGTAGCGTAGTAGGGTATGGTCGAGTAGTGATAGGGCGGTATAATTAAAGATAGTTTCCAGTCTAGCAAGAACCATCTTGTATTTGTAGTACTTTTACTTTTGATGCACTGTTCTGAGATAATAATAGAGATTTCGTAACTTTCGCTTTTTTCTATACTAATGGTATCTGCTTTCTGTTTATTGTATCTATTTTCATCTACTCTTGGTTTATCGTATCTATCTTCATCTGTGTTTTGTCTGACATCGATTCAAATGTATCAGTCCTATTTCTGTTTTCTACTTTTATCATTAGGGCCCATCAACCTGGGCACTCAAGCACCATGTAAAAAATTGGCGATTTGATATACAATCATAGGAGGCCAATCTCCAGGACTGACTCTGATGGCTGCCCGACGCCGCTAGCCCTCACCTGAATGCGTTAATTCGCACCTGACCACAAGAAATTCGCCATGATGTTAAAGATTTAATACACTAGTCAAAATAAGGACGCTGACACCAGCGGGCATCTCCGGGGCTTCTCATTTTGCGTTCTAAGAACCCCACAGAGGTGAGTCCCATCCATTTGTAATGCAGGTGCTATGTGAATCTGAGAACCCCTCGAAGGGCACGCCAGTTGCCTTTACACCAAGGTTGTTTCATCATCCTAACTTTGTGACAATAAAAGTCAAGCACTTAGCCATTATTGAATATACCTGTCCATCTTTCTCTCCCGCACAGATCCAGGTTCAAGGATAAGTAGAGGATAAGTAGATGAAAGTGGATCAAAATAAAGATGATAGTTAGAATAATGAGAAAACTGATCAATACTTTTAGACGTTGACTTGAGTCAACTTTTTGTACTGCTGGCTTTCTATTTTAAAGGATGTTTTGCACAAGAAAGAGTGCATACTGGTAAGAAATGAGTAAAGGACAGTAAGTAACCAAGTAAGGTAGACGACTGGGGAGAGAAGCAATAGGAAATATACATGCTCAAGGCATATGAATGACTATACTATAACCACAGAACAAATATGTAATGTGCGAAAACTGTTCAGTTCCCGAAGTTCACAACATTTGTTGTGTTTTACTCGTTATGGTATCCGCCACATTCATTTTGGCATCCTCAGTCGTATCCCATCCAGACACTCACAATACTAATTACGAATGCCACAAGAATGGCAACAAGTGCAGAACCAACCACGCTGATCCATACACCAAAATCACTCCAGAAATCGTTCAAACTAAACACGGGTTTGATGGGAGGCCACACTCTCACCCTTATATTATGCTTGATACCAGCAGAGGTGTCTTTCGGAATGACAAATAGTGTTTGTCGGCGTTCATCATAGGTGTAGGCATACCTCTCTTCCGTCAATACTTGGAGCTTCTTGACGAGCTCAGACTCGTCGTCGCACTTGTATTGGGACATATCGACTCGAGCCTCAAGAAGAAGCTTTCTGCCGGACACGAGAAGTGAGGGGAAGAATATTTCTGTTTCATGTGCACGAAGATGGTCGTGTTCTGTTCCCTGAGGTATCATCCATGAGAACGACATCTCGCCGTTCATCATTTCGTAGTTGAACTCGAGCGGTATGCCAGCTACTTTGGCGGGGTATGGTCGGATGACAGCATCAAGGATACGACTGCCGCCATCGAGATGCAGAGAAGTTTGTTCGTGATCAAGTGGGAATTTTGGCATCGCTCGACGTTGGGAGAACCACGAAAAGTTCTCACCGTTCCAGTTGTCACCTTCTTGGTCTGTGTTATCAGGATTATAATTCCAGAGACTACGAGGTAGGACATTTAGCAATGGAGCGCGCATGATAAAGAATAGATTTACTTAAAACCGACTAATACGCGGTCCAAGGCAGTGATCATCGCGTCCATCATGCGCTTTTGCCAGATAAAATCATCAGTGACAAAGGCTTCTCCCTTACTAGGACACTATTAGCCCGAACAAGAGGAGACCTTAGGCAAATACGTGCTTCATGTCCATGGGAACACCACATTCGCCGAACAAAACTGGCTTCTCTCCTAATGACTTGTATGCTTCTTCAGCCAGAGTACGTATTTGAAGACTATAGTTATCACGGGCGCCTTTATGGCCCCAGTAAAAAGCCTTGAGAGGAAACATCCCCTGAATAAAGCATTAGATCATGACGAAAGTCATATCAAAGAAGACGAACGCACCCGTGACAAACCTTGCACATTAACAGTAAATTCACCATATTTCTTGTTGAAAAGGGAGTCCAGGTCATACCAGTGTGGTGCATAGACCATGTTGGGTATCTGGTGCTCTTCCGTCCAAGATGTTGGACAGAACTTAGAGAATGAGTACTAGAGACAGACTAGACGAACCATACCTACCTCATTTGGTATAGCTTCCACGAAAAGGATCTTGTCTGGGGTAGACGCTTGGAGCACCCGTTTGGCCCACTTCTTCATGAACGGATAGTAGCAGTCCGTATACCATTCGATCTGACTAAATGTTAGGACATCGAATAGAGGATAACATGCTTGCACCCGCACCTTCTTACCACTGACTGGATGCTTCACGAAATAATTCTCTCTTAACACAACAGCTTGGTTTCTAGTCTTACACCAAGCCCAAACCCCATGCATTTCCCACAAACACTGCCCACCTGTTGGCCCATCCTCTTTCCATGCCTTCTTCCTTCTTTCATTCAATAATGTGTAAGTGGTCTGTTTCGTAGGCACTGGAAAAGATCTGGTCCAGGTAGGCACGAAAGTGGGATAGCCAGCGCCCAGTTGGAAAGATTGGATCGTCGAGGGTATATGAGAAAGGTGGAGATCAGTGTTGTAGTTGAATGAGTACATTGACTTGAGGTCAATATACCCTCTATGGGGTTCATTCATCATCTGAAAACCTAATACGCCTTCAAGATCTCCCACTGCATGAACAAGAGTTTCCCATGTATCCAGAAATGCGTTTTGCAAAAATTGTTGGATGGGAACACCATCTCTGACTTTCAATTTTGGCGCAAAAATATCTCCCGCCCAAAATACAGTACTGTGAAGATAATCAGCATTTAAGACCTGGAAATATGAACCAAACCCTACTTCAAAGTTGAGGCCGCAAGTTTGTGGTACCCTGTGGGCCACGATCCTCGTTCATCGTCCGTGTATCCTCCACCATGCATTCCGGCAAGCCACGCCGCGCCAGTCTCTTCAAGATTGGCTAGGTCAAACCCGGCAGCTTCAATTGTCCATGCAGGTGCACCAGAACCACCACTGTACCGAGACCAGACATCCTGATGCATACAGACGAAAATGGAAATCCCATATTTTGGTAGCAGCGAAAACAGCTCCCGGAGATAGTTCAGGTACTCTTTGTCATAGATTCCACTGTCGCCCAAGCTTAAGTGAACGCAACTTCCATAAAATTGCAAACCACTCACGGTCCTTCGTGTTCGAGAGTCTCCCATGTCACGATGAATCGGACTGCAAGTTAATGAGTTGCGTCTTGGCACGAAGAGGATTTTCACCTACCAAATGTCATTCCCCATCGCCTCAGCCTCGAGAAATGATCATGTGCCTCAGACAGGGGAAAAGGGCGCCCGACAAATGTTACAGTCTTCGGGTCATCCGGCCAACTCTCATTTGTGTGGTTGACTGGACTTGAAATCTCATGATCAGTCAAAGTTTTTTGGACACAAGGATATAATACACTCACATTTTACAGTTTCCTGACAGATTCACTCCGCGCAGATTACAAACTCGACCGTACCCATCGACAAAGTGCCGACCGCGTAGATGGATACCACCACCTGTGCCTGCAGATGACCAGTCGTGCGCATAGGTGGAAGCAGAACCTGGTCCATGTAGAGGATCTTTTGAAGGATGCTACTTGGCTTGAAAAATCAAAACAGAAGTAGGAGGCTGCTTACAAGTTTGATGGGACCATCCACCATAATGAAAGAATTTGTAGGAGATGAAGGAGTTATGGCACGATGCCGGTGGTTCGAATTCGGCCCGCAGTGGCGGATCACTTTTGCTGGAAGCTTATAAGTGTACTGCTGTTTGGCTGTTTGTTGAACTTAGGAGGGCCACGTGTTGACCTTCTCGATCATGCATTTTGAAACCACCTGGTATGGATACTTGAAGCTCCTATACATTGACTTTGTGGCTTCCCCTGTATAACGTCCGCATCTAAAACCAAGATGCAAGGTTTCACAGTCACCATTGGACAGTCCCACCATTGCGTCAGGTCATCCCTGAATAGCTGGGCCGATTGGGCTGCAAGGACATGAACTAGATTGACTTTAGTTATAAGCAGCTGTAAAGTGACCAAGTAATTTTATAAATAATTGGATAAGGACAGTACCAAGAATAAGAACAAGGATGTTTTAATGTGGACAATTCTATCGCCGCAAACAGTATAATGCTAATAAATTGATATTTTTCTGAATCCTATATTTGTTTCCCTTTTTATATGAAACCTGAGGAAGAAAAAACAAGCTAGTACAAGCCTACCACATAATAATGCCCTTGATTTTGTACCATTTATTATGTGCATCTCCGTATGATCTTGAAAAAGTTGTAATATGAATTTCCTCTATGAGGAAGAAGACTGATTATCAATGTATGTGATACAATCTGGCCTATTTTGACAGGCCAGTGGCATGCAGATGCAAACTCTCCTATCAACCGATAAAAGCTACAACTGTAAAAATCTTAAAGTCCTTAAGATACAATGTTTTATTTTCATAAACTTGGTTATAATTATATTGTTTAATTTATAAATCTCAATTCACCGAGTTAATTCAATTGATAAACTTATTAGATAATTATCACCATCAACCTACGGGATATGCCGAAAAACTGTGAAGCCCTCGAACCTTGTTTTGTTTGCACAACACAACGACCAAACGAATCATCATTTTATCGTTCATCGACACCGACGTTTCCAAGATATGGTATGTCGATATTGTTTTTCCAATTTCACTTTTGTGCAGTATGAATGATATCTTGAATAGGCTCCCACAAATACAAATACCAAGAAAAAGGTGATAGTCTGTAGACATGCATTTATGTTATAATCTAAGACATCTCTAACTACAGACCGGTGGCAAGACGCGCTCGGCCCTCAAAGACATTGCTACCTATGAACAAACAATCCATCTTCATAGGCGCGTGCATGGTCGCTCTTTCAAGAAACGTGCTCCATGGGCAGTCAAGTCGGTCGTTGAATTTGCTCAGAAGGCCATGGGTACCTCCGATGTTCGCCTCGACCCCAAGCTTAACCAGGCTATTTGGGCTCAGGGTATCAAGTCTGTTCCTCATCGGATACGTGTAAAACTTGAGCGTACGTCGCGTATCTTTCAGTGTTCTGTAAATTAATCACCGGTTCCTTCTTTGACCACTTTTAGGGAAGCGCAATGACGACGAGAGCGCTAAGGAAAAACTTTACACATACGTTTCGCATGTCCCCGTAACATCATTCAAGGTGCGTGACTCCCTCTTGTTTCTTGGTAGACTGGACAATCCTAATTTCTCTTAGGGCCTCCAAACAACGGTCGTCGATGCAGAGTAAATTCATAGTCAATCTAGTTCTTGTTGGTCCTGTTGTTATCTTCCTCCCTCCTATGCACACTTCACGCCTGTCGTTTTCAGAGAGCAGTCATGTCCCAGTCCCGCAATAATTTTGAGTGATTGAATTTCCTGTGGTTCTGAAAAAGGATCGAAGGCCGCCAGTGACTTTGTATCCTTATCGTGGACACCAATGAATTGAAATATAGTCGGGTGCCATTCTTAAGTCTGTGTATCGAGACTGGGGGTGTTAATAGTCCATTGTTGAGTTTATGATGATGTAACTATCTATAGAGTCTCTTGGATGTCTTGAAACGATGCCATTTTCCGAAAACATACAAAAAGGTTTGGACACTACGAGGATCGAACTCGTGATCTTATACAATTATGTGAAATCTCACAGTGCAAAGCATACGCCATACCACTAGGCCAAGTGCCCCATGGCTGCTCCTGAAAATGGTTGCTAATTGACTAGTATGTGTGTATGTTAGCCCTGCATAAAGAGGTAGCACGACTAGAGTAACAGCGATTAATGCGGAGACGTTGCGACATGTAGAAAGTATTTTTCTGGTAGAAAGATAAGAAGTAGATTATGATGACTTGTTGGGTCAATTAAGAATGCAGATTAGAGATGAGTAACTGTAGGTCCACTTCAAGCCTACGCTCCATCAGTACCTGCAGATCTTGCTCTTCTCCATCTTGTGAGGGACTGGCGACGAAAACAGCATGGTCAACGGAGTTGTCGTGAGGTGGGGCAAGACGGCAGCTAAAACTGAGAGTATAGGATAACTTGCTTTACAAAAAATAATTGAGAAAATAGATGGGAGACTTTTAGGACAAGCAAAAAACAATTCAAAGCTGTGGGATTCGTTTCCAGAGCTACTGAAGTTGTTTTCATTTTTTAACTTTGAGTTTTTTTCAACTTCTCACACATTTCTGTGTAGAATTATTTAGTGGTCAAGATGAGGTTCGAACGTCCAACCTGTTGCATCTGTCGTGGGACTTTCTGCATTCAGGTCTCATGCTCCAACAGCTCAGCCACCTCGCCGACTGAA
>Ga0153948_1001734_pt1 | contig 10856 bp, 9 predicted proteins | sample TSNJ032MetaG_FD_104696 | JGI IMG/M metagenome (GOLD analysis project Ga0153948, IMG submission 104696) | Attine ant fungus gardens microbial communities from New Jersey, USA - TSNJ032 MetaG | ecosystem: Host-associated > Fungi > Mycelium > Unclassified | place: USA: New Jersey, Wharton State...
AACTTGATTTAAATTCAACGTTCCAACTTGTAGATGATCAATCAATCTTCCAGGTGTTCCAACAACAACATGACATCTTTGTCTTAATTGTTTTAGTTGTCCTTCAAAAGAAGTTTTACCAAATATTGCTTCAACCTTAATTCGTTTAAATCTACCAATATGAAAAATTTCTTCTTTTACTTGTAATGCAAGTTCCCTAGTTGGAGTGATTACTAATGTTTGCGGATTCTTCTTATCCCAATCTATTAATTCACATATTGGTATTGCAAAAGCAGCCGTTTTTCCACTCCCAGTTTCTGATTGTATTATCAAGTCCTTTTTCTCTAATAAAGTAGGTATTACTTGACTTTGAACGTTTGTAGGTTTTTTATAACCTAAAATATCGATTGCTTTTAAAATTTCATCACTTAATTTATAATTTTTAAAATTTAATTCTGACATAGACTCTCTTTTCCGAATAATATGTTTATACTACTCTTTCAATTAGTATACCATGCAAAGATTTAAAATAACATATATTTGATTTACCAGACAACATTGCCACGTTTCTAATAACAGCCTTTTTGGATACGTTGATACCAAGGCACAAATATAAACAAATCTATGATTAAAAGACAATAGACAATCTGAGATAAAGCTTCTAGACCACAAAAAATCTTTCTTATTTAATTAATGACTAAAAAAGGTGAATATCAAAGTAGATTATTCACCCATACTAATACTCATCAATAATTAACTATGTTAGTACATAATTCAATTATCAAGCAATTATTTTAAATAATTCTATTATTTTTTCTTTATCAAAATAAACTGGATTTGCACCAGCACAAGCATCTTTCATAGCATTCTCAGCTAATAAATCATAATCTAAATCAGTAATCCCTAATTCTTTTAATGAAGATGGTATTTCTACCTCTTTCGCAAGCTCTTTAATAGCATTAATAACATAATTAACGCATTCTTGATTACTTTTATCTTTTACATCAAATCCTATGACTTGAGCAATTGAACGGAATTTTTCTGGAACAACCTTTGCGTTTTCTTCTTCTACCACAGCAAGCAACATAGCATTGCATACTCCATGTGGTAGATCATATATGCCACCTAATTGATGTGCCATAGCATGTACATTTCCTAGTCCAGCATTACTAAAAGCAATTCCATCTAAAAAACATGCGTAACACATTTGCTCTCTTGCTTCAATATCATTACCATCTTTTACAGCTCTTGGTAAATATTCAAATATTTGTTTAATCGCATAAAGAGCTGTTGCATTCGTCACATCCATTGCTCCTTTTGCTATCACTGCCTCAATGGCATGTGTTAATGCATCCATTCCAGTGGCAGCTGTTAAATCCTTTGGTTTACTAATCATTAATTCAGGGTCATTAACTGTAATTGCTGCTAGTGAATTAGTATCTACCAAAATCATTTTTACTTTACGTTCTTCGTCTGTAATAACATAATTGATCGTTACTTCTGCTGAGGTTCCAGCCGTCGTTGCAACCGCAACTATTGGTAATGATTTTTTAGTAGTTTTATTAATTCCCTCATAATCTCTAACATCCCCACCATTAGTAGCTAATACAGCAATAGCTTTTGCACAGTCTTGTGGTGATCCACCCCCAACTGAGATTACAAAATCACAATGTTCTTTTTTTAATATTGCTAAGCCATCATTAACATTTTTTACTGTTGGATTCGGCTTAGTATCATAAAATACACTATATTCAATTTTTGTATCCTTTAAAATTTCTAACACCCTATCAACAACTCCACATTCATGTAAAAAAGCATCACTTACTACTAATGCTTTTTTACATCCTAATTTACTTATCGGATCTTTTAATTCAGATAAACATCCTGCTCCTAATAAATTTACAGGCGGTATATAATATATCATATTAATCCATCTCCTATTCTTTTTGCTTATTTTATAAAATCTTTTGCCAAGTTAGTTTAGTTGTAATAGAAAATTAATTCCAAGGCACTATACCTGTTGAAAACTTTGAACCTCCTTTCGCTTGTTTTAACGTCCTCTTTTCCACTCCCATTAATTATCAATTCTCCTAATCATGAAAAAGAAAGACCAGTGATGATATGCAAAAGAGTTGATTTTGCTACATCGCTTCCTTTTATAAAATCGTAAATCATAGTAGCCTAATCATTTTTTCTATTGCGGTCAGTATATATTTATGGCATAATTTTATGCTAAAATTATATCAGCAAAAAACAGAATACGCAAGATAAATTTATAAAATATAATTAATTTACAAACCGTTTTATAATCTTAAATTTAGTAATTAACAAAGGCTACAAAGGATTTTCAATTACTTTCGACAGAATTCAATTGGTATAAGAATATAGTTACCCATTTACAGAGATTGCTCTATATATTTCAACATGATTAATGTACCATTTTATCATAAAACAAGAGAAATTGTATTTACTATAAAGATACCTTTATCATTTCTATTTCCCTCAATCACTACTTTTATCTTTATTAAGAATATGTACCACCCTATTTTTTTATAACATTTTTGCCTGCTCGATTTTTATTTACCTTCTGTTAATGTAAAATTATCAATTTTATAGATAGTATCCGCAAACAACTCGTATTCTGAACTGTGAGTAGTAAAAATTAATGTGTTATTTTGATCGCTAATAAAGTTATCTAAAATATTTTTTAGCATCTCCTGACTATTTTTATCTAATCCATCAAATGGTTCATCTATTATCAAATAGTTTGGTTCCTCCATTAATGCTTGAATAATTCGTATTTTTTGTTTCATTCCTAATGAATATGTTTTATATTTTTTATTTATTGAATCTTCCATATTGAAAGTTCTTACAAACTCCATTATTTTTTCTTCCGTCGTTATCTTATTAATGTTAGCTAGATGCAATAAGTTATCCAAACCACTTACATTACCCATAAACTCTGGAGCATTAATAAATAAGCCTGCATTGTTTATAAAATCATTGTTTACTCCTAACTTATTACCATCAATCATAATTTCCCCTACATCAGGTTTAGAATAACCAACGATTAGCTTTAATAAAATACTTTTACCACTTCCATTAACTCCAGTTATAAGTATCTTTTTACCAGATTCAAAAGCAATAGTTAGGTCCTTAAACAAGATTACCTCTTTAAATTTTTTTGAAACGTTTTTTATTTCTATCATATGAGATCAGCTCCTTTAATTAAATTGTATTTACTTACTAAATAAATTATATAAAACAGACTTATGTTCACTACTAAATAGATTAATTCACTAATAAGATCAGATGAAAATAGAACTAAGCGAGAATTAATTAATAAATCTACCATCATTACTGCAATGAAAATGGAATTAACGTATATCGTAGCTTTATGACTATTTCCTAGTAACGATAGACTATCATAAATTAGTAATTCGATGCTGATAAAAACTCCGTATCTCAATATGTAAACAAATCCTTTTACAAGGTCAGCAGAGACAATACAGTTTCGTTTGAATCTTATATAAATGATATAAACAATAATTACTGTTAAAAAAATGATTGATAGACAACTAAATATACGTTTGAAATTCCTCTTAGTCTTATCTTTTAACGTCTTAACTACACCTTTCCTATAAACTACCATTCCTAAAAAAGAAAAATATTCATTACTTTCAGATAAAAGTTTGTAAATTATTAGTTGGTGAAACAAGCAAAGACTAATGATATATTGAAAGTTAAGAGGCTCTAAATTGTATAGTTCAAATCGTTTAGTGTTCATAAATAACAAGTCAAAAAACGAATGCAATCCATGGTTATACTGAACTGGTAAAACATTTATAAATATCAAAAACACAGTATAGAGAACTAATAATATTTTCATTTTATAGCTCATAATTATCTTCCTTATTATAGATGATTAATAGTGGTATACTAAACCAAGTAAAATAGATGATTATTGATTGTATAAAAGCAAATTCTTTAATATAAGGCTTAAACAAATTTAAAATATATAACTCACCTGATCCAATAATGCTGATAAGATATAATATAATGTAAAACCCTACAAAAAAATTGAAAGCTAATCGTCGATTACGACACAACAATGTTGAAAGATAAACGATATACACAAACTCGTATAACATAAATAGATTTATTGAGAATCCACATAATTCATTTGGTTTTAGGGCACTTCCTTTGATTAAAAATATGATTATATTTATTATAAGCACACCCATTACAATTAGGATATTTGATAATGAAAATTGTAAAGTTTTATATCCAAAATATTGCCTAATTCTATTAAATCTAGTCAATTCCAATACAGAAAATGAGTGTTTAAATATAACAAAGTAATAAATGAAAAATAGTATAATAAATAGATATACGTCAGTATAAGCAATATAGATTGTTAGAAGATTACGATTCATAGGAATGAGAAAACATAATGATAAAATGAAGTAGCATATTAATAATTTGATCTCATTTTTATAGTTCAACATGATTAACGTGCCTTTTTATCATAAAATAAGAAATAATTATTGGAATCATATGCAATGACATCAACAAAATAGTATTAATGTCCAAATATGCGCCTGAAGCCATTATTACTGTTGGATTAAGATAAATTGCGTTGTTACCTATCAACATATATAATCCAAAAGCGACAACAGTCAAACCATAATAATAGGCATTTGATGCTAAGAATACCTGCTTCTTTCCATTTGCAAAAAGAGAAATTGCACATGCGTATAAAGAATATATAAATGGAATCATAAAGAATCTAACAAACCCATCCAATAAATAGTAAAAGTATGGGTATTTTGTATAAAAATCATCACCTAGAATATCTAAAAATAGCTCTCTGCCTGCATAATCAGACAATTGACCTCCAGATAGATATAATGCAAATAAATAGTATGCTATATAAGCAGAAAATACACTAATTGATATTTTTAAGGACTCTAATAAAATATCGTTAGCTATATAATTAGCATAATTCTTTTTTCTATATGCAGTTGTTTTATTGATTGTATGTAACTTTCCATAGAAATTAAGTCCAGCTATTGAGACAATTCCAGGAAGAATTACTTGAAACAATCCTGTTCCAAATATCAATATATAGTCGAATAACCATATTTGTCCAGTAAAGATATACTTAATTAGTTGAAATAAATTGTAATTCAATCTAGTGGGACCATCTGCTAATCCAAAGTTTTCTCTATAATTTTTGTCAAAAATATAATTTCCAACTATATAATACATATTACATCGGTTTAGCGTCCATAGAAGCATAATTAGTAATACAATTAAAAATATAATTAAATACGTTTTATTTATCTTCTTTTTTTTCATAATATTTTATAATCAATAAATATGATCATTTTTCCTTTCTAACTCAAATAAGAGCCACAGCTATTGGTAGCTCTTATGTGCTTAATTTATCTTATGGTTGCCATGTACCTGTAACATAAGTATATGGATTACCTAAATGCTCCCTGCTTGCATACAAGTAATAATAATAACCGTATGTCGTCGTTACATTCACATAAGTTGTTTCAGAACTAGGTCTGTTGATCAATATTTCACTACTTCTAATAGCTCCTTGAGAATTCTTAATAACAAACCATTCTTTGTGCCCTGAATGGTCGCTGGATTGCCACCGAATACCACCTAAGTATCCATGATTATCCTTTGGATTTGCATCTCCAACTTTTCTGTAAGAATATCCAGCAGAGCCAGCAAATCCGTGATAAGAAGCGTTAATTCCTTGAGTAAATGTGATAAGACATAATAAGATTAAAACAGAACAACTAATTATTTTCTTTTTCATAATCTCTCTTATTGCATCATTCTAAATGCATTTTCCTCCTTTATAATTTCATAATGTTTGTCTAGACACCCATATAGTAGCATCGCATGTTAAAGGGGTCAAGATAAAAAAATGGGCAAAACTGCATGTTTAAAAACATTGAGAAATAGAACGGTCTTTTTAAAAAACATGTAAAATCAATATCAGTAACAAAATTATTACCAGATTATGATATTTTTTGATTTTCCTATTTTTATCTAATTAATATCTAACTCTTTGAAATTCAAATACTAGATTGGAAATTAAGAAATATGTAAAAAGAAAACGCTTCCACAATTAATTAGATTGTTTTAAAATAAATTTTAACTAGATTAATCTAAACCCAATATCAATTAATCAATAACTTCAATTTTCTAAGAATCACAACTATAAAACTGTAACATTATCGAAAAGATCGTTTTAAAAAAACTTGTAACTCTTTAAGTTATCTTTGTCTAACCATATATTTATATGGTACCAAGTGATTTTTTCCACTTTCTATTATGTCACGAGCATATGCCTTTATCTTCAAATTCAAAAAACAACGACAAAAATTTGAAAACATGTAAAAAGATGGATTATTTATTGTTATCTATGGTGATATATGATAATTTATTTATGTAAAATAATTAATTAAGGAGATGAGTTATGTTTAGAAAAAACAAAAGAGTTAAAACAGATTTATTATTAAGTATTCTGATTTTAGATAAGCCCTTAGTTGGTAATCATTCATATGATAAGCCATGGAGCTACATAGGTTCTAACATAAAAAGATTTGAGGAAAAGGATATTGGAAGTTAATAAACTTATTCCTCTTTATTTAAAATCTTACAGGCTGACTTCTGAAACTCCTATAAAAATACGAGATATTTCAAGGAAAGTTAGGTTAGATGAATCAAATTATTCACGGTTTGAAAGAGGAAATTATTTCTCCCCCACCATTTTCATAGATTATATGGATTATTATCAGATAAATAAAATTTATGATGATTTCCAAGTATGTCTGATTTCAAAGATAAATGATAAAATTATTTATAATGACAGTATTAAGGAAATTATTGAAAGTTCTATATCTAACAAAACAAAAATAATAATTGATGATATCTATTATCTTAAAACCAAACCAAATGCGTATTTTATGGATAATGTTGATAGACGCTCACTATTTTTTCCTTATGAATTATTACATCAATACGTTTTGTTCATTATGCATTCTCATGGAAAAATCATTTCCAAGGATTTTGAAAAATTAGAGAAGACTCTTTTGTCAACGATTAAATTATTTGATTTAAACTGCCAAATGCTTTTTAAACTAGCAAGAAATTATATCTATCGCACTAACTCTTATTATGTAAAAGCAGAAAAAACGATTAATGATATTCTAAAACATAATATTGATGAAAAGATCAAGATTATATGTCATTATTATTTATTAATAATATATAACACAACAAACGAACACATTAAAGCATTAGAGATAAAATCAAAGTTGGAGCATTCATTTGAAATTTATCCATGTTCAATTAGACAAATTCAATTTCTTGGTGCACAATCACTTTTGCATTTTTCATTAAAAGATAGAAGTCGAGCAATCAGCATCTTAAAAAAAGCAATAAAGCTTGCTGAAAACATTGATAATCGCCTCTACGCCATTTTATCATATAATTTAGCCTATAATTCATCATTACAAAAAAATTATGAAGAAGCACTTAAATACTACTTAATTTCACTAGCCTATTCCCCTGATAATACTACTTGTTTTGGAACTGCTTGGTGTTATTTCAATTTAAATGATAATGAGAATGCAATAAAGTACATCGAAATGGCACAACAAAAAGATATGCTGATTTATAAAGACTATAGCAGTTTGTTTTGTTGTTGGTTAAATTCTATGATTAAAACACCATATTATCAAAAGTGTGAAAGAATTCTACTTAAAATCCAACGTAAATATGAACAAAATATGCACCCACAATCGAAAGAGTTTCTATATGAAAGATTACTTGAGTATTATAAATGTAAAGGAAACCATGAATTGGCTTTAGAATATTCAATGAAAATCATTGAATTATATAGAAATGGCCTTTAAAAAAGGAATAATCTTGATGTTTATTCCTTTTTGATTAGCTTCTACTTATTCTTCTAAATTTCCTAGCAATAAAGCTTTCCTTATCTTCGCCAATTTACATAATTTGCCTGCTATCTATATCACAATTTGCTACATGATTATGCAATACTCCAATTTTCTGCCTGTTCTCTTATCTCAAAAAATCTTCGATAAATACCCACTTTAGCAATCAACTCACTATGTGTTCCTCTTTGAGCAATCTTTCCATCATCAATCACTAATATCTGGTCTGCATTTTCAATCGTTGCAAGCCGATGAGCAATCGTAATAATTGTCTTCCCATTTACCAAAGAACTGATTGCCTGCTGTATCAAATGCTCATTTTCAGGGTCAACACTTGCAGTGGCTTCATCTAAAATAATAATAGAAGCATTTTTAAGCATTGCTCTAGCAATCGAAATCCTTTGTTTTTCGCCACCAGACAAAGTAGAGCCACCATCACCTATTACGGTGTCATATTGATTTGGTAATGCCATAATAAAGTCATGACAACAGGCTTTTTTAGCGACCTCTATAATTTCTTCCATTGTGGCTTCTGGTTTAGCAAAGCGAATATTATTTTTAATGGTATCATTAAACAAATAAACTTTCTGGAAAACCATGCTAATATTTGATAGCAAACTATCACAAGTCATTTGCTTAATGTCTGTTCCCCCTATCTTAATTGTTCCAGACTGCGTATCGTAAAATCGGGCAATTAAATTACAAATCGTTGTCTTTCCACTACCAGACTGACCAACAATCGCAGTAGTAGTGTTCTCTGGAATATTGAAAGACACATCTTTTAAAATGAGCTTTTCATCATATGCAAAAGACACATCTTCAAACTGTATATCATAACTTGTGGGTTTTATATCTTTTCCGCTTTCATCAATAAATGGTGTTTTCTTAATACCATCCAACTTGCTTAATGAGGCTTCAATAATTTCAAGAACATGAGCCGCATTATTGACAACCTCTATACTGTTAAATATCACAAAGGAAAATATAGCAAGCATCATCATCGTCGGCAATGTCAATGTTCCTGCCAATGTAAGAACTGCCGAAACAAGGACAATTCCTACAGATGCCACTTTCAATACAAATAAATGCAAGCAATTATAAGGCATGTATTCTTTCTCGATTGTGATATTAACTTCTCGGCTGTTCCTATACGCAGTACGTATGCCTTTAACAGTAGCACCTTCTTGTTTAAAAGTCTTTACTATTTGCATACCACGAAGATATTCAATACTACTTCCCACCATATCGTCTTGGGCTTTTTGGTGTATGCCTGCATTTTTCTTACTTCTTTTTTCCAGTAGATGTAAGAATAAAGCTGACAGAACTATTCCAACAAGTGCCACAAAAGCCGCAGGCATACAATAAAATGCCAGGCATAATACTATAACAGTGGCACTTATATACCCATTAATCACCGTATCTACCATCTTCATTGCGTACATTTCCAAGAAAGATAAATCTGTTGTGATCGCTGATACTAATTCTCCTGCATTATTTTGGCTAAAGAAACCAAGTGGTACACGCTTCATTATGTTACCTAATGTAATGCGTTCTGTACTAGTCATTTCACAGCCAATGCCCTCTTGTGTAGTAGCTCGCAAATAGGAGAAAAAGAAACGACCAAAAACTGCAATAATCATAGCAACGAAAACAGTCATAATTTCGTAAGGGGAAAGAGTCTTTACTCCCACATAGTCATCTAATATTAGGCTTAAAGCATGTGCCGCAAGAACTATCGGAAAAGCAGTAAACATAGCATGTAAAAATGAATACACAAAACCAAGATAGATTCTTTTCTTATATTCACTTGCCCAATCTATTAATCTTTTTACTATTTTGAACATATTTACAACTCCTTTCTTTCATCTGATACTATCGCCCAATTTTTTGCCCCAATGTGTGCTTTCCACATCTGAGCATAAAGTTCACAGTTTTTTAGTAATTCTGTATGCTTTCCTTTTTGAAGTATATTGCCATCTTTTAATACAATAATCTGCTCTGCATCTTTAATAGTAGAAAGCCTATGGGCAATTACAAGCAAAGTCTTTCCTTTTGTTAATGCACTCAGAGATTTTTGCAGTTTACTTTCGTTTTCTGGGTCGCAAAAAGCTGTAGCCTCGTCAAGAATAACAATCGGTGCATTTTTTAATATCATCCTTGCTATTGCAATTCTCTGTTTTTCTCCACCAGATAACTTGTTTCCTGCATCACCAGATGATGTATTATAGCCATTTTTGAGTTTGGCTATGAACTCATCACAACAAGCAGCCTTTGCCGCCGCTAATACTTCCTCGTCAGATGCTGCTGGATTGCCGATACGTATGTTTTCTTTGATAGAGCAATTAAATAAAAAATTGTCTTGTGTAACAAAGCTAATGTAGTCAGTAAGTTGTGGTAAAGGTATTTCTTGAATATCTTTACCTCCAATCATAATTACACCATTATTTACATCCCAAAAACGAGCTATCAATCTTGCAATGGTAGATTTCCCACCCCCAGAGGGACCGACCAATGCACAAAAACTTTTTTCAGGGATTTTCAAATTTATTCTAGATAACACAGGGGTATCCAAATCATCCGTATAGGAGAATGCAACATCTTTCAACTCAATATCAAAATATTGTAAGTCAACTTTTTTTTCTGCATTTGGCAATCCCTTAATATTGAGTAATTTGTTTACATCATTTATGGCATATTCAACACTTTTTGCTTCGTTGATATACGTCGTAAAATTCATCAATGGTGCAACAATACCTAACGATAGAATTAAGCAAATGCAAAGTTTATCTGGTGACAACTTTCCTTGCCAATACAGTAGCATACCTATGGGCAATGTTCCAAGAAAAGTTGATGGTAAAACAGCATTTCCAAAATTCATCAGTTTCCAAG
>Ga0153948_1001740_pt1 | contig 10842 bp, 9 predicted proteins | sample TSNJ032MetaG_FD_104696 | JGI IMG/M metagenome (GOLD analysis project Ga0153948, IMG submission 104696) | Attine ant fungus gardens microbial communities from New Jersey, USA - TSNJ032 MetaG | ecosystem: Host-associated > Fungi > Mycelium > Unclassified | place: USA: New Jersey, Wharton State...
CATCGGCATCAAAGATGAAGCCGGCGTAAATCCAACTCAAGTTACAGATTTCATGCTTGCCGCCCGTCCTGTTGACCCGAACTTTGTGATCTTCAACGGCGATGATGTGATGCTGCTTCCGACTATAATCCAAGGAGCGCAAGGCATTGTAACCGGTGGCGCACATATTTTCGGCCATGAGATTCGAGCTATATTCGATGCCTTTGCGATCGGAGACAACCAAAAAGCCATGGCTTTGTTTGTGCCGATTTACCGTTTCTGTAAATCCACAGGCCAGAACGGCCGCCTGCTGCCAAATTCGATCATGCGCCCTGCTATTGAGAAGGTCACCGGGATCAGAATCGGACCGTGCCGCAAGCCGCTGACTCCGGCAACACAAGAGGAAATGGCGGTCACTATAAATATCCTCCGCGAAATCGGAAAACTGTAATTAGAACACAGACCGGTAAGTCCACTGATCAATGAGGGAGGAAAACTGTGAAAATACTTGTATGTATAAAACAGGTGCCCGGTACGAGCAATGTACAGGTCGACCCGGTGACAGGCGTACTTATACGCAACGGCATGGAATGCAAGCTCAACCCATACGATCTGTATGCGCTGGAGATGGCATTCGAGCTTATTGACAAATACGGCGGCGGCGTTGATGTAATATCAATGGGCCCTCAGCAGGCTAAGGATGCTGTTTATGAAGCTCTATGGATGGGAGCCGGGCGTGGATCTGTGATAAGCGACCGGAGGTTTTCGGGAGCCGATGTACTGGCAACAAGCTATACACTATCGCAGGGCATAGCCAAAATGGGCAAATACGACCTTATTATCTGCGGCAAGCAGACAACTGACGGAGATACAGCCCAAGTAGGAGCCGAGATCGCTGAATTCATGAAGATTCCTCATGCAGGCAACGTATCGGCGGTGACCGATATCTCGGACAGCAAGGTGACCTTTGCAGCAAATCTTGATGATTCGGTAATTACGGAGAGAATTCCGCTGCCCTGCCTTCTTTGCGCTGATAGCAACATAAACACTCCGCGTTTACCTTCATACAGGAGAAAGCAAAAACTTGGCAGCGATATGGTATCCCTAATAACTCTTGATGATTTTTCGGACAAAGATGAAAAGAATTATGGGCTTATAGGTTCCCCAACCAATGTTGAACGCATTTTTCCTCCTGAGAAGCATCAAGAAAAGAAAATGTTCTCGGGAAGTTCGCATGAGCTTTCTGATAAGCTTTACGGACTTCTGCGCGAGCTCAAGTTCATATAGTGGAGAGATCATGGTATGCCTTACTTGTATATAAACAAAGATAATATTACCGAACAGATTGCAAAACAACTGGTCGACATCTGCCCCTTTGGATCAATAAGTACCGAAGGTAATAAAATAGTCATCGACTCGGGCTGCCGCATGTGTAGAATATGCGTCACAAAAGGCCCTCCCGGAGTTATTGAATATGTTGAGGAACCCGAACAGAAGACTATAGATAAGTCAGAATGGAAGGGTATCTCAGTATACGTCGATCATTGTGCCGGACATATACATAATGTGACATATGAAATCATTGGTAAAGCAAGGGAGCTTGCGACTGTTTGCGATGCTCCGGTATACGCCTTGATAATGGGCTGTAATATAAAATTCGCCGCGGAGAAACTTCTGCACTATAATGTAGACAAAGTTTTCGTTTACGATTACCCCGATCTTTCTAATTTCAAAATTGACCTATATACAAACGTGTTTGAGGATTTCATCCTTAAGGTGAAACCGTCAAGCATTATGGTTGGAGCAACCAACCTCGGACGCACTCTGGCACCTCGGATAGCTGCGCGTTTTCGCACCGGTCTTACCGCCGACTGCACGAGGCTTGAGGTGCGTGAAAACACCGACCTTGTGCAGATACGTCCGGCTTTCGGCGGCAACATTATGGCTCAAATAATCACTCCGCGTCACCGACCACAGTTTTGCACAGTGCGCTATAAGATATTTTCTGCGCGCACACCCTCAACAACTCCAGCCGGAGATATAGTTTCAATGAATATAAACCCAAAACGACTGAAAAGCGTATATGAGATACTTAAAATCGAAGAAAAGCCCAAGGAAATGGATATTTCCGAAGCCGAGGTCATAGTGGCCATCGGTAGAGGATTAAAAAGCAAGGCTGACCTCGCGATGATAAACGAACTGGCTGAGCTTTTGAATGCACAAATAGCCTGCACTCGGCCACTCATTGAGTGCGGCTGGTTTGAAGCAAAACATCAGATAGGCCTTTCCGGACGTACTGCTAAACCAAAGTTGATTATTACAGCCGGAATTTCCGGTTCTGTGCAGTTTGCCGCCGGTATGCAGGGGGCGGACTGCATCATATCTATAAACTGTGATCCCTCGGCCTCTATTTTTGATATAGCTCATTACGGCATATGCGGCGACATGTATGATGTTGTGCCGCAGCTCATACAACTGATCAGGGAGGGTAGGGAGAATGGCTTATAACAAGGTCAAACCGGTTGATATCGAGCATTTGAAAAGTGTTACAGATGCAAAGCGCTTATTCGTGGGATGCGAAATAAGTGAAGACTATAGCCATGATGAATTGGGTGGCATATCAAATATGCCTGAAGTCCTTATAAAGGTGACCTCTACTGAGGAAGTATCGGCTGTCATGGCTTATGCAAGCTCATGCGATATACCTGTGGTAGTGCGAGGCTCAGGCACCGGGCTTGTAGGCGCCGCAGTCGCGATAAAAGGTGGAATCATGCTTGAGACTACCTTAATGAATCACATCTTAGAATTGGATATGGATAACCTGACAGTATCAGTCGAGCCGGGCGTGCTTTTGATGGAGCTTGTGGCTTTCACTGAAAAAAACGGCCTTTTTTACCCTCCCGATCCGGGTGAGAAATCGGCCACATTAGGAGGCAACATCAGCACCAACGCCGGAGGCATGCGGGCAGTAAAGTACGGCGTGACCCGAGACTATGTGCGGGGTCTTACGGTTGTGCTGCCCAATGGTGATATAATTGAACTGGGCGGCAAGGTTGTCAAAAACAGTTCGGGTTATTCCATAAAGGATCTGATTATCGGTTCAGAAGGAACACTCGGGATAATCACCAAGGCAATACTGAAACTTCTGCCTCTGCCTACTCATTCCATAAGCCTGCTTGTGCCTTTTGTTTCTATGGAAGATGCCCTTGATATAGTACCGAAGATTATAAAATCCAAGACGATACCCACAGCCATTGAATACATGTGCCGTGAAACTATACTTTTTGCCGAGGACTATCTTGGCAAGAAGTTTCCCGATACGAAGAGCGATGCTTATATCCTGCTAACATTCGATGGTAACTCCCCACAGGCCATAGAGGACGAATACCAAAAAGTTGCTGATCTGTGTCTTGAGTGCGGAGCTCAGGATGTCTACATAGTCAACACCGAGGAACGCAAAAAAGAGGTCTGGTCAGCGAGAGGTGTGTTCCTTGAAGCTATTAAGGCTTCCACCACCGAGATGGACGAGTGCGATGTAGTAGTGCCGCGCAACTGTATAGCCGACTATATAAAATATACCCACACAATCGCAAAGCAGCTTGATATTCGTATACCCAGCTTCGGCCACGCAGGCGATGGCAACCTCCACATATACATCTGCCGCGATTCCCTCAATGAGATAGCGTGGAACGAAAAGAGGGATGAGGCCTTTAAACTGATGTATAGGAAGTCCTGCGAAATGGGAGGGCTTGTATCGGGTGAACATGGCATAGGCTATGCTAAGAAGGGCTATATGAAGGAACAGTATGGACTAGTGCATATAGGATTGATGCAGCGAATCAAACATGCGTTTGACCCTACTGATATACTTAATCCTGGCAAGGTCTGCGGAAACCTATAGGTACCATTGTTTTTAAATGTTCCAAAGATGACGACGGGAGCTGTGGTTACAGGATTTGCGCCAGTCCGCCCTAAGTCTCCCGGAATGTGTCTGCGTACATAACTTTCAGAGCAAGGGAGATTTCAGGGACAAAGTCCATATGTGCCAGAACGTCCCGCTCCAAATCAATGCTGGGAGCAATCTCAATGAGGAGCATCCTGCCGTCCATAAGCTGGAAAACGCACCGCTCGGTAACATATAGAATGGTCTGCTCCAGCCGGGCGCGCTTGCCGGAAAAGTTAATCTGCTCAACCTCTTTGATGAATTTTTTCGCCGTACCCTCCGCCACGATTACCAGCCTCCCGTTCTTTACTTTAATATTGTTCTTGGCTATGAAGTTGCCGCAGAAGACCTGAATTAATTATATCCATACCTTCCCGCTCTTAATGATAATATTCAATGAATATGCTCATCTTGCACAAATTTTAACCCAAACTGCCGTTTCTATCAACTTGATTGGTAATAAGCCAGAATAAATTTCCCCGCTGCAGAGGGGCGGGGAATTGAACCCCGAGAGATTAAAAGGCAATGTCAACAGGTTAAGCAAATCCACTTCCAGTTCGTCATTGCGGGCTCCGACCCGCAATCCCTTATTGGCGAAGTTTTGGGGATCCCGGGTACGCCCGGGATGACGGCAGTGGACAATTTTCCTTAACCTGTTGACATTGCCTTTTAATCCTGGTAAATCCTTCTTAATCAACTTACGTCGGGCAGCAGCTAGGAGTTTTATCAGAGGGATACGAGTGCACGGAGACCTTCACACCCTCCCGCTCACCCTGGCAATCTCCCTTATCCTCCCCGCCAGCGCTTTCGTAAACTCCCCCCTCAGCATTCGCCACTGCCAGTTATCGCCTAGGGTTGAGGGGGTATTCATCCGGGCTTCGCTGCCAAGACCGAGATAATCCTGCATGGGGATTACGCAAAGCTCCGCCACGCTGAGCATGGCAAGCCGGATAAATTTCCAATGGATATCCTCTGAATCCGGGTTGGTTATATCCAAATAATCATCCGCCGCCCTGCGGTCGCCGCCCTGAAGGCTTTTGTACCAGCCGGCAATAGTATCGTTATCATGGGTCCCTGTGTAGACTACGCAGTTTTTCCGGTAATTGTGAGGAAGATGGTCGTTTTTGCTGCCGGTATCCCGGGAGTCAAAGGCAAATTGCAGCACCTTCATGTTGGGATATCCCGTGTCGTCTATCAGTTGCCTTACCGATTCGGTAACAAACCCCAAATCCTCCGCGATGATTTTTATGTTTTCAAAGCTCTTGATTATTGCGTGGAACAAGTCTAATCCGGGTCCCTTCCTCCACCTGCCCTGCTCCGCCGTATCGGCGTTATACGGTATGGCGTAATACTCGTCAAAGCCCCGGAAATGATCTATCCTCACTACATCGTAAAGGCGGCAGCTATATGAAATCCTCCGAAGCCACCAGCTGTAACCGTCCTGCTCATGCTTATCCCAGCGATACAAGGGGTTTCCCCAAAGCTGTCCTTTTGTTGAAAACGGATCCGGCGGACAGCCCGCCACCTCATTTGGCATAAGCTCTCCGTCAAGCTGAAACAGCTCCGGATCAGCCCAGGCGTCAGCGCTGTCATAGGCAACGTAAACCGGTATGTCCCCGATTATTTGTATCCCCCGGTTGTTGGCGTAATCCTTCAACCGCTTCCACTGAGACATAAAAAGGTATTGAAGGTATTTATAAAACTCCACATCCTCCTTCAAGTCCTGAGCGCACCTGATAAGCGCGTCTTGCTGTCTCATTCGGATGCCCCGCTCCCATTTGTCCCAGCTCGCTCCATTTTGAGAATCCTTTACCGCCATGAAAAGGGCGTAATCCTCCAGCCAAAAGCGCTGGCTTTCACAGAAGGCTTGATAACCTTCCTCATTAATATGATTCCCGCTTCTTTTAAAGGCAAGCCTTAAAAGGTCAAGCCTGTTTTTGAATATTTTGTTGTAATCGGCCCTTCGCGGGTCGCTTCCGAAGTCCAGGCCCTCACATTCGCTTTTCGTAAGCAGACCTTGGGCTGTAAGCTCATCCAAATCAATAAAATATGGATTGCCGGCAAAGGTGGAAAAGGATTGATAGGGCGAATCCCCAAAGCTGGTAGGACCCAGGGGAAGCATCTGCCAATAGGTCAGTCCAGCTTCGGCAACCCTGTCCACAAATTCATAGGCTTCACCGGAAAAAGAACCTATTCCATATTTAGACGGCAAGCTTGTAACAGACAATAAAACTCCCGCGGCTCTCATGACAACTCCCTTGTGGATTCCCTTAATATCAACTTTCCTTCAAAAACCTTATGATCGTGCCCGCTCCTTTTATAAATCAAATCAAATAAAAGCTTTACCGCTTCCAGTGCCATTTCATCCCTGGGCTGGCGTATCGTGGTAAGAGACGGACAGTAGTAGGCCCCCATGTCTATTCCGTCAAAGCCCGCCACAGAATAATCCTCCGGAACCCTTTTTCCGGCGTCAACAATCGCCCGGCAGGCTCCAAAAGCCATGTTATCAGATATGGCGTACAATGCGGTGAACTCCTTTTTCTCATCCAGCAGCTTCTTCGCGCCATTGTAGCCGTTCTCCATAGAAAACGGCACTATATCCTGAGGCGCGAAAACTACCAGTTCTTCGTCATAAATCAGTCCGTTATCGGCAAGAGCGCGCCTGTATCCCCTAAGCCTTTGCCGTCCTATGCTTATGTCATCTTTTCTGGCCGCTAAAATAGCAATTTTCTTGTGTCCGGCCTTGCAAAGATAATCTGTCAGCTTATAGCTTTCCTGCAAATCATCAATAGAAACAGAAGAACAGACCTGTCTGCCCAGCTCTCCAACGATGCCCGTGGTACAGAACACATAAGGAATTTTTATCTGAAGCAGTTGTTCCTCACCGTGCTCGTTGAAGCCGCCAAGAATTATAACCCCCCGGAGTTTTTTTTCCTTCTCAAGCTCCAGCGCCAATAAAATTTCATCCTCGTTCTCCTCTACCCGTTGTATGATGAAGCTGTGGCGCATCTGCTTTATGGCCTGCTCAAAGGTCTCCACCATTTCATGGAAAAACGGATTTGATATACCCTTCATCAAAAGCGCGATAGTCTTGGAATCCGTACGTTTCAGATTTCTAGCGCTGTTGTTGGGTATATAATTATGCTCCTCAATAACCTTCATAATCATTTCTCTTGTTTCCTTGTTAATGTCCGGATGATTGTTTATAGCTCTTGATACCGTGCTTACGGCCACGCCGCAAAGCCGCGCGACATCCTTAATAGTAACGGATTCCATGCTGTTCACCCCTTTACCGCGCCTGCAACAACGCCCTCAATAATAAATTTCTGGCAAATCAAGTAGAAAATAATTACGGGAATTACGGCGAATACCAACATAGCCATCATGGCGCCCATATCTATGGAGCCGTAGCCGCCGCGTAAATATTGTATGGCTATTGGAATAGTCTTATACTTTTTTATGTCCAATATTAAATAAGGCATAAGATAATCGTTCCAAATCCACATAGTCTGCAATATAGCCACAGTGACGCAGGTTGGCTTTAAAATAGGCAGAACCACCCGGAAAAACGTATTGATGGGCGAGCATCCGTCTATCATCGCCGCCTCCTCAATTTCAATAGGGATGGCCTTAACAAAGCCTGCGAACATAAATACGGCAAGCCCCGCGCCAAAGCCCAGATATACGAATATTATCCCCAATGGGTTCCCCAGCCGCAACATATCCGCCAGCTTCGACAAGGTGAACATAACCATCTGGAAGGGTACTATCATAGAAAATATAAACAGAAAATAAATACCTTTTGTAAACCTGTTGATTACCCTTGAGATATACCAGGCGCACATCGAAGTGCAGAGAAGTATAATCAGCACAGAAAACACCGTGATGAAAAGCGAATTGCCAAAGGATTTTATGAAATCCGTCTTTGCCAGGCCAGTGATATAATTTTCAAGCCCCGCGAAGCTTTTTTCCGTGGGCAGGGCAAAAGGCTTGTTACTGATATAAGCCTTCTTTTTAAATGAATTGATAAAAACCATCACGATGGGGCTGACATAAACCAGACAAAGTACAGAGAAGAAGGCCGTAAGAAGCTTGCCATGCTTTGCTTTTCGAGCATTCATTACTGCTGCACCTCCTTCCTTCTGGTTATCCCAAGCTGAACTAAGCCGATGACCGCCACAACCGCGAAGAACAGTACCGCCTTGGCCTGGCCCACTCCCTCCCAGCCTACCCGGCCATAGAAGGTATTGTATATGTTAAGAGCCAGCATCGCGGATTTATCCGATGGAGCCCCCGCCGTCAGCGCCAGGTTTTGGTCGAAGAGCTTGAAGGAGTTGGTCAGGGTAAGAAAGACGCAGATCGTAACAGAGGGCATAACCATGGGTATAGTAATGTGCCGCAGGGTCTGAGAAGGCCTGGCCCCATCAATTTTGGCAGCTTCGATAAGCTCGCCGGGGATGTTTTGTATGCCCGCTATATAAATGACCATCATATAGCCTATCTGCTGCCAGTTCATCAGTATCACAAGACCCCAGAAGCCATAAGCTCCGCTGTAGGTAATTGTGCGGTCGAAATTTATCAGTATTCCGTTTAATACAAGCATACCAATATACCCCAGCACGATACCGCCTATTAGGTTGGGCATGAAAAATACCGTTCTGAAAATATTTGTCCCTCTTATGCCCTTTGTTAAAAGCATGGCTATGGTAAAGGCCAGCACATTAATAGTAAGTACCGATACTACCGCGAAGGCTGTGGTAAACATAAAGGAATAAACAAAGCCCCCGTCAGAAAATACACGCATATAATTACTCAGGCCTACAAAGGTTGTGTTTGTCACAGTCGTAAATTCACAAAATGACAAATACAGGCCCATGATGAAGGGAATTATAAACCAGAGAATAAACGCCGCCAAAGTAGGCAAAACAAAAATCGGAAAATACTTCTTTAACGCCCTATCCATTTTTTAATCCCCCCCCTTATTGCATTATTGTTCCGCCGTCGGGTTGACCTTCTCGGCGGCCCATTCGTCTATGAATACAATTTCAACATTATCCCAGGTTCCCGTGCCTTGAGCGTATTCCAGCAGCGCCTGCCCCACGTGGTTTTTGTAGGTCTGGCTTGGCATGGCGGAGAAAGCCCAGCTCACAGCGGTTTTCCCGCTGGCGGAATACTCCAGTATGGAATTAGACAGAGGATTGCTAGGCGCTTCTTCTTCTCCAAAGGTAGTAAAGGGAGCTGTAAAGCCCATTTGATTTACCAGGTAGTCCTTACCTGTATCGCTGGTCAGAAGCCATTTTACAAAATCAAGGGTAGCTTGTTGGTCGGCCTCGGACGCCTGGCTGTTTATACTCCAGAAATTCTCCGTGCCTACGCAAAGACCTTGGTTTTCTTCTCCGTCAACACCGATGTATATTGGAAGATATCCGATTTCATCCTCCCCTACTTCGTTGTCCTTAATATCTCCCCAGGCCCAATCGCCGTTTTGAGCAAAGGCAACCTGGCCCAGAGCGAATTCCGCCATGGAATCCCCAACGGTCTTGCTGCTTAGCAGATTCGGACTGGTGATGGAATTGTTAATGTACAGGTCAAAGATATTTTTGAAATTTTCAAGATAGGTTCCGTCAACGGTTTCAGCGTCGTCAACGCCCTTATCCTGAAACTCGTAGTATAGAGGCACGTTAGCAAGATGAGTCTGCCATCTCCAGTCTTCGCCGGCGGCAAAGGAGGTTGAGGCAAAAGCTCCCTCAATGCCCAGCTCATCCTTTCGCGCTTGCATATCCTCAGCCACAGCCTTAAGGGTATCGAAGTTTACAATTTCATCGGCTGAAGCAATAACGGCCCCGTCCAGGGCGCAGTAATCAGCGACGATAGTTTTGTTATAAATGATGCCGTAGCCTTCAATCGCATAAGGTATGCCGTACACTCCGTCGCCGGAGGTTACAGCCAGGCTCTTATCGGACAAATACTCATAAAATTCCGTATCCTTCAAATCCAGACAGTAATCGCTCCAGTTTTGATAGCCTACCGGCCCGTTGATTTGGAAAAGCGTCGGGGCCTTTGTCTTGGCTATTTCAGACCTGAGGGTCTGCTCATACATGTTGGAGGCCGCTGTCATGACCTCTACGGTAACGCCTGTTTCACCAGAGTAGACCTGAGCTATCTCTTCCCATTTTTCAGCTACCTCTGGCTTAAAGTTTAAAAAGTAGACGCTGCCCTCGGAGGAAGCCGGCTCCGCGGCTGTTGTTCCCGCCGGCGCGGCCGTTTCCGTGGCGGCTTCCGACGCGGCGGCGCCCTCGCCGCTGCTGCTTGCGCAGGCGCTCAGCATACCTGCCGCCAAAATTAATGATAACATCATGGCCAAGAAAACTTTTAACTTCATAATAATCTCCTTTCAAAAATAGATTCACATTTATCTCCGCATTCTCGGAAACGATTTCGGTAACGTTTCCGGAAGTGATATTATAGTACTATATCTTAAAGGCTTTAGCAAGCACTTTAAGGAAATCAAATTATTTTCATCAAATAGTCACAATATTCAATAGCTTTTTTGTGCAATATTTTTGTGCTTATTCTATCCTCTAATACGGATGAACCGGATCGTCACTCTTCCGTCATTGCGGGCGTACCCGCAATCCCCCACCCCCTCTTCCGTCATTGCGGGCTCGACCCGCAATCCCCACCCCCTTCCATCATATTAAAAAAGGTTTTAGTTCAGCTTTTTGAGCTTCACTAAAACCTATTATATGAGGATTACCGCATTATAGAAGTTACTCGTTTGGTTATTATCACATCGCTGTCAAGCCCCAATAAATTATTGATCACAACTTGGCCGGGTTCCGTAGGAGCCTCTACGCTCACTTTCTTAATTTGCTCCATTGCCTCAAATATTTTCCCTTTCGGAATTGGCTTGGTTAGGC
>Ga0153948_1001743_pt1 | contig 10839 bp, 9 predicted proteins | sample TSNJ032MetaG_FD_104696 | JGI IMG/M metagenome (GOLD analysis project Ga0153948, IMG submission 104696) | Attine ant fungus gardens microbial communities from New Jersey, USA - TSNJ032 MetaG | ecosystem: Host-associated > Fungi > Mycelium > Unclassified | place: USA: New Jersey, Wharton State...
CAACACTTACGGTCTACTGGCGCTCACCCTCGCATTCAGCGGTGTGATGGCGTTTGTGGCGCAGCAGATGCGCGTCGGCTACCCGAACATTTTCGTGGTGCTGATCGGTTTCTACGGATTGTTCTTCCTCACCAACAAACTCCGTGATTCCGCGTGGGGCCTTGTGTCCGCCTTTGCGCTGACCGGTTTCATGGGTTTCCTGCTCGGCCCGATCCTCAACCGTTACCTGGGCATGCAGGGCGGCGCTGAAGTGGTCAGCTCGGCATTTGCGATGACCGCGCTGGTGTTTGGCGGTCTGTCGGCCTACGTGCTGATCACCCGCAAGGACATGAGCTTCCTCGGTGGTTTCATCACCGCCGGTTTCTTCGTGTTGCTGGGTGCAACGCTGGCGGGCATGTTCTTCCAGATCAGCGGCCTGCAACTGGCAATCAGCGCCGGTTTCGTGCTGTTCTCGTCGGTCTGCATTCTGTTCCAGACCAGCGCGATTATCCACGGTGGCGAGCGCAACTACATCATGGCAACCATCAGCCTGTATGTATCGATCTACAACCTGTTCATCAGCCTGTTGCAGATCTTCGGCATCATGAGCCGCGACGACTGATCGCTGTTCGTGAAATAACAAAAAACCCGCTTCGGCGGGTTTTTTGTTGTCTGCGAAAAGCGGATCAGTTGATCACGATGCTGCCATCGGCCTGTTGCTTGTAAATCGTGTAGGGCAGCAGAAACGTATCCAACACGCCGGAAACTGCCGCATCGACCACCAAACCAAAGGAAGCGTTGTTGTAATTGAACGCGTCGACGTCATCCGGCTTTTCGGCGTGCAGCATGCAGAAGTCGTAGGTTGCACCGCTGTAAATGCGCGGCACCGCGCCGCAGTAGCTTTTCTGGGTTTTCAGCTGTTTCACGGAGAAATTGTCGCTGAGCGCAACGGTCTGTACCGTCCCGCACCCGGTGAGCATCAACACCGTCAGCATCACTGCCTGAATTCTCATTACCGCCAATCCTTCGCCGGAAAAACCTTAATCTACGCCGAACAGGCGCAAAAAGCATTCACGCCATCGGCGGCAAACGACGTTTGACCGGGGTTTTCTTGACGATCGCGGTGTTGGTTTCGGCCAGCGTGTTGAGGCGGTCGAGCAGGGTATCCAGCTGTTCCATCGAGCGCACGTGCAAGCGAGCGATGAAGCAGTCCTCGCCGGTGACTTTGTCGCATTCGGTGAACTCCGGGATCGACATGATCTGGCGTTCCACTTCCTGCAGTTGCCCCGGCAGCGGACGTACCCGGACGATCGCCTGCAGTTGATAGCCGAAACACTTGGGATCGATTTCGACGGTGTAGCCCTTGAGCACGCCGCGCTCTTCCAGCCGGCGCAACCGTTCGGCCACGCTGGGTGACGACAGGCCGCTGATCTGCGCCAATGCCTTGAGCGAGCGGCGCGAGTCTTCCATCAAGGCGCTGATGAGGATCTGGTCGATATCGTCGGTCATGGCGCAACTCCGGGATTAGGCACTTGCGGTAAACCACCCGCGATAAAAAAGGCAGAAATCGAGTTTAGCCTGCTTTTTGCGCTGGAGGCGTGGGGTGTCGGCTTGGCATACTTTTGCCACGCTTTCGTCAAATGCTTAGGGAGATCGATGATGGGCAACACAATACGCCGTGGTTCATTGGAAATGACCGCCGCCATGCTGATTTCCGGGACCATCGGCTGGTTCGTGCTGGTGTCCGGGCAACCGGTGCTGGATGTGGTGTTCTGGCGTTGCGTGTTCGGCGCCGGCACCTTGCTGCTGATCTGCGCGGCTTTCGGCTTCTTGCGTCCGGGCATTTTGACCCGCACCACGTTCCTGCTGGCGGTGCTCAGCGGAGTGGCGATTGTCGGCAATTGGGTGTTGTTGTTCGGCTCATATTCCCGGGCCTCGATCGCCATCGGCACGGCGGTCTACAACGTGCAGCCATTCATGCTGGTTGGCCTGGCGGCACTGTTTCTCGGCGAGAAAATCACCTTGCAGAAGCTGTTCTGGCTGGCGATTTCCTTTCTCGGCATGCTGGCGATCGTCAGTGCCCATGGCGGGCAGGGTGAGGGCGGTAGCGAATACCTGCTGGGGATTGCGCTGGCGTTGGGCGCGGCGTTGCTCTACGCGATTGCAGCGCTGATCATCAAGCGCCTGACCGGCACGCCGCCGCATCTGATCGCGCTGATCCAGGTCTGCACCGGAGTGCTGTTGCTCGCGCCGTTCACGCACTTCAACGGCCTGCCGCAAACCAACGGCGCCTGGGCCAGTCTGGTGACGCTGGGCATCGTCCACACCGGCCTGATGTATGTGCTGCTGTACGGCGCGATCCAGAAACTGCCGACTGCCCTGACCGGTGCGCTGTCCTTCATCTACCCGATTGCGGCGATTTTCGTCGACTGGTTCGCCTTCGGCCATCGCCTGGAGATCCTCCAGTGGGTCGGAGTGGCAGCGATTCTGCTGGCCGCCGCCGGGATGCAACAGGGCTGGGGCTTGAAAGCCCGGCGCCAGCTCAAATCGGCTTGATCAGATCCTTGAACAGGCCTTTGAGCTGCTGATTGCCGGCATCCACCAGATGGTTGTCGTCAAAGTACAGCGGCACGCCGTCCATGGAACCCATGCAGTTGCCGTTGGGGCACAGGTACGGCGTCGGATCGATTACCGTCGCGTTGCAGCGGCTGGCGGCGGCTTCGATGGTTGCGATGGCGACGCGGTTGCGTTTCTCGTATGCCTGCAACGGCAGGGAAATGTCCGTGGTTTGCCGGAACAATCGCTGATTCAGATTCAGACCCTTGTAGACGCTGAAGGGCATTTCCGGGATCGGTTTGACGATGTACACCGGATGGTTTTCAGCGATCGAGCAGACGGTGCTGACGTACTCTTCGGTATAGGCTTCGGCAAACCCGGCCTGGCGCTCGGGAAAGGAAATCCGGTAGCTGTTTTCCCTACCCGAATCCGCGTACAGCGCCGCGCGACTGAACAGCACCACCGGGATCCCGGCGTAGGCGGTTTTCAGTTGTTGCAGCTTTTCCTGATTGAAGCCCCGGCACTGGCTTTCGACGGTCTTGTCGTGCATGGCGAAGTGCGCCAGGGTCGGGCAACCGCCCCGGGACCAGGACAGCGCCGCCTGCGGGTTGTGCATTTGCACCGCTGCTGCGGTGGATTGCGCGTGGCTGTCGCCGTACAGAATTACCGACACGTCCCCCGTGCCCAGTTTGCAATCCGCTGCCGCATAGGCGTTGGGGTAGCACTCTTGCGGATACAGTTTGCTGGTGTATTGCGGCTGCCCGAGTTCGACCAGCGCCGGGCGCCAATCGGGGTGCTGCTTGACCAGCGACGACGTTACTGCCGACACCGCAACCACAGCTACAGTCAGTGACGCGAACTTGATCACCGTGCGTGCGGCGGTCGTACCTTTCTGCACCTTCGATTCAACCAGATAGAAGGACAGGGTGCCGAGGGCGAACGAGGCGATCATCGCGCCGATCACGTGTGGCCAACTGTTCAGCAGGCTGCACAGGTACAGCAGCACCACCAGCGGCCAGTGCCACAGGTACACCGAGTAGGAAATGCTGCCGACAAACTGCAGCGCAGGATTGCTGCTGAACACCGACCGGGTGTTGGCGTGAATCACCAGCATTGTCCCCAGCACCGGCACCAGCGCAAGGTAGCCCGGCCACAGGTCCGCTTCAGAAAAGCCCAGCACACTGACGGCAATGGCCAACAAGCCGAGCCCTTCGCAAATCGCAGCACCGCGCTGGCTGAGCCGCAAGGGAAACAGAAAGACCAGCCCGCCAGCGATCATTTCCCAGGCGCGGGTGGGCAGCATGTAGAAGGCGTACGTCGGGTTGAGGCGGGTCACGACGATGGACGCGGCGAGCGAAATCAACGCCAGGGCAATCAGGGCAAATCGGCTTTTGTCGGCACCGAAAAACGTGTGCAGCCCCATGATCAGCACGGGATAGAGCAGGTAGAACTGCCACTCCACCGACAGCGACCAGGTGTGCAGCAACCAGTTTTCATGCAGCGGCGCCGCGAAGTAATTGCCGCTTTCGGCGAAGCTGAAGTTCGAGCTGAACAGCAGGCTGCTCTTGATCGTGCGGATGGTTTCGCGCAAGTCGTCCAGCGGCAGATAAAGGTAGCCGAAGACCAGCAGCGCAATGCACAAAACCAGCAGGGCGGGAATGATGCGTCGGGCGCGGGAGGCATAGAAACCGAGGAGGGAAAAGTTCTGCTGCTGCACACCCTTGAAGATGATGCCGGTCATCAGGAACCCGGAGATGACGAAGAACACGTCTACGCCGACGAATCCGCCCTCAAACCCTGGCACCTTGAAATGAAACAGCACGACCGCGAGCACGGCCAGTGCCCGCAGGGCGTTGATACTCTTCCTGAATTGCATTTATGCGTCCATGTCACATCCGTTGTGCGGCGCATTGTAGTGATGATGTCAGCTTTGTTACATGGATTTTTCCGTTTCAGATGTTCCAGCGTGGCGCGGTGATTGCCAGGCGCTGGCGCAGCTCGCCGATGTTGGCCGCCAGTTGCCGGGTCAGTAAGCGGTAGCCGTCCAGCGTGTTGTAGACCGGTGTGTCGAGACTGGCGTCCGGCAACTCCAGTGGGCGCTGCAGTCGATGCGTGGCGCCGGACTTCAAGGCCCGGGCCATGCCGATCAGCTGCACGCGGATCACCCGGTGTTCGGCCCGTAGCGCCGATTGCAGGTGGGCCATGGCGTCGGGGTCGTTGGCATCCGGGCGGGTGTTGCCGAGGATTTCCAGGGTACTGACGCACATCCGCAGGTTGCGTTGAATCGCATCCAGTTCGGTCATGGAGATTTTCACTTCCTTGGACACCGAAGGCATCAGCGAGCGCAGTTGCACCATCACTGTGGTCACCCGGCCCATCAGCTTCAGGTGTTCATCGGCGCTGACCGGTTGGCCGCTGATGATCCGCCCGTACAACGTGGCGCAGTCGCGCAAGGCATCGGCCAGGTTGTAGCGCCACGAATACACCGCGTACAGCGGCAGGGCGAAGGAAAACGCCAAGGCCAGGGCGATGCCGATCAGGATGTCGACCCCGCGCCACAAGCCGTCGGTGATCGGGTTGTCACCATGTCCGGCAACGATGAACACGGTAATCGCCGAGAGCAGGGCGGTGTACCCACCCTTGCCGATCGCGTGATAGGAAAAGAAGCCGCAGACCACCGCCATGGCAAAGTAGGTCAGCCACGGCAGGCCCAGCCACGCCTGCTGCGCCACCAGCAGCAGACCGACGCCGGCACCGATCAGGGTGCCGGTGGCGCGTTCGGCGGCTTTCTTGCCGATGTTGCCGTGGTGTTGCAGGCCGCCGATCACCACCAGCATGGTCACCGACGCCCACTCGCCATGGGGCAGATTGATGCCGGTGGTCAGCAGGATGGTCGCCAGCAGCCCCAGCGCTACCCGCACCGCGTGAATCAGTCGGGCGTGCTGGTAGCGGCGGTACGGGTCCAGCAACGGACGCAGGATTCGCCGCAGCAGCGGCGGCAGTCGTTGGGTGCTGAAGGTGCTCAGTGCAAAGTCCTCGTCAGAAGATGTAATCGGTGGTGAGGAAGCTCGAATCGCGGCCGCGAATGATCTCGCTGATCAGATCCTTGTTGCTGTCCTGGAACTTGGTCGCCACCAGTGTGCGGATCGAAAACACCCGCAGGGCATCGTGTACCGACAGCGTGCCCTCGGCGGAGTTCTTGCGCCCGTTGAACGGGTAGGTGTCCGGGCCGCGCTGGCACTGGGCGTTGAGGTTGATCCGCCCGACCTGGTTGGCGAAAGTGTCGACCAGTCGGCCGATCGCCACCGGGTTGGTGCCGAACAGGCTCAGTTGCTGGCCGAAGTCCGATTCCAGCACGTAATCGATCACGGTATCGAGGTGACGGTACGGCACGATCGGCACCACCGGGCCGAACTGTTCTTCGTTGTACACGCGCATCTGCGGCGTCACCGGGTACAGCACGGCGGGGTAGAAGAACGACTCGCGACTCTCGCCGCCATTCGGGTTGACCACTTGTGCGCCCTTGCTCTGCGCGTCGGCCACCAGACCGTGCAGGTAATCGACCTTGCCCGACTCCGGCAGCGGCGTCAGTGCCACGCCGCTGTCCCATGGCATGCCCGGCTTGAGGGTGGCGAGTTTGGCGTTGAATTTTTCGATGAAGGCGTCGACCACTTCCTCGTGCACAAAGAGGATCTTCAGAGCGGTGCAGCGCTGGCCGTTGAACGACAGCGAACCGGTGACCGCTTCGCTGACCGCATTATCCAGATCGACTTCCGGCAGCACGATGCCGGGGTTCTTTGCGTCCAGGCCCAGAGCGGCGCGCAAGCGGTGTGGTTTCGGGTGCAGTTTTTTCAGGTCGCTGGCGGCCTTGTTGGTGCCGATGAAGGCGAAGATGTCGATCTTGCCGCTGGCCATCAGCGCGCTGACGGTTTCGCGGCCGCTGCCGTAGATCACGTTGATCACGCCGCTCGGGAAACTGTCGCGAAAGGCTTCGAGCAACGGACGGATCAGCAGCACGCCGAGCTTGGCCGGTTTGAACACCACGGTGTTGCCCATGATCAGTGCCGGAATCAGCGTGGTGAAGGTTTCGTTCAGCGGATAGTTGTAAGGCCCCATGCACAGTGCCACGCCGAGCGGTACGCGGCGGATCTGGCCGAGGGTGTCCTGTTCCAGCTCGAAACGGCTGGAGCGGCGGTCGAGTTCTTTCAGTGCATTGATGGTGTCGACGATGTAGTCACAGGTGCGGTCGAACTCTTTTTCCGAGTCCTTGAGGTTCTTGCCAATCTCCCACATCAGCAACTTGACCACGGCTTCGCGCTGCTGGCGCATCCGGCCGAGGAACGCTTCGACGTGCTGAATGCGTTCGGCCACGCGCAGGGTCGGCCACAGGCCCTGACCGCGATCGTAGGCACGCACGGCGGCATCAAGGGCGGTGAGGGCGGTGTCGGCGTCGAGCAGCGGGGTGCTACCGAGAATCACTTGTTCATCGCCGTTTTCGCCGTGCAGGTACACCGGGCTGCGCACGGTGGCGAGCGGGCCGTCCCAGCGCCGCAGTTGGCCATCGACGAGGTATTCGCGTTGCTCGACCTGAGCGTCGAGGCGGTATTTTTCCGGGATGTCGCTGACTGAAGGGAACAGATTGCCAAGGATGTTTGCTGTGGTCATGTCGCTACCCCGTGTTGATGTCCGTATACAGATCAAAAAGTCTTTACAGGTTATACGCCTGAATACGCCGACATTTAAACCCGCGAATGTCACGCGAATGTCACGCAGATCCCCAGAGCAGAGCTCTGACTGGTTTATGAAATCCACTGTGGGAGCGAGCTTGCTCGCTCCCACAGTTGAATCGGGTTGCCTGAACACTCTCTACTGGCCCCGTTTGCCCCCCTCGTTGTCCGGCAATGCCCTCAACCCGTTGCCGTGCCTGCCTTAAGGTGTGATCACAACAAAAAGCGATGCCATCCTTGAGGATCGTTATGCGGGCAATCCGACTTACTTTACTGCTGGCGCTGATGATGACGCTGTGCGGCTGCGACGAAAAATCCGCACCGCCGGCGACCACTCACAACGCCACTCCCACCGACCCGGCACTGGCGCAGATCTACGCCAACAGCTGCCAGCTCTGTCACGCCAATCCCGCCGCCAACGCACCATTGACCGGTGACCGAAAAGCCTGGGAACCACGCATCCGCCAGGGCGCCGACACGCTGCTCGACCACGCCATCAACGGCTACAACGGTATGCCGCCGATGGGCCAGTGCGTCGAGTGCAGCGAAGAACAATTCCTGCAACTGATCGGCTTCATGGCCGATCAGCCCCTCCCACAATAAGGGCGCGCGCATGAGCATGGATCTGACACGGCGTCAGTTGTTGCAACGGGCAAGCATCGTCGGCGCTTTCACCGCAATGACGGCCAACCCCGCGCTGGGGCAGTTGATGCGTGCACCGCGGCTGATTCCCTGGCGCAACTGGTCGGGCGGGCAGAGTTGCCTGCCGGCGGCGCGGCTGGCGCCGAAGAATCTCGATGAACTGAGCGCTGCGATTCGCCAGGCCCAAGGCAAAATCCGCCCGGTCGGTTCGGCACATTCGTTCAGCGCCCTGGTGCCCACCGACGGCACGCTGCTGTCGCTCAGCTACTTCACCGGTTTGCTCGACCACGACCCGAAAACCCTGCAGGCCGAATTCGCCGCCGGCACGCCGATGTCACGCATGGGCGTGCCGCTCAAGGACATCGGCCAGGCCCTGCAGAACATGGCCGATATCGATTACCAGACTCTCGCCGGAGCAATTTCCACCTCGACCCACGGCACCGGCAAAACCTTTCAGTCGTACTCGGCACACGTCTGCGGCCTGCAACTGGTGACGGCCAGCGGCGAGGTGCTGGACTGCGACAGCCAGTGTCACCCCGAAGTGTTCAACGCCGCGCGGGTGTCCCTCGGCGCATTGGGTGTCGCGACGAAAATCCGTCTGCAAAACCGCCCGGCCTATCGCCTGCGCGAACGCCAGTGGATCGCCAAAACCGAAGAGCTACTCGAAGACCTCGACAAGAACACCCGGGAAAACCAGCACTGGGAAATGCTCGTCGTCACCCATTCCGACTACGCGCTGTCCATCGCCCTCAACGAAACCAGCGACCCGGCCACGCCGCCGATTCCCCCTGAGGAGGAGGGCGGCAACGAGTTCGTGACCCTGATCGAGAAGATCGACAAATACGGCAGCGACTTCCCCGAGCTGCGCCGCACGCTGCTCAACAGCCTGCGGCATCTGGCGAGCTTCGATGATCGGGTCGGCGATTCGTTCGACATCTACGCCAACGTGCGCACCGTGCGCTTCAACGAGATGGAATACTCGGTGCCCGCCGAACACGGCCCGGCGTGTCTGCGGGAAATCCTCAAACTGATTCAGGACAAGGACCTGCGCACCTGGTTTCCCATCGAGTACCGCTACGTCAAGGCCGACGACATTCCGCTGAGCATGTTCGAGGGCCGCGACAGCTGTTCGATCTCGGTGCACCAGCATTACCAGATGGATCATCACAACTTTTTCGCCGCGGTCGAGCCGATTTTCTGGAAGTACAACGGCCGCCCGCACTGGGGCAAGTTGCACACGCTTAACGCGAAGAATCTGCAGCCGCTGTATCCGCGTTGGCGCGAATTTGTCGACGTACGTCAGGCGCTGGATCCGAGCGGACGTTTTCTCAACGCGCATCTGGCGTCGATTCTGGGGGTGAGCTGATGGCGGTCAATCGACGTAGTTTTCTTCTGGGCACACTGGGTGTCGGCGCTTTATTGGTGGGCGTGGGCGCCTGGCTGCGGCCGGGTGATCGCGGTGCGCCGTACAGCGAGTATTTCCGCGCGCTGAATAAAGAACTGAAGGACAAAGGCCCGATGCGCCCGGTGCTGCTGATCGATCTGGATCGCCTCGATCACAACATCGACGTGGTGATGCAGTCGGTCAAACGTGGCGGCAAGCAATTGCGTCTGGTGGAAAAATCCCTGCCGTCACCGGGCTTGCTGAGCTACATCGCGCAACGGGCCGGGACGCAAAAACTCATGTCGTTTCATCAGCCGTTTCTCAATCACGATGCGCTCACGTTTCCCCGGTCCGACATCTTGCTCGGCAAGCCGTTGCCAGTGCGTTCAGCCGAGCTGTTCTATCAAACTCACAAAGGCCCGTTCGATCCTTCCAGGCAACTGCAATGGCTGCTCGACGGGCCTGTACGGCTGCAGCAATACCTGGCGTTGGCGCAAGGGCTGGGCACGCGGATGCGCATCAACATCGAACTGGATGTCGGCCTGCATCGCGGCGGGGTCAGTGATGTGAATGTGTTGGGGCAGATGCTGACGCTGATCAGCGCCAACTCGCAGCACTTGGAGTTCGCCGGGTTCATGGGCTACGACCCGTTCGTGGGCATGGGCGTGCCGGGGATTCTCGGATCGCCCGAGGAGCTGTTCGCCAAGGTCATGGTCATTTATCAGCGCTGCGTCGATTTCACCCGCCAGCAGTATCCGACGTTGTGGAATGACAACCTGTGCCTGAACACCGCCGGCAGCCCGAGTTATCGCATCCATGAAAACGAGCAGTTGAGCACCGAGGTTTCGGTGGGCACGGCGATGCTCAAACCGACGCATTACGACCTGCCGTCGCTGGCTGAGCACGTGCCGGCGACCTACATCGCCACGCCAGTGCTGAAGAGCACCGGTGCGGTGAACATCCCGGCGCTGGACGACAAGTCGAAGTTGTTCTCGTGGTGGGACGCCAACCAGCGCCAAACCTTTTTCATTTACGGCGGCAACTGGATGGCCGAGTTCGAATCGCCCGCCGGTTTGCAGAGTAATGGCGTGTATGGCCGCAGTTCCAATCAGGAGATGGTCAACGGTTCCAATGCCGTGGGCCTGACCGTCGAGGATCAAGTGTTCCTGCGACCCACCCAGACCGAGGCCGTCCTCCTGCAATTCGGCGATCTGCTGGCGGTGCGTGGCGGCAAGATCGTCGACACCTGGCCGGTCTACACCTGACCCAAAAACACCTCAGATCCCCCTGTGGGAGCGAGCTTGCTCGCGAAGGCGTCCTTTCAGTCACCTTCTATTTGGCTGATACACCGTCTTCGCGAGCAAGCTCGCTCCCACAGGTTTTTGTGGTGCCCGATCGATCTCACTCCAATTCTGTAATGAAGCTTTTATGACAAAAGTTCGGTAGCACATAGCCAGTCCGGTCATGCCTATGTAACGCGCTTGAGGGGCCCAACGGGGCGCTTTTCACAAGCCGAGGCGGGACGCCGGGAGTGAGGCAATGGGGACTATG
>Ga0153948_1001748_pt1 | contig 10817 bp, 7 predicted proteins | sample TSNJ032MetaG_FD_104696 | JGI IMG/M metagenome (GOLD analysis project Ga0153948, IMG submission 104696) | Attine ant fungus gardens microbial communities from New Jersey, USA - TSNJ032 MetaG | ecosystem: Host-associated > Fungi > Mycelium > Unclassified | place: USA: New Jersey, Wharton State...
TGCACGAATTAGGTGTCGTTATGGAAGTAATAAGAGTAGTGGAAGAATTTGCGAAAGAAAATGAAGTGGAAGTAATTGATACCGTAGTTCTGCAAATCGGTGAACTTTCATCTATGATACCAAAGTATATTTATGACGTATATCCGGCAGCTGCCGACGGTACTTTGCTGGAAAATACCAGGCTGGAAATTGAGATTATCCCGGCTAATGCCAGATGTAATAAGTGTGGGAAAGTCTTTAATGCGGTGAAGAACCATGGTGTATGTCCGGGGTGTCAGGGTGAACGGATGGAACTGCTGAGCGGCAGGGAATTTAATATTAAGGAAATTGTGTGTGAGTGAGATATAGGATACAGGACTTAGAAAAACTGACAGTAATTTTCAAAATGGAGGTTGTTTTATGTGTTTGGCGCATATTAGTGATGACAAAAAAAGGGAACAGTCAATTATTGAACATGCACGGGGCACTGCTGAGTTGGCTGGGCAATTTGCAGAAGAATTCAATTGCGCTGAATGGGGTTATGGATGTGGTTTGTTACATGATATAGGCAAGTATTCTGAAAGATTTCAGAAGAGGCTGCATGGCGGGCCAAAAGTTGACCATGCAACAGCAGGAGCAAAAGAATTATATAGAAAGAACAATTATATAGGAGCATATTGTATTGCCGGTCATCATTCAGGATTACCGGATGGTGGTACAGTAGAAGACCAGGCAGGCGAATCAACATTCCGTGGACGGATGGAAAAGGAATTGGATGATTACCATGTTTATCAGGAGGAAATACAGATTCCCGAATTTTCCAACATTCCTCTGAAACCAATCGGAACAGGTGGATTTAGTGTATCTTTTTTTATTCGGATGCTGTTTTCCTGTCTGGTGGATGCGGATTTTCTGGACACGGAGAGATTTATGTCAGATCATTCCATAGAGAGAGGCGGTTATGATTCTATGGAGATATTACATGAAAGGTTTAGCAGGAAAATCTCCGGTTGGATGACGAATACTGATATGAATTCTATAAATGGACGAAGAACTGCTATACTGAAAGCCTGTCTGCAAATGGGGGGAGACGATAAAGGACTGTTTCAGTTAACAGTACCAACCGGAGGAGGAAAAACAATTGCTTCTCTGGCATTTGCATTACAGCATGCCGTAAAACATCAAATGAAACATATTATCTATATAATTCCATTCACATCCATCATTGAGCAGACTTCCGAAGTCTTTAAAGGGCTGCTGGGAAGAGCCAATGTTCTTGAGGATCACAGCAATGTAAGCTATGATGACGATAAAGAGGCACAGCATTGTCAGCGAGCGGCAGAAAATTGGGACTTTCCTGTTGTGGTAACTACTAATGTGCAGTTTTTTGAGTCATTATTTTCTAATAAAACTTCCAAATGTAGAAAATTACATAATATTTCAAATAGTATAATTGTATTTGATGAGGCTCAAATGCTGCCGGTACCTTATTTAATCCCTTGTATACAGGCAATCAGTGAGTTGGTCTATAATTATAACAGTACTGCCGTGATTTGTACCGCTACTCAACCATCCCTGCGGCAGTTTTATCCCAGTGAACTGAAGGTAAAGGAAATTTGTCCGGATGTAGAAGCACAGTATTTGTTTTTCAAGCGAAGTCTTATACGTAATATCGGGGAAATCAGCCAGGATATGTTGATTGAGCAGCTGCGGGAGAACAGGCAGGTATTATGTATTTTAAACAGCCGTAAAAGAGTACAGAGAGTATATGAAGCATTGGAGGGTGATGGGACTTATCAATTATCTACACTAATGTATCCAAATCACAGAGTGAGAGTGCTAAAGGAAATCAGGGAGAATCTGGCAGCTGACAGACCTTGCAGATTGATTGCAACTTCCTTGGTGGAGGCAGGCATCGATTTTGACTTCCCGATTGTTTATCGTGAACTTGCAGGTGTTGATTCCGTAATTCAGGCAGCAGGAAGATGTAACCGTGAAGGTAAGAGGGATTTGGAAGACAGCATTACTACAGTGTTTACATTGACTGCAGAAAAAGACATCCATCTTCCGGGCGAATTAAAACTGCCTGTTAAGGTGGCAGAAGAGGTTGCACGAAAATACTCGGATTTATCTTCCCTGGAGGCAATAAGTGATTATTTTCACAGACTTTATCATTATAAAGGTCAGGGGCTTGATGCAAAAGATATTGTGAGGCAGTTTGAAGAAGGAGGTAAAAAATTTCTGATTCCTTTCGCTGCCATTGCTAAGAATTTTAATCTGATTGAAAATAAAACGAAAACGATATTAATAGATTTGGAATCGGAAGCTGAGGATATTGTAAATCGAATAAAAAGAGGGGAATATTCCAGAAAGCTTTTAAGGGAAGCCGGTCATTATTGTATTAATGTGTATCAACAGGATTTTGATAAGTTGTGTGGAGCAGGATTATTGGAAGAGATTGATAAGGAGTTCTATATTCTCAGAAAAAAGGAGCAATATACAATGGATATGGGATTGATAATGAATGTAAGCAGAGGAGATGCAGTTTTTTGGTAACTGCGGTGCAGTTGTCAAATAGTAAACTATTTGTCTTATTGTACGTAGAAATAAATTATATTGAAGGGAGAAGAATATGGGACATGGAGTCAGGGTCCGGGTGTGGGGGGAATATGCACTCTTTTCACGTCCAGAGATGCGGGTGGAACGTTGCAGTTATGATGTGATTACGCCGTCAGCTGCCAGAGGAATTCTGGAAGCGATCTACTGGCATCCGGGTATACGTTGGGTAATAGACCAGATAGCAGTAAAAAAGCCTGTTCAGTTTACCAGTATACGGAGGAATGAAGTAAAGAGTAAATTGCAGGCAGGCAGTGCATTAAGTGTAATCAATGGTGGCAGCGGACCGCTATATATATGTACGAAAGAAGACATTGCTCAGAGAGCGGCAATTCTCTTAAAGGATGTGGAGTACATAATTGAAGCGCATTTTGAGATGATGCCGGAGGCAAAAGCAAGTGATAATCCTGGTAAGTTCAAGGATATTATTATGAGGAGGCTACGAAGGGGTGAATGCTTTCATATGCCGTATTTTGGATGCAGGGAATTTCCGGCTAATTTTGAATTGTTTGAAGGTAAAGAAATAGAAGGTTGTTATCAGGGCGAAGAAAAAGACCTTGGTTATATGTTGTATGATTTAGATTATTCTGATAAAGAGAATATTCAACCAATGTTTTTCCGGGCGATTATGAGAGATGGTATTCTGGATGTCAGGAACCAGGAGGTGGTACGATGATTTTACAGTCGCTGGTTCAATATTATGAGGCATTGGCTGATAAGGGTAAGATAACCAGACCCGGATGGTGTGACGCAAAGGTCTCTTATGCACTGGATATTTCAAAAGATGGCCAGCTGCTGGGAGCCACATATTTAAAGTGGGCGGATGACATTGGAAAAAAGACTGTGTGGCGCCCGCAGGAATTGAAAGTACCGCAGATGTTATCACGTTCATCAGGTATAGCACCAAATTTTTTATGCGATAATTCAACCTATATGTTGGGAATTGATAAGAAAGGAAAGCCAGATCGTTCTAAGGAATGTTTTGAAAGTGCACAGCAAAAGCATAAAGAAATATTGGATGGAGTATCTGTAAAAGAGGCTTATGCCATTCTTTCCTATTTTGAAAAATGGAAACCTGAAGATGCGGAGGAACATCCGGCACTTAAAGATATTCTGGATGATATACTGGCAGGCGCAAATATTATTTTTTCTGTGGATGGCAGATATGCACAGGAAATTCCCGAGATTGCAGCCGCCTGGGAAGTTTATAATCAGCAGCCTGGAGATGGTAAACAAGGTATTTGTCTGGTTACCGGAGAGAGGGCTGAGATTGCACGGACACATGGAACTTTTCAGGGAGTCCAGGGAGCGCAGTCAAGTGGGGCGGCACTGGTATCATTTAATGCACCTGCATTTGAATCCTATGGAAAGGAACAGAGTTATAATGCACCAGTTGGGAGTTATGCAGTGTATGCATACACGACAGGGTTATCAAAGCTGTTGGCTGATAGAAAGCATGTAACAACAATAGGAGATACGACAGTAGTATATTGGGCTGAAGATGGAGAGGAAATATATCAGAATGTTTTTGCGGCAGTGTCCGAGCCAATGACAGATAATCTTGATATTGTTGATGCTGTATTTAAGAATTTAAAAGGAGGGAAAGCAATTTCAGGAGATACAGTACTGGCAGATCTGAATCTCAATCAGCGGTTTTATATATTGGGTCTGGCACCGAATGCAGCCAGAATAGCAGTTCGGTTTTTTTATCAGGACAGTTTTGGAAGCATTTTGGCAAACATGAAAGCGCATTATGACAGACTTAGTATCGTAAAACCTTCTATGGATAGAATTGATTATCTGGGAACATGGAGATTGCTGCAGGAAACGGTGAATAAGAAATCCCGTGATAAGAAAGCGATACCTAATATGGCAGGCGCACTTTACAGAGCAGTAATATCAGGCAGCCGATATCCGGATGCGCTGTATCATGCAGTTCTTGGCAGAATACGGGCAGAACAGGATAGTAATGATACATTTAAAATTACCCGTGGACGGGCAGCTATCATTAAAGCATATTTACTTAAAAACAAAAATATGGAAAAGGAGGAGATTACTGTGGCATTAAATGAAAACAGCAATAATATTGCTTATATATTGGGAAGAGAGTTTGCAGTGCTAGAGGCGATTCAAGCAGAAGCGAATAGGAAAGACACGGATCAGAAAGATGTGAATCCAGGAATCAATACAACGATAAAAAGTCGATACTTTAATTCTGCCTGTGCGACACCTGCTATTATTTTTCCTATTTTATTTAAACTTAAGAATAGCCATATACGTAAAATAAAAAAAGAAGTAATTAAAATGAAATATGAGATGCTTCTTGGAGAGCTGCAGGACAAATTAACAGTAAAAGAAGGACAGGAAATATCATGCCCCAAGCGATTATCATTAGAAGAACAAGGCATGTTTATACTTGGATACTATCACCAAACACAAATAAAGATTTGAAAAAAGACGAAGGAGGATTCAGACAATGGCGGAGGTAATTAAGAACAGATATGAATTTATTATACTTTTTGATGTGGAGAATGGAAATCCCAATGGAGATCCGGATGCGGGAAATCTTCCCAGAATAGATCCGGAAAGCGGATATGGTTTGGTAACGGATGTATGTCTGAAGCGTAAAATACGTAATTATGTTGAGACTGTGAAAGAAGAGGAAGAAGGATATAAAATATATATAAAAGAAGATGTTCCTCTTAACAGGAGTGATGCATTGGCTTATACTTATCTGGAAACTGACGATAAGGCAATTAAAGACCTTAAAAAGAAGGATCCTTTAGTAGATCAGAAAATACGTGATTTTATGTGCGGCAATTTTTTTGATATCCGTACCTTTGGCGCTGTTATGACAACCTTTGTGAAGGCTTCATTGAATTGCGGACAGGTCAGAGGACCAGTACAGATAGGATTTGCCAGAAGTATAGACCCAATCATTAGTCAGGAAGTAACCATTACCCGCGTGGCAATTACAACAGAAAAGGATGCAGAAAGCAAAAGCACGGAGATGGGCAGAAAAAATATAGTACCATATGCGCTATACCGGGCAGAAGGATTTATTTCTGCTAATCTTGCCCGGAAAGTAACCGGATTTTCAGAGGATGACTTGGAGCTTCTATGGGAGGCTATAATCAATATGTATGAAAATGACCACTCCGCAGCTAGAGGGAAAATGGCGGTACGTGAATTAATCGTATTTAAACACAGCAAAGAATTAGGAGACTGTCCTGCATATAAATTATTTGAATCAGTGGTAGTCCAGAAAAAGGATGATGTTGTATATCCAAGAAAATACCAGGATTATGAAGTTACGATACTAAAAGAGAAGATACCAGGAACTGTTGAAGTAACCAGAAAGATTTAACGTTAATGAAAGAATATAGGGAAGAAGATTTTCTCATGCTTTCCGGAATACAGCATTTTTCCTTTTGCCGGAGGCAATGGGCATTGATTCATATAGAGCAGCAATGGCAAGAAAATGTACATACTGTGGAAGGGGATATTTTTCACAAGCGAACCCATGATGCTTTCCTGACTGAAAAGAGAAAGGATGTTATTACCAGCAGAGGTATGCCCATCCTTTCCCGTACCATGGGCGTCAGTGGAGTATGTGACATTGTTGAATTTCATCGTGCCGAGGATGGAGTGTCTCTACATGGACATAGAGGATTATTCAGGATTTATCCCATTGAGTATAAAAAAGGAAGTCCCAAGGATACAGAGATGGACATTCTGCAGCTGACTGCTCAAGCTATGTGCCTTGAAGAGATGCTATCAGCTGAGATCAAAGAAGGTGCTATCTATTATGGAGAGATACGTCGCAGAGATAAAATTGTATTTACGGAAGAGTTACGTAATCAAGTAGAAAGCAGTTTCAAGGAAATGCACCAATTATTTGAAAAACGTTATACTCCAAAAGTGAAATGGTCAAAAAGCTGCAACGGTTGTTCATTAAAAGATATCTGTATTCCGAAACTTGGAAAAACACCGTCTGCCAGTGCGTATATACATAAGATTTTGACAGGTACAGATGCTTAAATTTTATATCAGTACATATGCGTTTAGGGATAATTATAAAAGGAAATAAGGAGACTGCATGAGAAAATTACTGAATACATTATATGTGACATCTGAGAATAGTTATCTGTCTCTGGACGGTGAAAATGTTGTAATTCTTGAAGAAAAGAAAGAACTGGGACGGATTCCCTTGCATAATCTGGAGGCGATTGTATCCTTTGGATATCGGGGAGTCAGCCCGGCTCTTATGGGAGGCTGCGCAGAACGGAATATTGGTCTTTGTTTTTTAACGCCGCAAGGGAAATTTCTGGCCAGGATATCCGGGCGGATTCGTGGTAATGTTCTGCTTAGGCAAAAGCAGTTTGAAATTGCGAATGATGATAAAGCCAGTCTTGGGATTGCCAGAAACTGTATACTTGGAAAAGTATTTAATTCCCGCTGGATATTAGAACGGGCAACCAGAGACCATTGTTTGCAAATTGATGTAGAAAAGGTAAAGCAGGCCTCCGGTTACTTAAAAGAGTCTTTGAAAAGAATCGTTGAATGTCAGGATATGGCGGTACTTCGAGGATATGAAGGAGAAGCAGCAAGTGTTTATTTTAGAGTGTTTAATCAACTGATTTTGCAGCAGAAAAAGGATTTTACTTTTGATGGCAGGAACAGGCGTCCGCCGCTTGATAATGTAAATGCATTATTATCTTTTGTGTATACCTTGCTGACCAGTTCGGTTGCATCTGCTTTGGAAACAGTGGGTTTAGATCCCTATGTGGGGTTTATGCATACTGAAAGACCAGGGCGTACTTCATTGGCTCTTGATATGATAGAAGAATTACGTCCAGTTATGGCAGACCGTTTTGTTCTGACATTGATTAATAAGAAAATGGTAACGGGAAAAGATTTTACAAAAAAGGAAGATGGAGCAGTTATATTAAGTGATAAGGCAAGAAAGATGCTGCTTACTGAGTGGCAGAATAGAAAAAAGGAAGAAATAAAACATCCCTATTTAGATGAGAAAGTGGAGTGGGGGATGATACCATTTGTTCAGGCTATGTTACTAGCCAGGTATTTGCGAGGAGATATTGATGAATATCCACCATTTTTCTGGAAATAGCAAAAAGGATGACTGGAAACAGTGAAAAACGGATTAAAGTATGAATGAGGTTGAGGATGTTGGTACTTATAACTTATGATGTAAATACAGAGACTAAAGCAGGAAAAAGCAGACTACGGAAGGTTGCAAAACAATGTGTTAATTACGGAACACGGGTTCAATATTCTGTTTTTGAGTGTATTTTGGATAATGCTCAATTCGTTATGCTTAAATCGATATTGACGGATATTATTGACGAGAGTACAGATAGTTTACGGTTTTACAATTTAGGTAACAAGCATAGTACAAAGGTGGTGCATGTTGGGGTGAGTAAAGGAATTAAGGTTGAGGATGCATTAATTTTTTAGAAGAGTATGGGTGCGAACCGGAAGTGAACATAAAAGTATGTGAGATTCGCACCAACAAAAAGATTAAAATATTCCTTGGAATATATTTTAAATAATTATTAGTATGAAGAATTATACATTTTTGGTACAAAAAACACAAAAGATCGTTTCTAGTAAAAAAAATTTTTGTACAAATTTGCAGTCACCACCTTGCGGTGGTGTGGATTGAAATATTTTTTACCGGCCCATGTGGCAGCCACGATTATAGTCACCACCTTGCGGTGGTGTGGATTGAAATCAGAGTAGTGAGGCCTGTTTATCATCGTTTGAAGTCACCACCTTGCGGTGGTGTGGATTGAAATAATCTGTGACATATTTTTGTGTGTCCACTTTGACGTCACCACCTTGCGGTGGTGTGGATTGAAATCCGTTAAACTTCCCGTAAGAGGCTGAACACCAAAGGTCACCACCTTGCGGTGGTGTGGATTGAAATTATTGCGCGGTAGGGGAGTTGCCTCCCCTTTGGGGTCACCACCTTGCGGTGGTGTGGATTGAAATTTACCTTTCCTGACATTTCAGCCTTCTGTATGGTGTCACCACCTTGCGGTGGTGTGGATTGAAATTTTGTCCCTCCCTCCCCTCCCGGTCGTGGCTAGCGTCACCACCTTGCGGTGGTGTGGATTGAAATTTTTTGGGGTTTTTCGCGGTGTATACTGTGTGTCGGTCACCACCTTGCGGTGGTGTGGATTGAAATAATACTGCTCTTCTATGGTTATATACATGGTTTAGTCACCACCTTGCGGTGGTGTGGATTGAAATAATATAAAATGCTTATCTCTGATGATTGTCAATTGGTCACCACCTTGCGGTGGTGTGGATTGAAATTGAAACGGCAATAGCGGTAACCGTGAAGCTTGAAGTCACCACCTTGCGGTGGTGTGGATTGAAATAACGCGCAAGGCTTAGCAATATTATTTTTGGCGTTGGTCACCACCTTGCAGTGGTGTGGATTGAAATTGTTCCTTCTGTAAATCGTTAGCCTCAGTCTGCGTCACCACCTTGCGGTGGTGTGGATTGAAATAGATACCACATATTTGATATACTTTGCTAATAGGTCACCACCTTGCGGTGGTGTGGATTGAAATCGATATCTTCCGTCAACACACGCGGTGAGAGAGTGGTCACCACCTTGCGGTGGTGTGGATTGAAATTGGAATCTGAAAAAGTGTGACCGTGCGGCATGTGTCACCACCTTGCGGTGGTGTGGATTGAAATCAACGGCACATTTTGAAATAGCACGGGGAACGTGTCACCACCTTGCGGTGGTGTGGATTGAAATCAGACACAAGGTATTATGATACGGAACTTTGGTGGTCACCACCTTGCGGTGGTGTGGATTGAAATTTATAATTGCCCGTGTATATTCGTTATCATCTGAGTCACCACCTTGCGGTGGTGTGGATTGAAATACCATGCCATTCTTAAACGCCAATGAAACTGACGTCACCACCTTGCGGTGGTGTGGATTGAAATTACTTACAAATGAGGACGCGATAACGTACGATGTAGTCACCACCTTGCGGTGGTGTGGATTGAAATCAGACACAAGGTATTATGATACGGAACTTTGGTGGTCACCACCTTGCGGTGGTGTGGATTGAAATGCCTGTGCTTCGCAACCTGTCACTGTCACGTTTGCGTCACCACCTTGCGGTGGTGTGGATTGAAATGGTAAAGCCTCATGGTGATTATGGCAAATGGCTAGTCACCACCTTGCGGTGGTGTGGATTGAAATCTTTTGAAAAGCAGGTAGAAAAAAAAGAAGAAGACGTCACCACCTTGCGGTGGTGTGGATTGAAATTCCGGCGCGCGATAATGAATTGTTTCGGTTTCATGTCACCACCTTGCGGTGGTGTGGATTGAAATTTTATACCTGTTGCAACCCGGGGTATGTCGCTCTGTCACCACCTTGCGGTGGTGTGGATTGAAATATTTATAGCATCTAAATAAAATTGTCTCATACTAGTCACCACCTTGCGGTGGTGTGGATTGAAATGAGTACAACCCGATAGAAAACTACGATCGGCACGGTCACCACCTTGCGGTGGTGTGGATTGAAATTGCACTTACTGACTGCATTGTAGATTCCTCAGCAAGTCACCACCTTGCGGTGGTGTGGATTGAAATCGTAGAAGCCTAGGACTCAGATTACACCGTCTCAGTCACCACCTTGCGGTGGTGTGGATTGAAATAGTATTAAGGACAACTCCCATTCCTGACTGCTCCGTCACCACCTTGCGATGGTGTGGATTGAAATTGCCTGTATACTTTGCAGGCTGGCAAGAGCGCTGGTCACCACCTTGCGGTGGTGTGGATTGAAATTGCTGTACGCACACGGTCATCGCCTGTTGATTAGTCACCACCTTACGGTGGTGTGGATTGAAATCGGGATGATGTCCGGCAGGTCCTGTATGGAACTATGTCACCACCTTGCGTTGGTGTGGATTGAAATTTCTACTTTCCGTTTGATCGATTCATACTGAGCAGTCACCACCTTGTGGTGGTGTGAGTTGAAATTTTACAAATCTCCTCCTTTGCTATATAATAGAGTCATTACCTCGAAGTAGTAAAATATGATTTTTTGAATGCAGGATAAGCATAAAGTATTTTTGTAGGATTCAGAAATTCCAGGATAATGTCCGTAACATCAGGTTACCGAAGATGAAGTTCAGGCTGCGCTGTTTTATTATCGGTTGGAAGACAAA
>Ga0153948_1001752_pt1 | contig 10795 bp, 12 predicted proteins | sample TSNJ032MetaG_FD_104696 | JGI IMG/M metagenome (GOLD analysis project Ga0153948, IMG submission 104696) | Attine ant fungus gardens microbial communities from New Jersey, USA - TSNJ032 MetaG | ecosystem: Host-associated > Fungi > Mycelium > Unclassified | place: USA: New Jersey, Wharton State...
CAACTCTATAAACTGCAGGTAGAGGGACAGAAGAAGATACTGCCAAAACTAGTCATTATTGAAGGAGAAGAGGAATTTGAGATGAAAAAAATCTTAAACAAAAGAATAGTTAGAGGGAAGGAGAAGTTTCTAGTAAGATGGAAGGGATATACGGTAGAGGAAGATACTTGGGAAAATAGGGAAAACTTGGGGAATGCAAAGGAATTGGTAGAAGAGTTCAAGAGAAAGTACAAAGAAGAGGTTGGAGAACTAAAGAGACAGGAGCTAGAAGAAGAAAAAAGGGAATTTAGTCAGGAATTATCAAGAGAGTTTATAACAAAATTGATATATGGATGGGGAAAAAGGAGGTACAAAAGAGAAAGAGAAAAGAGGTGGGATGAGAACTAGAATCAATAGAAAAATTCCTCGGGATGAGGAAACTTAAAGAGGAGGCCATGTTATGAGAGCCCAAAAAAAAGAAAAGTTTCCCAAGCATTCGAATATTTAATCCAAAACCTCAAGACATACAATAGGGTTGAGATATAAATAGTATGGGAACTAAGGTCATGTGACAAGGTCATGTGATCACAGAACATTCTGGAAGGACATATGATTATGGACTAAGAGTACAGCCACTGTAAAAGTAGTATAAGTAGTAGTTCAATCCAATGAAGAACTCCATCAAGTTCTTCTTGAACATCCATCTAGGGTGATCACTAAGGGCATTCACTGCTTATTGATAACAAGCTAGAGCCCACTATCCAAGATGCTTGTGAGTGCTGTGCTCACTAGCAAGGATAATAAGAGAGTGAGTGAAATAGAGAGTGTTGAGGCTGCAAGGTGTAGGGTCAACAATAGGTATTGAGTTCTTGTATTAGTGTGTAGTCATGAGGACTTAGAGCTCAACCAAGGTAGTTGTTCAAGAAGAACTTAATAAAGTTCTTTGTTGGATTCCTCTAGGTACTTATACAAATATTAGATGGTCTGTGCACCTACCTCCCATGATCACATGACCCTTACTAAGAACTACCTATATCTTACATAATCCTTCCCATACTATTTATATCTTTCCCACATTGTATTCTTGAGTGTTTTCCATCAAGTTGATAAATGTGTGAGAAATAGTTTCCTTCTTGGGAGTTGTCTCATAACATTGGGACTGCAAGAAAATGGTACCAGAGTAAATATGCCTGGGGCTCCAGGCAACCATAGAGGTGTCACAGGTGGCCTATAACCTGATGAGCAGCCTGTCTATATTGTACAGCAGGGTTGACCTGTAAAGTTGGGTCTTACTTTCTCCCAGCTGAGATTATGAAGGTATTCTTCTGTCTATTTTACAGTAAGTATTCTGTACTCCTAATATACTAATGAGTCCATGTGTCTTTATTTAGATTAACTACATATGATACAATCACATCCACCCATCTACCAGTAAACTTCGCCCACACCTTACACCTCACTCTTGTAGACATGCCCCGGACATTGGGCTCTGTTTAACCCTCTGCACCTTAGTACTAGATTACTTGTCGCAGAACAAAAATGCTGAATACAAAAAAAGATGCGATCACATGTAGGTAGGAGTACCCTGCATCATCGAGTATTACTCGGATTGTTCAACACTGCGTACATATCTTCCACTCCTGAACACCGGGGTTTTAAGATAATAACAGGTATGTGTATGTCTCTTTAACCAGATCAGGAAATTATCATCTGCGATCTATGTTCCTCCCTGCAGATATCCATTCTCGGAGTGTAAACTGTGCTATTTTTTTCTTCTTGACATCCACAGCCCAAGCTCTCTACCACAATCAACCAACACATTTTGTGAATAGTCAGTCAGTCATTTACACTGTTATGTTGACTGTAATCTTCCTTCTAATACTGTCAAAAAGTCATAGCTTGTGAATGTTTAATAAGCTGCCCAGCCACTGTCATTGCTGTGTGGGATTTCGTCGTCACTTTCCTCATAACATATAATGAAAATGGTTGTTGAGCAACACCATATAACGATCATTAGGATCAACAGATGTACATCCAAATAATCAGATAGAGAGAACTGTATACAACAGAGATTATCCTAGTTTGGTGGCAGATTGCGCGGCGGAGGTCGCATTCCCTTTGCCTTCATCTGTCTCCGCTTCGCCTCTGTAAGTAAACCATTAGCGTCGCGTGACAGTCGCATCAAAAGGTACTTCTTACTCTCGATATATTCCCGATCCTCATCTGGGTTAAAACCTTCTTTTGGTCCATCCTCGGGAACTGTGATGAGAGTATCCTTGACGTTTTTAGAGGTAGAGTCGGATTTTGATCGTCGCTCGACTCTGAACTTGGCAACAAAAAATCCGTCCATGTTGTGCACATGGGGATAGAAGCGTCGTGTTAAGCTCACACTACGATCAAATACTTTCCCTCGGTACTTCGTATAACCTTCACGACCAAATGATAGGCCTGTATCAACGAGCTTCACATTTGACCGTTTTCGAAGGGCATAATCGACGACAGCTTCGTTTTCGTCTACAGTAACCGAGCAAGTCGAATAAACAAGGTAGCCTCCTGTTTTGGACTCAGGGCTCACGCTATCGATAGCACATAGAATCAGTTGTTTTTGCAGGTGGGAGAGGAGCGTAAAGTCCCGTTCAGACTATATAATGTCAATGTGAAAATATCGTCATGAAAATTAAAACTTCACTTTATTGACTTTGACACTTGAATCCTTGCTGATGACACCCGTACCACTACAAGGTGCATCTAGAAGCACACGGTCAAAACCACCCAGAACCTTCGGGAATTCTCGACCATCGTAGGAGCATACTACAACATTCTTGCATCCAAGACGGTGAGCATTGGCCGTCAAACTCTTTGTGCGAGCTTTGTTGGCATCATTTGCAAAGACCACTCCTGTATTCTGCAGTAGTGCTGCAATATGCGTCGTTTTACCTCCCGGTGCTGATGCCATGTCCAAGACTCGTTCATTTGGTTGAGGTGATAGAGCAATCACGGGCAAGAATGACGACGCCGCCTGAAGTATGTAGTGTCCAGCCAAGTACTCGGGGGTAGCGCCTGAGAAGGATGTCAATTGGAAAATTGGACGCTGAGAATTTCAATAGTCTCTACCTATCGGAACGCTGCTCTCAAAAACTTGAAGACCAACATTTGTCCATTTACCAATCGGTTCAAGGTTGACACCTCGATTGATTAATGCTTGAGCAAGGTCCCGCCTACGTGTCCGGAGTGTATTTGTCCTGATCGTGACGGGTCGAGGTACCTCGTTTGCTTCGAAGAATTCAATAGCCTAGAGCCGTGTCAAAACCTATAAATCGTGTCAAATTGGTATCCATACCTCCGCAACAGGGAAAAGCTGGAATAGCTTCTCGGCAAGGAATTCATTGTAACCGTAATAACTTGCAATGTCCAGAATTAACTGTTCAATGTACTCTGTTCGCGATCTTGTTTGCATGATCAACAGACGTAGTTAAACACCGGGAAAACACCCACCGTCCCTTTTCAGCGCGTTTTCTAAAGTTCCCTAGCACACGAACACAATATCTCATTCGCTCCTGAACTGTTTGGACATCTGGTCCTCCCTTTGCTTTTTCTTCCTCCCGCTCTGCTGCAGTCGGCAAGCGAATTTTTTCGTCAACTTCCTGATCATCACTCATGTTTTCGTCCTCAGCTTCTAAGGCTTCTCGGCGCAATTCTTCTGCATCTAATCTAGCGTCAGCGGCAGCTGTCTCATCAAGTGCACGCGACCGAGCTTCCATGTTTGCCATCGTCACCTTTATATCTTCATTGGAATCATCCGAGTCACTAGCATCAGAAGCAGTGGGAATGACTTTTACGGGTCGTTCAAGCTGTTTGGATTTTTTGACCTGAGATGGAAGTAATTGACCGTCGTCCTCTTCGTCAGAATCAAAGTCAAATTCCTGAACAGGTCCCCTAAGAGGCTCATCACTGTGACTATCACTAATTCAGAGTGCCAAGAAGCACAATATATGGACAGGCGCACTCATCTCCCTCTGGGGGTTCCAATTCGTGAAGCCCCTCCAAGTCACCTTGAAAAGCAGGCAAGTCATCATCACTGTCATGAAATAGTGACCTGATAACCATGACATTGGTTAGTAAATTAGTAGGCGTAACGAGAATTTTTTTACTTGGCTTGCGCTTCTAGATCGGCCTTGCCATCTTCCATGTCCTCCCACCCAGACCCTTCCTCGCTTTCTACAGAACGGACTTGATTTTTCTTTGCATCTTTGGCCTGTCGTACTTTCCCCTTTGATTTCGAAACAGAGGGGTTCGACGCTGATTGGTGCTTGGCTTTATTAGATACGTCCTTGAGCTTTTTGTTAGGCCTCGAGGGAAAAGACCCATCGTTTTCCGCTTTGCGTTTGACAAGTTTAGGGCCTGAGAGACTTCCTGGCTCGAGAGGCTGTGGGGGACTTTGCTTGTTTTTGGCTCGGCGCCCCATTTTCAAGATAAATCAAATAGCCCAAAAATTCTAATGTAGACATTCTGTTTGTGACTGTGTGGTCTAATCTACGAGATCACCCCACCCTCAGGCCCAGCGCAAATCCAGCAAGGAACGACGCCCGTGGTTGGAAGTCAGCCGTCAAGAAATCTATCAACCACCTCCATAACGACAAAACGTTAGGTGGCTTCGAGTGGCCACAAGCACCCCGAGAGTAAAATAAGTCCTCAAAACGTGCTGACATTCTGGGCCAGTCCACTTTCACCAAAGACTTGGAACCCAAATACTGGAATCCCAAAGTCAGTTATAAATGAGGGAAAGAGATAAACCTACTTGTAAGAACACGAAAATTCCCCCCAAAAGCCAGGCAACAGCTTTGACCCCCTTCTTTACAAAGACGCCAGAACATATTCCAGCAACGGCGCCGAAAGACAGCTCAAACAATGATACCGAAGACTGCGGTGGAGGCAGGTATTCTTGAGATCCGTTAGGCTCTTTCTCATGTGATGGAAAACCTGAGGATTACCCTACGTGAATTTGCCTCCTGCACTGATCAGAACAGAGTACAAACCTTCACACAAAACCTTTGGACTTGTGAAAGCTGAGACTCCGAGCCCAACGATAGCAGTGGCAGAAACTCCGAGCACTCGTATTGCACAAGCACTTTTCTTGGTACCTTGCCAGATTCCTCGACTAATGGCAGAATTCTGTATTTCCCGTCGAAAACTGGTTTAGCGGGTTGATTCTAAGCAGAAGTGGCTACGGAACGAGTGTTGTCGAATGCCAAGATGGATAAATTGTCGTCCAAGACGAGGCACGAACATCACGAAGAAACCGAGTTATTGGCAACTTGGTGTGACGTCACTAGCAAATTTGTTTATCTTTCTAGGTGGGCTTATCTCGTTCAGAAAATTCAAGTATCCGCTGAAATAACAGGAAGTGTTTACAAGAGCTGCATGTAGAACTGGCAGAAAGAGATAAGTATGTCTGGCCAGTGCATACCCTACTAGTCTTTCTCTGAACTTGAGCTGTAACTTGCTAGACCTGTCACCAGGAGAGACCATTTTTCCGTGTTCGAAAAGACTTGGAGGTGGCTCAAGTTGACCCGAAAATGCATGCCAAAATACTAGTGAACAACAAGACTGGTGCATTCAAGCATATCTATATTGCAGCCAATATCTGAGAGTGGCAGGAATTTTGTTCTGTAAGCTCTTTATTTCCATTGACTGGAGAGAATCAAAAATCCCAATCTTCCACATCTAGGGCGACCATTGACAATGGCAAAGTGACCGGTCCCTGCGTAGTACCGTACCTGCTTCGAATACGACTAGGGACGCGACACGCACAGGCTCCATCTAACCCCTGTGCGTCCAAATAAGTTTGGACATAAGAAGACACAGGGACTAAACCACTGTTCGCATGAAGCGCAGCAGAGTCACAGGAAGTCCAACCGTCATAAGAATGATGCCAAGTATCGGTCCTGAAGTGCACTCAACGCGAAGTGCGTTATTGAACAACTTCCGTTCTCGGTTAAATATCAAGAACGAGCTGCTTAATCCAAACCTAGGACATTTCGAAATTTCTGTTGTGATCTTCCGAGCTCTGTACTGACAAGCATGATACAACGCAACAAAAGACAAAACATCGAAAGCTGGAAGAAAATAGAAAATCATGATGGACAGTAGAAAAAAATCAACGGGCTTGTCAGCTGAATGATGGTTTTAGACAACCGATAAGATAGAAATCAATATCTAGTATGTCCAGTATTGATCAAGTTCAGCACTGATGTCAAATTGCTGACTGTTTTGCTGCAGAAAAGGATCGCCGGCCGAATGACATTGGTCTCATGATCAAAATCAGGACAATAGCGACACCCGTGACCTTTCTATATTGGAGGGTGCTCGTCGGCTGTGATACCCCATATCACCACTCATACTTTCACTCTATCTGATTTTCCTGAAGCAAGACAAAATGCCAGAATTTGAGACTGGTATTCTACCAACTACTGTTACTGATACCAACCATCCATGGAGTCGCATCGGGGGCGAAACCTCATCCTCCAACGATGAGCAATCTTCGCTCAAGAAATGGCGGGAGCAAGTAGCGCTTGTTATAGAGAGCCATCGCATGCATCTTCTGGTCCTATTTCTGGTATGTAATCGTAATTCATTCATTGCTTGGTGCCTGCCTAATCGTTCAACGTTCAGCTTACCATCGACGTTGGCTGTGTCATTGCTGATCTTGGATATGGCTTTCTCACAAGGAATTGTGACGGTGGCAACAACCACGACCCCGCTTGGTTGGAGATTTTGGCCCATATTTCGTTAGCAATTACAACTGCTTTCTTGGTAGAAATCATATTTGCTCTGTTTGCATTTGGTCCTCAATTTTACAATCCGTTTGGCAAAACCCCAATGGCAATTCTTCATCTATTTGATGCTTTTGTTGTCATCACCACCTTCGTCCTAGAGATTGTGCTCAAGGGGAAGGAGGAAGAACTCGCAGCGCTTTTGATCATCCTCCGGTTCTGGCGGATTGTCAAACTGGTGGAGGGTGAGTCACATTTCTGGGCGATGATGCAAATCTTTGACATGTCTGGCAGGTGTGGCGGTTGGTGCAGGAGAGCTCAGTGCAGAGGCTGCTGAAGAACTTGCTGCCACCAAGGAGAGGCTGCTTCGAGTTGAGGATGAGTTGTTGGCTTCCAAAGGCGAGGTACAGAGACTTCGGCAACGTCTTTTGACGGCAGGGATCGAATCCGACGACGCTGACAATGCCACTCAAGCTCCCAATCCGTCCTCGTAAATTTACTATGCAGCTTTGGATACAATGTACTTATTAAAGAGAAATGAAAGTGTTGTGTGGAGTATACAATGTCCATAAAAAATGCATTGGTTTAGAGTCCGGGTTTTTTTTAATTTTTGATGTTCATGCTCTATGTCAGTTTGTCAACGATCACCCATTCCGCTCTACGTGGAAGGGGAATGGGCAGATCATGATTGTCTGTTGTTGAAGGGAAGAGGCTCATGCTTGCGCTCCGAGACAAAGTAGGAGTAGATTTCTTCGAGCCCTGGCTAGAACTCTCAACGAACTTGGACCCAGATGAACTTGTGCTACCCTTGGAAAAGATTAGGGGGGGTAAAGGAGGTAATCTGAAAGATAACGAGGCATTTTCAGTGGCTATGGTTGTTCGCCTACTCGAGGAAATGGGAGGAAGGGAGGGTCCACTACCGTCGGTTACAGACTCTCTCGTGCAACGACACGGAACATCGAGACTGGAAGCCGTTGATCGACCACTACGAGAATATGCCCAAGAGGGAGCGGCGTAAGGATTATCTTTACCTCGACGGACGCTGATGTTCTCCGCCCAAGGAGCTTTCTCTGTGTCCAAATTCCGTTCAGCCGCAGGTCTAATACCCTGAAGGTATTGCGACCACGAAGCTCTTCTCGGCTGGAATGTTGCCTCGCGTAAGAAGGCTTTCATCCTGGGGTCAATAAACCAGTCCACGGTATAGATAGTTCGCGCCCAGATATCAGGATACATGCGCAAATGGGACACAGTACTGACAAACAGCACAAAGAAATAGGTAAAGACTATTTGAGGTGTTCAAGTCAGCGAGTCATCTTATACCGCAAAAACATCAACCAGCTCACAGATGAGAGTATTGATCCATGAAATAGGGACAAGAACCGAGGCGGACGCACAGATACTCCAATCATCTATACAAGGATCATAATTAATAAAGGCTAACAACCGTCGAAAGGGAGATTTCTATGCCTCACCACCTATCCGACAGCTGAGAGCAATTGAGCTTGTAGTACTACTGATAGCGCCTCCTACAATCGTCATTGTTAGCCATCAAACCGAGGAAGCTTTGCAACACGTACCTGATTGAAGCAAGGCACTAATGGCAACCCATCCACACTCTAACAATACACTCGCTGTCCGGATGCTTGGTTGAAAATATTCTATCGATGCACTTAGGAAAAAAGCTCTAAGTCGGAGTTGTCACTGAACCAATTGTAACCCACTAGCAAATTAGGATGACCGACAAGCAGTTTGTCACGAGTATGAATATAGACGATCCCGGTGCTTAGGCCCATGAGACGATGTATAGGTGTAGTAAGAAGAAATAGCTCACCATGTCTCCCGATAGCTGCTGCTGCGCTAAGATTCCAAATTGTAAAGGCAATCGACAAGATCCCGAACATGAAAAGAAGAGCTGGATGTTATTGTTAGGGATAATTGTTGTCATTGATTACGCACATATCAGGGGAGCTCGGACTCACCTAGGAATGTAGTGCGTACTACAAGGAACGGTTTGAACATGAGGATTATGAACTCTTATACTTGATTTAGAGGATGAGAATTCCGAGGCCCGCACCGGAAGTGTCAATAGGCAGAAGAAGGAGAATAGAATAAAAAGGAAAAGAGAGTTGCGAGGGATCGTTAGAAAAGAGTTCACCAATCCTATAGAAAGGAAGAGGCTCAAATCTCGAAGCTCCGCCAAAGAGTGCAATGGAGGAAAAGTCTAGTCGTCTGTGCTTAATAAGATCAAGTTCACATGCAATTCTTATTTTGAAAGCTTCTTTGGACAAAGGGATTCATATATCGAGATAAAAAGAGAACAAAGACGCTCGGAGGACAATGGACAATAAACATCCTGGATCGCCTATTTTTAGAGTCATCCATTGACTGATGGCTCACGAAAGGCATTTATTTCTATTACGCACTCTTTTTTAACAGAAAATAGACATGAATTTGCAAGTCCCAGTCACTGGGGGTGAAAGAAAATAGCTATCAATCGAAGATATAGGGGGCATCTGGATCTCAGAAAAACTTGTTTCGTTTCAAGAATATATTATCATGATCATTCTACCCATAGAGTCATACAAGACGTTTAAAACAAAAAAAGATGCTACATCGACGCGCAATCACGCATACTCAAGGCCCACATCCTCCAGTTCTGAGCGTTCACTTGACAAGTCAGAGACCCTAGAATTTCTAGGTTGTGTATGGTGGGACAACACGCGCGTAGGCTGTTGGTATATCTCACGCGAATGTCGCCCGGTACCCGGAAGAACATCCGGGCTTGTACCCACAGCATTCCCCTGGTCAGAATCACCACGAGTTGTGATGGGCGGCAGTGCCTTCCGCTTCTTTCTTGTCACAGGTTGCGAAAGAATATCGGCACGTGGCCAATCACCAAGTGGTGAAGATGAAGGTGGAAAAGTGGCATTGGCATTGGCATAAACTCGTACGACATCAGAGCTAGCCCGAGATAGTGCTGGATCCGGTCGTCTTAGTCCGGATGTATTGGTGTGGAGGATAGTTTGTTGCACGTGCATAGGATAAAGCAAAGATGCAAAATTATTGCTTTCCATAATTTCTGGTTCTTCGATCGTTGATAAAGCGGGCGATATCACAGGGGGCACTGCACCTGGAGGTAAGTCGGCGGTGCGCAATGCTGCAGCCCTTGAGCTACCGTGAGATATAGTCTGAAGTCTAGTAGGTGGTGGCCTGTAGTGTTCAATCTGATACTCAGAACCGAGTCCAGATACTGGCGGGCGCTTAGACACATTCGGCCGAGCGTACTTGGGTTTTGGTGCGTGAATGATCGGAACCGAAGATTTTTGTACAAATGCAGGAAATGCAGGTGTGACGGAAAGCGTGTGCGTGGCTCGGGGGCCAGCAAGGATGGCACATGTTTCAGCCCAAGGAAACCTGCGCATCATGGAATGCCAGATCATCGAGTGTTTCCTTTTGTTGACGAAAAGAGCAAACATGAAGACCGAGAAGTATACGGTTACTACGGGGAAAAAAAATCAACTTGGGCGGTCCTAGACTTTGGGTGAAATTCACGAACGGGTCATTGCACATAACCAAGTGAATGCCAGCAACACCTGGAGAGAGGCACAGTTGAGCGCTAACGGTAAATCGTAAAATTGATAATTGTGATGACAAGGATAAGTACTCACTCTGGCTAGCAGCGCTGCAATCTTCTTGACATGCAATTATAGTAATGGCAATAGCGGCAGCTATCCGTCGCAAAACCAAAAGAAGATCAGAATTGAATCAATGTAATCGACCCAAGAGGTGACGACAGCCACATACCAATGTACATTAAACCCCATATTGAAATCCATACATATTCAAACCACACAGTGCCAATGAACCATGATATAGAAGCAACTTCTATAAAAACACTATGGGATATTCACTTAGACTATATTCGCGAGAATTGAAGGGAGCGACATACATAATAAACAAGATAATCAGCCCTGAACCACCAAGGAAGGCCAAGTAGGCATCAATACGCTGAATCAATGCTAGAATCGCATTAATTGATGATA
>Ga0153948_1001753_pt1 | contig 10791 bp, 12 predicted proteins | sample TSNJ032MetaG_FD_104696 | JGI IMG/M metagenome (GOLD analysis project Ga0153948, IMG submission 104696) | Attine ant fungus gardens microbial communities from New Jersey, USA - TSNJ032 MetaG | ecosystem: Host-associated > Fungi > Mycelium > Unclassified | place: USA: New Jersey, Wharton State...
AAGCAGGAATACAAGAAGGAAGCCTTCGAGCTGTTCTCGGACATGCTGGAGAACGTCAAGCGCGAAGTGGTGACCCTGCTGGCCCGCGTGCGTATCCGCAGCGACGAGGAAGTGCAGGCCCTGGAAGCGGCCGAGCGCCAGCAGGTGCAGGCGCGCCTGAGCCAGTCGCAGTTCCAGCACCAGGATGCGGGCGGCTACAGCGCCGACGAGGAAGCCGCGCAGGTCGAAGCCGCCCAGCAGGGCGTGGCCACGCTGCAGCGCGACGAGCCGAAGATCGGCCGCAACGATCCGTGCCCGTGCGGCAGTGGCAAGAAGTACAAGCACTGCCACGGCCAGCTGAGCTGACCGCGAAGAGCCCCGCGAAAGCGGGGCTTTTCTTTCATGGCGGCTGTTTCGCGGGGCTGATCCGGCCGGATCCGAGATTGCGTGGCCCGCCCTGTTCTGGGCATGCTTCCCCCATGCCTTCCCCCTCCCGATCGTGCCATGTCGTGGCCGCCGTCATCACCGCCGCCCGTGGCCGCGTGCTGCTCAACCGCCGTACCGAGAACCGCGACATGGCCGGCCTGTGGGAGTTCCCCGGCGGCAAGCGCGAATCCGGCGAGACCTCCGAACAGGCGCTGGTGCGTGAACTGCGCGAAGAGCTGGGCATCGAGGCCGATGTCGGGCCCTGGCTGATGGATGTGCCGCAGCGCTATCCGGACAAGCACCTGACCCTGGAAGTGCGCCACGTGCGCAGCTGGAAGGGCACACCGCGCGGGCGCGAAGGCCAGGCGATCACCTGGGTGGCGCAGGACAAGTTGGGCCGCTATTCGATGCCGCCGGCCGACCTGCCGGTGGTGGCCGCACTGCGCCAACCGGACCGCTACCTGATCACGCCGGCGCCGGCCGACGATGCCGGCAGCGTGCAGCACTGGCATGACCGGCTGCAGCAGGCAGTGGCGGCCGGCCAGCAGCGCATCCAGCTGCGCCTGCCGCCGGAACATCCGCAGCGGCAGGCCATGATCGAACAGGCCGTGCGCGCGCATCGCCGCGGCGTGCAGTGGCTGCTGAACCGTGATATCGCGTTGGCACGCGCACTGGGCGTGGGCGTGCACCTGGGCAGCGAGCAATTGCTGGCCCTGCAGGAACGGCCCTTGCCGGAAGGGCAGCTGGTCGCCGCGTCCTGCCACGATCTGGAGCAGCTGCAGGCAGCGCAGCGGCTGGGCTGCGACTTCGCGGTGCTCGGCCCGGTGCAGGCCACGGCCAGCCATCCCGAAGCGGCGCCGCTGGGCTGGGAGGCCTTCGCCGCACTGCGCGCGCAGGTGTCGCTGCCGATCTACGCGTTGGGCGGCATGGCCGCCGGCCACATCGCCGAAGCGCGCCGGCATGGCGGGCAGGGCATCGCTGCGATCCGCGGGCTGTGGCCAGCGTAACGCCGCGCATGCGGGGTCGCACGCGGGGTCAGATCCCTTTCCGCTGGAAAGGGGTCCGACCCCTCCCGATCACAGCGTGATCCAGAAACACCCGTATTGCCGCCGCAACCCCAGCACGGTCGAAGCGCGCGACACGCTGCCGGGCAAGGTCTGCTCCAGGCGCAGGCCGACCGGATGCCGTGCCGCTGGCGGCTCAGGGTCGGATCCCTGCGCCGCAGGGCTCTGACCCTCCTCCTGCGAGGACGCCAGCCCCTGTGACGGATACACCGGCACCACGTCCACCAGCGGCCGTCGTGCCAGCGATTCGAGTTGACCGAGGATGCGCTGCGCGCCCGTATCGGAGACCGCACCCCACAGGTACAGCGAGGACAGCCGGTTCACATCGTTGCTGACGATGCCGGTGCGCAGTGCCTCCACCAGCTCGCTCAGGCGCCGTGGGCAGCGCGCACCCAGGATGTCGCGCGGCAGGGTGCTGCCGGTGGGCGCGGGCGGTGGCAATCGCGATCGGGCGCCGACGCTGTCGCAGGGGCGGTCGGTATACACGCTCTGTCCCTGCGCGTCGGTGCAGCGGTTCAGGCGTGGGGACTGCGCATGGACCACGCTCGATGCCGAACACAACGACAGCAGCAACAGCAGGAAGGAAAACCGTTTCATCGGCGCAGGGTAGCGCCGATCGCGGTGGCATGGCGTGCTTTCAGCCGTGCAGCAGCTTCAACACCGACGTGGTCGGCTTGGCCAGGTTCAAGGTGTAGAAGTGCAGGCCCGGCGCGCCGCCCTCGATCAGGCGCTGGCACAGCTTGGCCACCACTTCAGTGCCGAATGCACGCACCGACTCCGCATCATCGCCATAGGCCTGCATCTTGCGGCTGATCCAGCGCGGAATCTCCGCACCGCACTGTTCGGAGAAGCGGCGCAGCTGGCTGAAGTTGGCGATCGGCATGATGCCGGGCGTGATCGGCACCTGCACACCCAGCCGCCGCACTTCGTCGACGAAATGGAAGTACGCGTCCGGGTTGAAGAAGTACTGGGTGATCGCCGCATCGGCACCGGCGTCGATCTTGGCCTTGAAGTGCTTCAGGTCGGCCAGTGCGTCGGAAGCCTGCGGGTGCGTTTCGGGGTACGCGCCCACTTCGATATGGAACGCATCGCCGTGCTCGGCGCGGATGAAGTCGATCAGTTCGGCGGCATAGCGCATGTCACCGGGGAAGCCCATGCCCGACGGCAGATCGCCGCGCAGCGCGACCAGGCGGCGGCAGCCGATGGCGCGGTACAGCTTGAGCAGCTCGCGGATTTCCTGGCGGGTGCCACCGACGCAGGACAGATGCGGTGCGGCATCGAAGCCATGGTGCTGGTTGAGGTGGCGCACGGTCTCGGAGGTGTAGCTCAGGGTCGAGCCACCGGCACCGAAGGTGCACGACACGTACTCGGGGCCGTAGTCCTTCAACCTGGCCGCGGCGCGGTCCAGCTGGCTGCGCTGTTCGTCGGTCTTGGGCGGATAGAACTCGAAGCTGATGGCAGTCATGGCACGGGCGGCGGCGGCGGGTGCGGATCAGTATATCGCTTCATCAAGATGGATGTGCGATTGAGGCGTGAGGGCAGGTCATCCGTGGTGCGCGACCGTTCGCCCTGCTGACCGGCCGCTGCTCCGGAATCGCAACCCGGATGCCGCGGCCGGCGGCACGCTTATCCCATCCCGGCACCACCCACCTGATGAAGGAGCAGACGATGAAGATCTTCCTGGCACTCTGGTACGCGATGAAGGCCCTGGCCCGGCTGGCGATGATCGGCATGGCGATGGCCGTGCTCGGCTCCGGTTCCGCGCATGCCGCCACCGGCTCGACCGCTGGCAGGGTGCAGGTCGAAGTGGTCGGCAAGGGCCGCCCGCTGCTGATGATCCCCGGCCTCAACAGCAGCGCCGAGGTCTGGCGCGAGACCTGCCTGGCCCTGAAGGATGTGCAGTGCCACCTCGTGCAGCTGCCGGGCTTTGCCGGCGCGGCAGCGGCCGATCCGCGCCCGGTCGACTTCCTGCCGGCGATGCGTGGGCAGCTGCTGGCCTACCTGCACGACCAGCACCTGGGCCCGGTGGTGGTGGTCGGCCACAGCCTCGGTGGCCTGCTGGGCCTGCAGATGGCGCAGGCCGAGCCGAAGGCGGTCAGCGCGCTGGTGGTGGTCGACGCCCTGCCATTCCTGCCGGCTGCGCGTGACCCCAAGGCCACCGCTGACAGCGTGCGGCCGGTGGCCGACCAGCTGCGCAAGGGCATGCTGGCCGCCGACGCCGCGCAATGGCAGGCGCAGTTGAAGGCGGGCCTGCCGGGCATGACCCGCGATCCGCAGCGCCAGGCGGAACTGGGCCGCTGGGGCGAAGGCAGCGACCGCCAGACCACGGCCGATGCCATGCATGCGGTGATGACCACCGACCTGCGCGACAGCATCGCTTCGATCACCGCGCCGACGCTGGTGCTCGGCAGCTGGGCCGGCTACCAGCCGATGGGCGGCACCGAGGACGGCACCCGGGCGGTATTCCAGGCCCAGTACGCGAAACTGCAGGGCGTGCAGATCGCGATGAGCGCGCAGGGTTTCCACTTCCTGATGTGGGATGATCCGCGCTGGTTGCAGGAACAGGTGCAGCGTTTCCTCGCCGCGCATCCCTGACCCTTGTCCGCCCTCCTGCCACCACCCAGAGCCCGCATGGACGCCACCACGCCTTCCCGCCGTTTCTGGACGCTCAATGCACTGGCATGGGCCGGCTATGCGATGTACGGGCTGTGGGTGGGAATGCGGATCGGTGGCGGCGTGGTGTTCAGCGGCATCGTGCTGATCACCGTCAGCGTGGCGGTCTCACTCTGGCTGTGCAGCGGCGCGTTGCGTTCGGTTGCACTGCGCCAGCGCTGGTGGGAGGGAAGCCTGGGCAGCCTGATGCTGAAACTGGCCGCAGGCGTGGTGGTCGGGGCCAGCGTCGCACAGGCGGTAACGGCGGCGCTGCTGCTGCCGGCACTGGCACTGGGTTGGGTGCAGCTGCCTGGCGGCCATGCCGACTACCAGTGGTCTTCGGTGCTGGTGTACTGGATGAACACCGCGCTGTTCCTGCTGATGTGGACCGGTTTGTGGGCGGGCCTGCACGGCCTGCGGCGGGCGCGCCACAGTGAGCTGGCCCGGCTGCGCGCCGAGGCCGAACGCAGCGCGCTGGAGCGCGATGCGCTGCGTGCGCGGCTCAACCCGCACTTCATGTTCAATGCGCTGAACAACCTGCGTGCGCTGATCCTGGAAGACCCGGAACGGGCCCGTGACATGGTCACCCGCCTGTCGCGCACGCTGCGCCAGGCGCTGGCCCACAACCGCAGCGAGCAGGTCACGCTGGCCGAGGAACTGGCGGTGGTCGACGATTACCTGGCCATCGAGGCGGTCCATTTCGAACAGCGCCTGCAGGTGCGGCGGCAGATCGATGCCGATGCCACGCAGGCACAGCTGCCGGCGATGGCGTTGCAGTTGCTGGTGGAGAACGCGATCAAGCACGGCATCGCCAGTCGCCCCGGCGGCGGCGAGGTGCAGATCCGCGCCACGCTGGACAATGACGTGCTGCGGTTGCAGGTGGACAATCCACTTTCAACCGGCAGCGAACCCACCCATGGCCATGGCGTCGGCCTGGCCTACCTGCGTGCACAGCTGGGCACGCGTGGCCGATTCGTGCTGCAGCCGGTCGGTGACCGCATGCAGGCCCTGCTGGAGATTCCGCAATGAGTGGCATGCTGCGCGTGTTGATCGTTGATGACGCACGGCTGGCGCGGCAGGAGCTGCGCACGCTGCTGTCGGCGCTGCCGTGGGTGCAGTGCGTGGGCGAGGCCGACGATGTGCCCGCCGCACGCGAGGCGATCGCCACGCTGGCGCCGGACCTGGTGCTGCTGGATGTGCAGATGCCCTCCGGCAGCGGTTTCGACGTGCTGGACGGCCTGGAGACGGTGCCGGCCGTGGTCTTCGTCACCGCCTACGACACCTACGCGGTGCGCGCGTTCCAGGCCAACGCGCTGGACTACCTGGTGAAGCCGGTGGAGGCGCCGCGGCTGCTGGAAGCGCTCGAGCGGGCGCGGCAGCGCGAGGCGGTGGCGGCCGACGTGCCGGAATCGCGCGGCACGCTGGGCGCGCAGGACCAGGTGTTCGTGCGCGAGGGCGAACGCTGCTGGTTCGTGGCGGTCTCCGAGATCCGCCGGCTGGTGGTGGATGGCAACTACACGCGGCTGTGGTTCCGCGACCAGAACGCCTTGCTGACCCGCAGCCTGAGCGCGCTGGAAGCACGCCTGCCCCCGGAACTGTTCTTCCGTGCCAACCGCAATACGCTGGTCAACCTGCGCCGCATCCGTGGCGTGACGCCCAGCATCGCTGATGGTTACGACCTGGCGCTGGATGACGGCAGCGAGGTGGAGGTGTCGCGGCGGCAGGCGCGTGAACTGCGCGAGCGGATGGCGTTGTAGCTGCCGCTACAGCTCGGCACTGACCGGGCTGGTGAGGAAGCCCCACAACAACCGTGCCATCACGGCGGGCGAACGTGCCTGCTTGCGCGCATAGGCCAGCAGCGCATCCAGCCGCGGGCGGTCGTAGAGATGGCCGGCCAGCAGCACCGCATGCACGCGGCGGGTATTGGTGGTGTCGTGCAGCGGGTTGCCATCGAGCAGCACCAGATCGGCCACCTTGCCGACCTCGACGCTGCCATGCGATGCCTGCAGGTCAAGATGGCGCGCAGCCTGCAGCGTGGCTGCGCGCAGCACGTCGGCCTGGCTCAGGCCGGCTTGCCGCAGCCACTGCAGTTCATCGTGGTAGCGGAAGCCGCCCAGCCCGGTATCGGTGCCGACCAGAACGGTGACGCCGGCGCGATGCGCGGCACCGGTCAGCGCCAGCCCGTGCTCGAAGTAGGCCTTCAGTGCATCTTCGCCGCGCAGGCCTGGGTAGCGCGCTGCGGTGGCCTGCAGGTCATCACGCCACGCCCAGCGTGAGAGTGGATCGAGATAGGCCAGGCGCGGATCGTCGACGAAGGCTGGGTCGCGTGCGCGCGCGTCTTCCTCGCGGGTGACGTGCGTCGGCACGAACGCGGTACCGCTGGCCTGCATCACACCGAACGCCTCGTTGCAGAGCGCGGGCTGGTAGCCGCCGACCATGCGTTCGGCCAGCGCGGTTGGATCCTCGCTGTCGAGCGTGCCACCGCGCCACGCCGCCGCGTTGTCGAAGCAGTGGCGTACGAACAGATGGGCATGCTCGAAGCTGCGCTGGCCTGACTGCACCGCGTCTTCCAGAGGCACGGCCTTGGGCAGGTGGCCGACCAGCGGGCGACGCAGCTGCTGCGCCTCGGCGGCCAGCCGCTGGTAGGTATCCGCACGTAGCCGGTTGTAGACCTTCAACGCGTCGATGCCGCGCGCGCTGTACGTGCGTGCACGCGCAGCGGCGGCCTCCGGCGCGAGTGACGGATCTTCGAAGTAGAAGCTGGCGATCTGCACGAAGCGCGGTGCAACCTGCTGCCCGGCAATGGCCTGTGCGGTCCAGCGGCGCTTGTCGGCGACGCAGGCGATCAGCGGATCGGCGGCCTGTGGGCAGTCCATCATGTCGCGGGTGCCGGTAATGCCGTTGGCCAGCATCAGCGGGAACTGCAGTTGCGGCGACACCTGCAGTGCATGGGTGTGCATGTCCCAGAAACCGGGCAGCAGCCACCGGCCACCGGCATCAAGAACGGGCATTGTGGTGCCCCGTGGCACTTCGCCAATGGCGGTGATCGTGCCATTGCGCACTGTCACCGTGGTCGGTTCACTGACGTGGCCGCGCTCGACATCCACCACGCGGGCATTGACGATCACGCGGTTGTTGCCCGGCTCGGGCAATGGCGGTGCCGACAGCGGCCAGAGCAGGGCGGCGGCGAACAGCACTGGCGGCGCCAGCAGGACGGTGGCCAGGGCGATCGGCCATCGCCGACGGCGGGCGGAACGGGGCAACGCGCGTGCTGCATCCATGAGCCGGCGATCCTTGCATTGGGTCGCCTGCAGAGTGCTGCAAGCCGGACGCGGGCGCCAGTGACCATCGGCATCCGGCCCTGCCTGCCTCCGGGGCGGTTACCCTGTGCGGTGGAACTCCTGACCACGCCATGCCATGTCCATCGTCCTCACCGATTTCGCCCGTCCCCGCCTGTTCCCGCGCGTGCCGCGCGGCAATACCATCCAGGACTGCACTGCCGAGCAGTTCGAGGCACACCTCAATGCACACGCGCCGCTGAAGGTGCTCGACGGCTACGCGCCGTTCTGCAAGTTGTTCGTCTACGAGAACTGGACCAGCACGCGCTGCCTGACAGTGCCGGTCACTGAGGCCAACCGCCACCAGCTGCGCAGCGGCTACGAAGCGCGCAACCGCGAGGAACTGCCGGTGCTGGTGCGCTGGTTCGAGGGCGTGGAATCGCCGCGTGCGAACTACCTGGTGGTGATCCTGTACAGCGCCGGGCAGCTGGCGAAGGAAGGTTCACCGATCGAGGCCGACTGGGGCATCGTCGGCTGCATCTACACCGCCGAACCGGAAGAAGTGCCGATGGCGCCGATCACCATGATGCGCAATGCGCTGGGCGTGGAGGAGGGCGGTTCCGGCGTGCCACTGGACCGGGAGGCCTACCAGCGCTCGGTGGCGTTCTGGGAGAACAACGCCAACTGGCGGCCCTGAACCTGGAGGGGATGTAGCGGCTGATCATGCCTGGCTGCTCTATGATCGGGCCAGGCAAACCCATGGAGGGCAAGGCATGGCTATCTGGGCAAGGATGATCCTGGCGTTGCTGGCGGGCACGTTGCCCGCCACCCCTGTATTGGCAGCGAAGCCATCTGTCGACATTGCATGCTCGCCGTTGGCGGCCGTTCCCGCGCTGCGCGATGCGGAGGTGACCGCATTGTCGATGCAGCCCGAGGGCGGTCGTTGCGTGGTGGAGGTGAAAGCGGCCAACGACAAGGCGTTGCTTCGGCAGCAGCAGATGCTGGAGGTGCTCACGCAACACGCCTGCGCGGCGCCGGCGGAAGTGAGCGTGGACGACGCGCGGCTATCCCTGCAGTTGCGCCTGCCGAAGCACTGCGCGGCGCGCGGCAGCCGCGATCTGTTCGCGGGCGAGGGTGTTGCGTGGAAGCCGGCACGCGGCGTGTCGCCGCACTATCCGCCGGCGGCCATGCAGCAGGGACTTTCCGGGCGCAGCCTGCTGAAGGCATTGATTGATGCGCAGGGGACGGTTGCCGCCGTGATCGTGGAGACATCCAGCGGCCATGCGCTGCTGGATGAAGCGGCGGTGGACGAGCTGCGTGGCTGGCCTTTCGTCCGTGCCGAAGCAGAGAGCACAGTGCCGGAGTTGACCATCGTGCGGGTGCCGATGCGGTACGCGCTGGTGGAGTGACCGCCATCCACGCGTGGCGTGGATCTACGTGTGGCAATGCGGTTGATGAAGGTGCGGTTCCGCGTGGTCATGCCATCCACGCGTGGCGTGGATCTACCGGGCCGCAGTAGAGCCACGCCATGCGTGGCTGCAGTCGCGTCAGACGGCTATCCACTCCCACCAAGGGTAGTGGTACTCGCGGTCGATGGCCCGCCAATGCTGGCCGCACTGTTCGCACGTAACGATGTGGCAATCCCCCCAGCCGTCTTCGGCTTCTTCCACCGAGCGCAGCTGCATCTGGCCCTGTTCAACCAGACGACGCGGATCGAAGAACGGGTAGCCGGGATTGAGCGCGCACAGGCACCCCTCGCGCGCATGCCAGTAATGCAGCCGACGCAGGGCCGCCTTCAGGTGCGCCTGGTTGCTGATCAGCATGCCGCCGAGTGCGACGCCCTGGCAGCGCTGTTCAATCAGTTCCGCATGTGCGGCCAATGCATCCAGCGAGGGCGCGCTGAACAGCCGTGCGACCGTGCGTGCGGCACCGGTGATGCGCGTGCTGTCGCGCGAGAGCAGGTCCTGCAGCAGCACGTCGGCCTGTGCATCGTCGAGCCGGGGTATCGGCGCTGCTGACCACGGCCAGCGCATCAGCGTGACTTGCCGATGGCAGCGTAGTGGCCGGCGGTCAAGCGCAGCAGATCGGCCGGTGCCAATTCCACTTCCAGGCCGCGGCGCCCGGCGCTGACATGCAGCGCGGGCAGCGCTTCGGCACTGGCGTCCAGGAAGGTTCGCAGGCGCTTCTTCTGCCCCAGTGGGCTGATGCCACCGACCAGATAACCGGTCGCGCGCTGTGCGGCATCGGCGGCGGCCATCTCGCACTTCTTGCAGCCGGCGGCTTCGGCCAGCGCCTTCAGGTCGAGCTGACCGGCGACCGGCACGATTGCCACCAGCAGTTCGTGCGCTTCAGTGCTGGCCAGCAGGGTCTTGAATACCTGGGCCGGGTCGAGGCCGAGCTTGTCGACGGCTTCGCCGCCATAGGATTCGGCGTGGGCGTCGTGCACGTAGCTGCGCACGGTGTGGGCGATCTTCTCGCGCTTGAGCAGGTTGATGGCCGGGGTCATGGGTGCATCCTAGCGCGGGGTGGGGGTGTTGCCTTGACCGAGGCTATTGCGGGTGGAGCATCCACGCATGGCGTGGATCTACTGGGGGTTGGCCAGGGGATATCCACGCATGGCGTGGATCTACTGGGGCCGGACGATCAGTAGATCCACGCCATGCGTGGATACGTGGTGTACGGCCACACGCGAACGCAGAACGGGCGCCCGAAGGCGCCCGTTCTGTCTGCATCTGTTGCCGGGGTCAGAGCCCTTTCCAGCGGAAAGGGATCCGAGCCCGTGTACGCCGGTAGTGCCGGCCGCTGGCCGGCACCCCGCGGGCATCAGTAGCGGTAGTGGTCCGGCTTGAACGGGCCTTCCACCGGTACGCCGATGTAGTCGGCCTGTTCCTGGCTCAGGGTGGTCAGCTTCACGCCGATCTTTTCCAGGTGCAGGCGGGCCACTTCTTCGTCCAGCTTCTTCGGCAGCAGGTAGACCTTCTTCTCGTAGCTGTCCTTGTTCGCCCACAGGTCGATCTGTGCCAGGGTCTGGTTGGCGAAGCTGTTGGACATCACGAAGCTCGGGTGGCCGGTGGCGCAGCCCAGGTTCACCAGGCGGCCTTCGGCCAGCAGGAAGATCGCGTTGCCGTTCGGGAAGATGTACTTGTCCACCTGCGGCTTGATGTTGACGTGCTTGATGCCGGCAAACGACACCAGCGCATCGACCTGGATCTCGTTGTCGAAGTGGCCGATGTTGCAGACGATGGCCTGGTCCTCATCGCGCTCAGGTGCTCGATGCGGATGATGTCCTTGTTGCCGGTGGTGGTGACGTACAGGTGGCACGGCCCAGGGTCGATTCGATGGTGTTGACTTCATAGCCTTCCATCGCCGCCTGCAGGGCGCAGATCGGGTCG
>Ga0153948_1001759_pt1 | contig 10770 bp, 11 predicted proteins | sample TSNJ032MetaG_FD_104696 | JGI IMG/M metagenome (GOLD analysis project Ga0153948, IMG submission 104696) | Attine ant fungus gardens microbial communities from New Jersey, USA - TSNJ032 MetaG | ecosystem: Host-associated > Fungi > Mycelium > Unclassified | place: USA: New Jersey, Wharton State...
ATACTTCATTACAAGGGCCGCTTTCGCTATGGTTCTTAGCGAAAGCGGCCGCACAAATTCAGATGCATGTCAACCCCTTTTTGTAACATTTTTCAAGTTTTTTCAAGTTTATTTAAAATTAAATAAGTGGTATGTCACTGGTGGAACACCACTAAAAATGCTTACTTAATGACATTGATATATAATAACATCCGCTCAAATAATGGTAAATGTGAAGTTTACGCGGCTCCCTTTGCCGTTTTCCTTAACAGAGATGATATGAACTATTTTGAGCCTGATATAAGTGTTATATGTGACCCTAACAAGTTGGACAGCAGGGGCTGCGATGGGGCACCTGACTGGATTGTTGAGATTGTATCACCCAGCACATCAGGCTACGACTATATAACTAAATTATCTAAATATAAGACAACAGGTGTTCGGGAGTACTGGATAGTAAATCCGCTGAGACAGATTATCACCGTGTATCTCTTTAACGAAAAAGATATTTTTCCACAAACCTATGACTTTAAGGATAAAATCGGAGTGAGTATATTTAATGATCTGGTGATTGACTTCTGCGAACTGGATATCTGACTGTTAATGATTCCATGAGCTATTACACGATTGCTCTCATTCGTTGATTTAAAGCTACTCATTATGTGTTACTGTAATGAAGATATTATGAGTAGATTTACTGCTTACTTTTACTTTAATAAAAATAGTAAAAAAATACGCGGCGCAAAGCGGATTGATTGTGATGGAAACTTATACTTTATTATGACGCATACATGAGCAGAATAAGTCAATGAATGAAAGCAGTTTAGTGGCAGATCATAAAATCATAAACACTCAGAATGCAGTTTTTTCTGTTATTTTGTATATTTTGAGAATAATAATTTGATAAATAGGTCTATTTATGTATCATCCAAATTATGGTAATATTTGATGTATGAGATTTAAATATAGTTAAGAAAATAGTGAATGCTATTGTTATACACAATAACTTATATAACCAGTCAAAATACATCAAAGAGAAAGCTCAATATAGAATTGTTCGTGGAAATTGGAAGTTCATTTGAGTTTTTGATAGTTGGGCATTTTAGTCATAATCACACATATTTTGATGATTATTCATTAAGATGATAAGATTATTAAAAACAGAGTGAGCTGCTTGAAATGATCTTTCCTTTTTACTTGAATGTATCGTTACCTATATCCACTATATTAAACTACTTCATAAGTTGATGAGTATTATAGCAGAGTTAAAGGTTAAATTTAATACATAATATGAGGAGTGTAGTGGCAACAGATAAACAGAAGAATGAGAAACCGGGATGTTGATATATAGGAAAACAATTATAAAGAAGTTGAAGTGGAGTATAAGAAAATTAAGGATGGAGGAAGTATTATGGATAAAGAATTAACTTATGCTGATTGTATAGAAACATTGATTTTACTTCAAAAAAGTGCACAAAAAGAATTATTGAAGCTTTGCAAGAACATACCAATTTTAAGATTCCAAAATATGATGGGAGGACGGGTGTAGGCACTAATGGATCTAAAAATGATAGAAGATTATTTGCATGGGTTTCAATTCTTTTTAAAGATAAGGAATATCTTATAACTTTGTTTTACAACGAGATTGATAAAAAATCAGGTAATTGTCCTTCACAAATTGGAAGAATTCAATTTGTAAAGGATATTATACCCTCAGAATATATTAGTTCACCTAATAGTGTGATAAAAGAAGGAAATGATGAAAAAGAACAACCTACGGTGGTAGAGTTTTATTCTTATAAGTGGATAAATCCGCTAGATTATATGGATGGAAAGTATACTAAGGAAATGTGTCTAAATAAAAAATGGATTACTATTGACGATGTGAATTGCAATGACATTATTCCGTTACACATAGCGAAGGCATTTGAAAAATTTATAGAAGAGATATAATGCTTTGAACCATAAGTTCTATTTGTGTAGAAGATTCTGAATTTTCCATTATAGCAATAATGGGAAGTTCAGGTTGTACTTATTTTGGATATGATTGGAGTAAAATTATGCAAAAAACATTTTTTAGAACAAGCGATCTCTCCGAGCCATATAATGCTCTAAGAATGACAGAATATTTCATATCTCAGATTAATGAAGACGAGTATAGCTTAAAATGGTCTATTATATCAATGCATAATTCATTACAGGGTTTTATGGTATTAGCATTAAGGGGAACGTCGGATCTTTCAGTTCTTAAGTATAGCAAGAAAAACAAAGGTAAAAGTACTTATAATATCCTAATCAATCCAGATAACCAGCTTGATTATTTTCTAAATCTATTTGGTAAAATACAAAAAGATAAGTATATGCAAAAATATGTTGGTAGCAAAACATTCATTTGCAATGATGATATAAAGCGGTCTGTAGAATGGTTAAATGAAACGAGAAATAATTTTATCCATTATTTATTATCTGGTTATTCGATAGAAATAGAATTATGTTTATTTTCTTTATTTCATTGCAATAAACTAATTGATTTTTTGCTAAATGAAGGTGGTAATTTTTCTTATAAATATACAGCTAATGAAATACAGGATATGAACAGTTTGATTAATAGAATAAATCAAAGAATAAGTGATTATTTGACTTTGATTATGGATACATGAGGTGTTATATGATGGCACAGAAATCCCATATACAAATTACAAGAGCTCTTTTGAAGAATTTCTCTCATAAAAGTTTTATTAATGGAAAACCAGAAGGTCGAAAAGCTTTTTATTTAGATTTGAAAGACAATCAAATAAAAGAGGAGAAGATTAATATATTAGGAACAGAAGAAGGTTATTATTCTGCTGAAATGGAGAATTACTTAAGTAAAAATGTAGAGAGTAAATTCGGAGTAATAATGCGAAATGCCTTTGATTACACTAATGGCAAGATAGAACGATTTACAATTGACTCAGTGATTATTAAGACGTTCTTTCTCTATTCGATTTTAAGAAGCAACTACATTTTTAATAAAGTTAATAATGACAGAAGCGCATTGGCAAAACTTCTCTTACCCCCTATCTCCCATGAAGAAATATTGCTTCATCCAGAGGCAGCAGAGGGAGCTTTTTCGGATTATTTTGCAAACATCTTTTTTAATGATTCTACTACAGATTTGGTTATTCCTAAAAACTGTGTATATCAAGTTGCTTATAAAAGCGGTAATGCCTGTGCTTTCTTACCAATAACCCCCAAAATAGCATTTATTCTTATGCAAAATAATGATAATGACGAAATGTTTCATGGAGATAGCATGCTTGCTGCTAATACATCAGAAGAAAGTCTGATTAATATTTTTAATGAGAAAGCGTTAGAATATGAGCAAAATTGGAGTAATAAGTTTATTGTTGCCAGTCGAACAATTGAGCTTGAATATTTGAAAAATGTCATTGCAAATAAAGAGATAAGTCGTATATAGCATCCGGAATTGATATGGTTTAACCACGAATTATCCTTATTGTCTTCCCGGACTTTGAATTTCCCATTGTGTTTATGTCATAGATAATGAGGATTTCGACTAAGAAATAATTTTGACCGATACTGGTCAACCTACAATATAGAATTTATATCCAATTACTTATAGTTACAAAACATGTGATTGTGAAAAGATCATTATTACTATGTGGAGTGATACAATATAGTTCTGGGAAATTAATATAAGCGGAGGTGTAAAAACATGAGCATGAAATACAATGAATTGAATAAAATTACAGATGAGGAATTAATTATGCTTTATGATAAAACAGCAACTAATACTTCTGTGGGGCTAGATTATTATACGGAGGAATTGGCGAGGCGACGTACAGAAAAATCGAACGAGTTGATGGTCAAACTCACTAAATGGATTACTGTTATGACAGCAGTTATGCTTTTATCTACAATCGTAAATATAGTCATCGCTATTATTCAATAAACCTGATTTTATCCCAAAATCGGGTATTTAGAAACTGAAAACAAGCTACTATTCATAGCAATAATCTGTAGTTACCATTGATTTTCATACCGTTTTACTATCCTTTTAATGGGAAAGTAAGCGTTGAGGGCTCTGTATCAACAGGTTTCAGTAGAAGGGAGAATAGATTAATGGGTATTAGTATCGAAGATTGGACTAACCGGATTGCCAGTCGTTCTGACTTAACTGGTAGACTCACACATCTTACTAAATGAATGGCATTGATATATCTGCTATGACATTTGATGAAATAAACATTAAAGCTGTCGATAACTTGATTAATATTTTAAAAGATAAGGAGATTCATGGCAGTACCACTTCATCAGGATACATAGTAGGTAATACAAAAGCAGTATGCTTCCAAGATACTCCATTATATGCCATAACTCAAAATGTCGAACATGAAAGACAACGCAGAGAAAAAATAAGTATGAGAAGTTACGCTATTGTGGGGTTGGCCTTTTATTTCTGAAGCCAAAGATATATGACTCCTTTGGCGGTAGACCTGTAATTTATGAAAAAACTGATGTAGCCAAAAGTTTCTTAACAAATGATAATTGGTGGAGGATAGTAGATGTTGAATATAATCATATAGATGACCTAGACTACGATATAGTGGATTGGACACATGAGCGAGAATGGCGAGTTCCAGGCAATGTGGAATTTAATAATTATTCAGGCATTCATATAATTTTATATAATCCTGAATGTTTTAAACATTTTTTGAATAGTTGTCCACCTGATATACTTAAAAAAATAAGCGGTGTTACCACATTGACTACTATTCTTATGTGATAATAAGATATAAGTTATAGCAACAATGCAAAATGAGGCGATGGACAGTTAGATAAGCGTCCGGTTATAGCAATAATATGAAGCTGTGACACAATGATTCAAGACAGACAAACCAATAAATAATTTAATAAGAGGTATTACTTATGGCTATTATAGAAAATATTAAACAAAAAATACTCCATTTGGATGCCGGCTCTTTTCAAAATTTTTGTGATGCCTATTTATCCAAAATTGGATATCCAAATATTGTTTCGCTGGGAGCAGAAGCTGGTACGCGGAAAACAACTAAAGGAACACCCGATACTTATTTTAATACATCCGATGGGAAATATGTTTTCGTAGAATATACAACTCAAAAAACAAATTTATTTAAAAAAATTAATGATGATCTTGCAAAGTGTTTGGATATATCTAAAACAGGGGTGACACATGATAAAATTTCTGAAATAATTTATTGTCATACTTCATCCAATATTACGCCCTCGCAAGATAACGAGGTAAAGACTTTATGCGAAGATGTTGGGATTAAGCTAACAGTTATTGGGATCGATAAACTCGCAGAAGAGCTATATCTTTTCCATCACGTTATTGCTCGTGATTTTTTAGGAATATCATTAAGTACTGACCAAATTCAATTATGCGATGATTTTGTCAGGCATTATAACTCTAACAGGATGGCAGCACCAATTGATACTAAATTTTTTTTTAGAGATATAGAAATTGAAAGTATTAATGAAGCTTATAAAAACGTTGATATTGTAATAATAAGTGGTTCGGCGGGCACAGGAAAAACTCGATTAGCTTTGCATTATGCGAAAAATCACTCAGATACTCACAATGAAAAACTTTACTGTATTCATAGCAACGCTTTGCCAATATATGAGGATTTGAAGCTTTTCATAGATAAACCCGGGAGCTATTTTCTTTTGATTGATGATGCAAATCAATTGTCAGGACTACAGCATATTATTCGTTATACAACCCTGAAACCCGAAGGCTATAATATGAAAATACTTATTACGGTGCGAGATTATGCGTTTCAGAAAGTGATAAACGATATTCGGGAAATCACCTCGTACGAGGCTGTAAATATAAGCGCATTCTCAGAAGATGAGATTAAGAAGTTACTTGAAACCGTATTAGGAATTGCCAATCAAGATTATCAAGAAAGAATCATAAGAATCGCCGATGGAAATGCCCGAATTGCCATACTAGCAGGAAAAGTAGCTTGTAATTCAAACCGCTTGGATTCTATTAATGATGTATCACAATTGTATGAAGATTATTACGGCTCTTCCTTGGAAAAACATCAATTGCTTATTGATAATAACATGTGCATAACTGCTGGTATAGTTGCCTTTTTAGAAGCAATTCATTTAGAACATATTGATTCATTTTTGCCAATCTTACAAGAAAAAGGATTAAACCGAGATAGTTTTATTGAAAATATCCGAATGCTTCATGAGCAAGAAATTGTTGATATATGCAATGATAAAGCTGTACGCTTTTCTGAGCAGTGTCTATCTAATTATTTGCTTAAATACGTTTTCTTCGATAAAAAGATGATCAGTCTGTCAGCAATGATTAAATCCTGTTTTAATAGTTATAAAGAGCGAACCATTTCGGCTATTAACACTCTTTTGAATATTTTCAGAAATAAATTACTATATCGATTTGTTGAAAATGAAATTAGAATATTATGGAAAGAACTTTCGCGAGAAAAATCATTATATTTCTTTGAATTTGTCAAAGTGTTTTTTCGCATTAATCCAACAGAAACTCTTCTTATCCTACAAGATAAAATCCAACTTGAAGAAAGCGTGGTTATTAAAAGCTCTGATATTGATATTGAACAAGGAAAGAACTATCAGAACGTAACGAATGATATTATTGAAATCCTTGGTGGCTTTGCAGATATGGATGATTTACCAACGGCATTAGATTTGTTTTTTCAATATTATTTGAAACGTCCGGATTTATACATGGAGTTTTATCATGCGATTAAACTTTACTATGGTATAAACAAAGATTCTATGAAATATGAGTTTTATACATTAATAACATTATTTGAGAAGATAAGAGAATATTCTAACGATTGGGAACAAGAATCTGTTGTCATTCTATTTTTAGAAGTAGCAGAAGACTTTTTGAAATTGCGTTTTTCTTCGACAGAGGGGGGACGAAAACACTCATTTACTATGTATCAAATCCCATTAACTATATCTGAAGGTGTTGAAAGATATCGAAAGCTAATTTGGCAATTTTTGTCTGCTCTTTGTAAAAATGATAAATATAAAGCAAGAGTCAGAAGAATTCTTGATTCTTATGGAGGCACGATTGAGGACATAAGTATTCCTGTTTTACAATTTGATTTGAAATATATTATATCAATTTTAGAATCAGATTTTCCGCCTAATGAATTACAAAATTGCATTTTAGCAAACAGAATATTGCATATTTTTAGTAGCATGAACATTTCTTGTGAATCATTATCTGTTGAATATTTTGAAGGAGAACACATTCAATTATATTATCTTCTAAAGGGATCAGATTACAGTATAGAAATTGATTATAAAGAACGTGAAAAATTAAAACGGCAATCAATTGAACAATACATTTATAATTGTAATATAGTAATGTTTAAGCGGATAATTGATATTTGTAATGACATTAACGACCTTGATGGTCATACGGATTGGGATGTTGGAGAAGGGTTAGGGATTGCCTTTGATTCACTCAAAAAAGATTGTTATGTTGATGCAATTAAATATTACATAAAAAACGATACGCCAAACAATTTGTATCCAAATAACTTGGTAAGCGTTCTTTTTTCTTTGTTATCTGATTCTGAGGTCTTTTATTTAATTAACAGTAGTGAATATAGTCAGAAAAATGCTTGGCTGTATGCCTATTATCATGAATTACCAAGTGAGCTAATTACTGAGAAGCACCTACAAGGACTTTATGACTTTTTGGCGGATAACTCTGATAAATCCCTTACTTCATCATCATTACGTAATGTGGATTTTTTAGAAAAGTACAATGTTATCGACAAAAGTGTTTTTACAAAAGGGTGTGAAATCATTTTAGCAAAAAAAGAGTGTTCGCCCTTTATGACACATATTTATTTTAAATTATTATTTAATAATTATCATAATACACCACAGGAAGTAATCCAAAAATTTAATGACAACTTGGAATTACTTGAAGAAATTTATTATACAATATTGTTATATGATAATCATCATGATTATGATGGTAAATTTTTAAAAGAAATTTATGTGGTTAAACCATCAATATTGGACAAGTATATTGATTATTTAGTTAATAAGAGTAATAGCTCTTTTAGCCACCATCAAGAAAAGAATCGGTGCTTTTTTAAGTTAGATGATTTCTTGGGAATTTATAATAAGATTTTTGAACAACTATTAAAAAAATGTCAGTTTCCTTCGGTGTCAGTACCATATTTTTTGGAATCTATATTGTTGCCAGTTCAAAAAGAACAAAACTTGTTGGGAAGGCAAGACGAATGGATTCGCCAATGTATTCAACTATTCTCCACTGATGTATCAAAAATGCGTTGTCTTTTTTCGGTCATATCCAAATTGAAAATAGATAGAAAAAAAGAATATGTTTGGCTGTTCATTGAGAATAATCCATCATTTGAGGACTTTGAAAAAATCCCCTTGACTCCTACATCATGTGGCTATTCAGGCAGTGCAGTACCTATGTATTCTTCTTGGGTTGAGTTTCTTGAATCATTGCTACCTAGTTTCATAGGCTTAAAGTGGATAAAGCATAAAAATCTTATTGAAACGGAAATTGGCTACTTAAAAGAGCAAATACAATCTGAACAAATCAAAGAAATTTTAAGGGGATGAAATTATTTTCACATTAGGTGTATGTATTTTGAATTTCCCATTATGTTTATAATGAGCAACTCAGAAATGCATGTGTAAGAGGCTAAAATTAAAATCTAGTATAGATTCATCCGCAAATTTCTGTTTTGATTGTTATTTATTTAAAATAACGTATTAGAAAACCGTACCGCCATCCTCATCGAGTATATGAGTGCTGTCACCCAGCATCTCAGATTGTTAATACCTATTTGGGCAATCAGCGCCTAACTGACATGGTTGTATATGAGATATCGCTTGACTTAAAACAAATCAATGTGGAACCAAGTGGTTTATGGATCAGAAGAGCAGGTCAAATGCTTGCCGATGCAATAACTTTAGCTGGTGGGCGGTTACTTGATATTGAATTCAATGAAATCAAGAGTGGTTACAGATTGAGATACTCGCCAGAAAACCATAAAACATATGTTGATGTTTTCTTGTTTGACAGCCTCTCAAGTGGTGCTGGTTATTGCACAGCCCTAGCAGAACGCACAGACGAGCTAATGGTGATTACCAGAGAAGTTCTGGAGAATTGTCCGGTGGGATGCGACAGCGCTTGCCACGAATGTTTAATGCATTATTGGAATCAACGTGCACACTCAATGTTGGATCGGTCGGCTGCGCTGCAGCTGTTGAATTGGTGTGAGGATTCTGTTCTCCCAGATGCTTTGTCATATGAAGAACAGGACAAGCTGTTAACACCGCTTAATGCACTCAGCACGGAGTTTAATATTTTTGGTGATGGAACAAGCATTTTATTAAGACCGCAGACAAACAACGTGAAATCGTGGCATATCCGACTAAGTGGAGTGAATATAGCACGCTGCTGCCTGTAAGTGCTATCACCATTTCTGACAAGCTATTGAAATATGCATTACCGAAAGCGGATGCCTTAATTCGAGTAAAGATTTAAAAATCTCAGCGTACACAAACAATTAATGAAACTGCTTCGCAAATGACTAAACAAGTGCGAGGAAAATCCTATGCCACATTGCATACCGTAACTTTGGGTGGTGCCCCATAGATTTGAAACCTACCTTTACATTAGGAGTATGGATGGACTGAAGACGGAGTTATATCACTATTAGCTAATAAGCATGTGTAGAAACTGCTCCTCGTTCTCGTCAGGCCACATCAAGCGGAGCACCTTGATTTTCAAAGCCCTTGTGACCATCGGAAAAAATCTCCTACTATAAAGGATGGATGACAAGATGCAAAATATTACTATAGAGAACGGAGGATTTGATTATGTTGAAGTTAGAAGTGTTTTTTGATTACGCATGCCCCTATTGTTTGCGAGGGCATGAATACCTGTTAGAGCTACTTCCACAGTATCCGCAAGTTGAAATCATATGGAATCCGTGTGAAGCGCACCCGCGTCCCGACCACTACAGCTTGCACAGTGATTTATGCGCACGCGGCATGTACTTCGCGTTGGAGCACGGTGCTGACCTTCTGGAATACCACGACAGGATGTATAAAGCCGCCTCGATAAATGGTGCTGATATTGAGGATTTGCGCGTTGTGTCGAAACTGACGGACGGCTTGTTGGATTCCGATGCTTTTTATGCTTCATTGTCAAACGAGGTGTATCTCGACAGACTTTTTGAGAACAACCGGATCGCATGGGAGACTCACCATTTTCCGGCTGTGCCGTCCTACTGCATGAATGGCAAGCTACTGAAGTCCATAGAAAATATTGGGGTAAATATACAACAGCTTGCCGCTTTTATAGAACAGAATATTTAAGGACAATTTGCTTGCTTTCATTTGTACAGCGTTATCTCATGATCTATGAGAATAGAATTAAACCGGAGCTGATACAAAAAGCGATTGCACAGCTTGACGGCTTGCCAGATATATATATTATCACGCCATTCACATCGGTGAAACGTTCGCTTGCGCAAAAGCTTCGTGCTTTGCTTCGAAAGCAGCTTCCTGAAATGGACTTACATGCCATTCATAATTGGATTGATGAAAGCAGCAGAACCATTCATACCTTTCAAGGAAAAGAAGCCAATGAAGTTTTGTTGGTGCTTGGATGTGACAGACAACAGGGGATGGGTGCCGCACGTTGGGTGGGACAGAAGCCCAATATTATCA
>Ga0153948_1001764_pt1 | contig 10733 bp, 9 predicted proteins | sample TSNJ032MetaG_FD_104696 | JGI IMG/M metagenome (GOLD analysis project Ga0153948, IMG submission 104696) | Attine ant fungus gardens microbial communities from New Jersey, USA - TSNJ032 MetaG | ecosystem: Host-associated > Fungi > Mycelium > Unclassified | place: USA: New Jersey, Wharton State...
AGTATTTCAACATAGTCTGACTGCAGCTTTTTTGTAAGGAAATAACTACCGACATGAATATGGCGGGATACTGCAAGCAGTTCTTTCGGAAAATGCCGCCCCTCTACCAGCTCAATCGAACCACTGTAGGTTAAAATCGACCGGTCATGAGTATCCAGACACAAAGACACTCCAAGTCCCGTCTGTACATCTTCTTCGGAGCAGATATAATCTACGCACACACCGTTTTTCTGTAATGTTCGTTTCACGAATTCGCCATAAAAATCCGTTCCTACCACTCCGGATCCTGCCACCCTCAATCCAAGCTTTGAAGTACCGCAGGCGAATATCCCCAGCGAGCCGCCAAGCTCCATCCGATATCCCTTGATTAACTGTTCTGCCTGTCCATAAGCCGGCTTTACCATACCACAGTCCAGTAACAGATCTACACAGGTATCCATTGCCATAATAATATCAAACTGTTTGTCCATTTATATGTACACTCCTATGTTAAATTTCAATCCATGACACCAGATTCCCCGGCTTATCCGGATTTAATTTTCTGTGAACGGCCTGATAATACGCAATCCCCTGCATCACCATGACAGAGAATAAAGCTACGGTTTCCGGACGTGCTTTCCATCCCAAAGCAATACTATAATCCTTCTGTACAAAATCATCCATTCCTGAAATGCTGAAAACTCTCGCACCGGTCTTTCTTGTATCCGCTGCCATTTTCTCCTCCAGTTCCCTGGCGATTCGGCTGCCCGCAGTAAGGACTACCAAATAAGAGGAATCAGAAATCACGATCGGTCCATGCCTCCATTCTAAGGTCGAATAATAATGTGCAGGCAACTGGGCCATCTCAATATTAATATACGCTCCCTCTACCACTACACCATATTGGCTTCCGTTACCTAAGGCAACCAGAGCATCCCAATCTTTAAAATCGTCCATAATCACCTGAATCAGCTTTCCGGCATTGGCGGAATGTCCGTCAAATCCTTCCGTATAGCGTTTTAAATCCGCAATCAAAGCTTCGTCTTCTCCCAGAATAGCAGCGATGAGAACCATGCTAAGATACAGGCAGGAAAAGGACCGGGTCTGGCAAACACTGATTTCATTCACCCACGGCAGATCAATCACAAAATCCGCATAGGAGAGGATCGGCGCCTGTTCATATTCCACCAGCGCAAAAACTTTACTGTCATAAGTCTCTTTCAACAATCGAAGAGCAGACATCGTCTCGGAAGTAGAACCGGAACGGCTTGGTGCAAGGATCAGGGGTTTGCGAAATTTCTTCTGGTAAAATTGGGGATTCATGACAATATCACCGCTTTTGACCATCGTACAGGGTTTTTTGATCATCTCCTGAAGTGTCATGCATGCAGACATAGATGCCCAATAACTGGAACCGCAGGCAACAAAAACTACCTCATCGAAATCAGTCTTCCGAAAAAAATCACCAATCTCCTGTCTTTTTTCCATGATACTATTCATAGTGCGTGTCAGAACATATCCCTGATTAAAAATTTCATTGAAAGAATCGTACATATCCTACCTCACTTTCTATATATACATGTTTTTTTCTATATTTCTACATGTTCTATAATCTGCAGCAAAGCGTTTTCGCACGCTTCACTGATACAAGACTCCGGCTCCGGTGTCACTTCAATAATCTCCAATGCTCTTTCCCTGGCTCTTTGCTCATCTTTGCTCCCATCCTCTTTCAGCCAGCCTGAAAGCATATCTCTGGAAAAGAGCTCAGGCTGCCAGATCTGCCCCATATTCTCCACTGTATGTTCCGTTCCAAGCATCGGGACTGCTTCCTCAATACATTCTTCTAAAGCTTCCAAACCAAGTGTCTCCTCCGTCACCTCAAAACCAGTCCCAATTCTTTTCAGATATCCGGTCAGTTCATTGTCCAGAACCATCTGCGTTGGTGAAAACACTTCATCTACCGATAACAGCCCGGCACATATATAAGCATTTTTACCCTTCATCAGATGCGAAAGTGCGGCTGCCGTTTTCTGAACCCCCGCCTCAAAGGACGGAGCTTTTGCATCACTTAGCCCTCCGTGACCCCAATACTTCATACCATAATAATCAGCAATATCACTCATGGCATTATTCATCAATACCTGCTCCGGCCGCCCGTATCTGAAAGACATCGTGCGCATATCCGCAACAGACAGACTGCTCCAGATATGCCGGGAGGGCTCTCCATAAAGAATTTCGGTAAGTATAGAAGCAAATATCAACTCCGCAAGCTGCATTGCGATTGCTCCTGCGGGTGTTACCGGTGCCGTCATCCCTGTTGAGCACAAACAGCCGACAAACATTTTCAGTCCACGTTCCCAGAACCATATCAGATGCTCTCCTTCTGTATAACCAAGCTGCAGCGGAGAGATCATGTAGACACCCCCGTTAAAAATTTCTTCTATGGGTTTCTCATATTCTTTAGACAGTACTGACCACATTTCATAAAGAGGCTCACAAAGAGAAGTATTCCAAACCGAATATCCGCCCATTTTTCCACTTAGTCCATACTTTGCCGTATAATATTTTTCATATAACGGTTGTTTATTTAAGTTATATTCCGGAATCGGACAGCCAAGCATCGAGGCTTGTCCAACATGCGGCAGTTCCTTCGACAACTTGATATAGTCTATTAATCTTTGTTCGTTCCAATTTTTATAAATACCATCTTTAGGATCCAGGTATTTGCCCTCGTAAATCTCAGCACAGGCTTCCACTCGCGGCTTATTCATCTTTTCATTTGTTTGGGGAAGAAAAAAATTTTCTTTGGCAAGGCTTCGTGCAACACAGATCCTGCCATTTTTTTGTTCCAGCCGGTGCGGTTCTTTTTGGATCATTTTCTCAACCAACGGCGGATACGCAACCTGTACACCGATCTGCTCCAAAATACGAAATGATGTATCTGTGATCTGCTCTATTTCATTCTCTCCGGTAAATCGAAATCCATTGTACATTATCGTCTCTCCCTCTATGTTAGTTTATAAATCACCGCTTTAATCCTGAATCGCTCTAAGAGCCTGTCTCGGAAACACAACCGTAACCGGAATTCCCCTTTTCATAGAGCTGTAACCATCCGTATTCGGACAACTGACGATCACAGGCTCCGGAAGTTTGGCATCAACAAAATACTGTACATTGTTTCCAAAGTATTTGACATCTGCAATAACACCATCCAAAGAATTTTCCGCCTCCGCCTTTCCCATGTGAAGCTCTACCCATTCCGGGCGGATCGCCAATACCTGGGGGTGTTCGACCTGTCCTCCGTCAAAATACAGCTTCGTATTCCGGCATTCCATATAACTGCCTTTTCGTTCGTCCGTTTTAAATTCTCCCTCAATTATATTTGACACACCGATAAAATTGGCAGCAAATTTTGTCTGCGGGAATTCATAGGTTTCTTTTGGGGTTCCCATCTGTTCAATCTTCCCGTTATTCATCACCACGACTTTGTCCGAAAGTACCAGTGCCTCTTCCTGGTCATGAGTTACAAAAATAGCTGTGATATTCAAGGTTTTCAGAATATTTCGGATTTCCAGCTGCATCGCTTCCCGCAGCTTCTTATCCAGAGCACCAAACGGCTCATCCAATAAAAGCACCTCCGGGTTCGTAATCAGAGCCCTTGCCAGCGCAACCCTTTGCTGCTGACCGCCGGACAACTGCGAAGGCAGCCGCTTCTCAAAACCTGCGAGCTTCACAATTTGCAGAAGATCATCTACCTTCTTCTTAATCTCAGCTTTATCTGCCTTTCGCATATTCAACCCAAAGGCAATATTTTGAAACACTGTCATATGTGGAAATAGAGCGTAGTTTTGGAACACCATAGTCAGATTTCGAAGGCGCGCCGGGACATTATTGATATCCCTGCCGTTTAAGAAAATACTACCCTCCGTTGGCGTTTCAAACCCGGCAATCATACGCAGTGTCGTAGTTTTTCCGCAGCCGGACGGCCCTAAAAAGGAAACCAATTCTCCTTTTTGAATGGCAAGATCCATATCTTTTACAGCTTCGAAATTCCCAAATTGTTTTTTAATGTTTTTTAATTCAATTACTGCTGACATCTAATTTACCCCGCTGTTTAGCTGATTCCGCTTTCTGCTTTAATCTCTGTCCACATCTGATTGACTTTTGTATTCCAATCAACTCCCATAAATTCATTGAATTTCAGATCCCCAAGCGTCTTTTCCACATCATTCATGTCAACTTTGGTACGTTCTTCCTCAGTCAGTTCTTCTGCTGCCTTTTGGTTGGTAATCGCATAAGAGACATTTTCCACAACGCCTTTTTGAATGTCTTTGCTTGTCATAAAATCAATAAACAAATAGGCCGCATCTTGATTCGGGGCTTTGTTCACCAGGCAGAGATTATCAAACCAGCCCTGCGCCCCTTCTTTGGGAATCACATATTTGATATTTTTGCCTTCCTCCTGAAGACGAAGAGCAAGTCCGCTGTACGCATGCGCTATCCAGATCTCATCATTCATCATATACTGCACGATATCATCTCCGGAGGACCACAGAGTTTTATTCAGCTTCATTTGTTCACGTACTTTTTCTTCCACTTTCCGGAAGGTTTCATCGGAACCATCATTCATATCAATTCCCATGGAAAGACAGGTGTACCAATAGATCAGCTCTGCCCGGTCAATCAGTGAAATTCTCCCTGCATACTGCTCATCAAACATCGCTTCCCAGGAATCAATCTCTTCCGTGATCATATCTGCATTGTACATAAAACTATTCGTTCCCCAGGCAAACGGAATTTTATAGATTGGTTCACTTTCAGAATCCCTTGCGTGTTCCTGGAAAAAGGGATATAATTCATCAAAACTGCTTAGCTGCCCGGTATCAATCGGGACAATCAGCTCCTGGTTAAAGGCCTGCATCTCATGTCCGCTGCCAAGAAAGATTACATCCACACTGCCGATACGCCCGGCTTTAAGCTTATTGATAGCCTCCTGTTCACTGTTATAATAGTCCAGGTTCACCTTTACATTATACTTTTCCTCAAATTCCGGAATCGCCCAATCGATATAGGAACCCCATGTCATTACATTAAGTGTACTTCCCTTTACCGATTCGATCCTTTCCTCCGGAGTTTTTACTTCTTCCTTCGTCGTTTCTTTCCCGCATCCAATAATACTTACTGCGGTTATTAAGACTGCAATACCCAAACTAAATATGTTTCTGCTTTTTTTAATCATACCTTTTCTCCTTTTAATCAGTTCCTTTAGTTACGCGTTCAGTTTTACTTTGCGAAATCATCCGGATGCCAATTAAGCCGAATGACAGAACTAAGATAATCGTTGATAAAGCATTTAATTCCGGCGTTAATCCAAACTTCAGCATAGAGTAGATTCGTATCGGAAGTGTCTGTGAACTTGGACTATTCACGAAAAAGGTAAGCGCAAACTCATCCAGTGAAATCGTAAATGCAAACAGGGCTGCACTGAGCAAACCTGGTTTAATCTGCGGAAATACGATTTTGAAAAATACATTCCACTCATTCGCCCCCAGATTTCTTGCCGCCTCCTCCAATGAGATATGAAGTCCCTGAAGTCTCGCTGTAATGATCATAGTGGCATACGGTAAAGTTAAGACACTGTGCCCTAAAATTACGGTGAAAACACTGGTCTTTATTCCAATAAAACTAAAATAGAGAAGCATGGAAATACCGGTGATAACAGATGGAATCAGCATTGGTGCCAGCATTAAGCTGATGAATGCCGATTTAAATTTAAATTTATACCGTACAATAGCATAGGCCGCAAATGTCCCGATGATCAGCACAGACAAGGTCGCCAGAACCGCGATCACGAGACTGATTCTTAAACTCGCCCATATCCCGTTATTCTGAAATAACACTTTATACCATTGCAGCGAATATTCCTGAACCGGAAAACGGTTTGTCTGACCTTTGTTAAATGACATATAGATGACAATCACAATAGGCGAAAACAGAAAAAGATATACCAATACTGTATAAAGCTTAAAACAAACATCGACGACCCGTGTGCCTTTTCGCTTGTTCTTTTGTTTTTTCATAATACTGAGCTCCATAATTCTTCTACTTTCATAATTCTACTGTACAATGCAAAGATCAAAATAATGACGATAAATAAAATCATTGCCAGTGCTGCGCCAAGCGGCCAGTTTGTGATCGTGAACTGCGCGGTTACCGCATTGGAATACATCATTCCGGAATTCCCTCCCAAAATCATGGGAACCACATATTCGCCAATCGTCGGTATCAGAACAATAATGCTTCCTGAGACAATTCCGGGTAAACTCAGTTTGAAAATAATATGATAAAACCATTGCCACCAGGAAGCTCCCAGGCATTTCGCCGCATCCACATACCGATCGTCAATTTTATCAATAGAATTAAAAATCGGCATTACCATATACGGCAGATAGATCTGGATCAATGAAACCGATACCGCCCCGGAAGTAAATGCCATGGTCAAAGGGCTGTCAATAATTCCCGCAGATTGCAGAAAATAATTAATTACTCCATTCTCGCCAAGCATCAAAACCCAGGAATACGTCCTGATCAAAAAACTAGTCCAAGATGGTAATATTGTCAAGAACAGCAGTGCATATCTCCATTTAGGCTTTATGGTTTTCGCTATAATATACGCAAGCGGATATGCGATGCAAAGACATGCGATACAGTTGATTGCCGCTGTTTTCAATGATTTTATAAGCAGTTTTGCATATACACTGTTTTCCAGGACTTGACGGTACTGATTGAAATTCCAGACAGGTTTTAATTCCCCATAATAATCAATTTCCCAAAAGCTGTAGATTCCCATAATCAGGATCGGTATCACATAACTGACCAACAGAAAAACCAGTGGAATCAACACACATATCTTCTGTGCCCTGGTAGAGGTTTTTCTTGGAATTGCTTCTGTTTTCTTCATCCCTTCCTCCTTCCTTTTGATTTAGACAAACATACCCATTTCCTTTAGCATTTCATTAATTGCATGGGTTATACATCCTTTAATTCCGGCCATCTGACCGAACCTGGAAATCCGGATTTTAGGCGTATACGGCACATAGCGCCCAATAAATTCCGTGATTTCATTGATATGTTCTGCTCTTAGTTTTTCCAAATCACCTCCCAGTATAATCACACCGGTATCTAAAATAGCCGTTAAATTTACAATTACTCTGGACAAATCATCCAAAATTTTCTGTAAAATCTCATGAGCCGATACATCCCCCTTCTCTGACAATGCAATCATTTTCTCGATAGAATAATATTCCTCCTGCATCTCATGTCCGATGCCCGTTTTATCCCGATAAATCGAATCTACGGTACGGTTGCATATCTCCTGCTCCAAAACACCTCTGACATGAAAAGAATCTCGAACATGCTTCCGGTCCAGGAGCATATACCCGATCTCACCAGCGATATTTCCCCTGCCATGCAGTAATCTCCCGTTACTGACAATTCGCGCTGCTGCGCCATCACCAACCTTAATATAAACCAGATCCTCTGAATCGCCGTGGTTTCCTTCCTGATATTCTCCGCACACCGCCATATCTACATCATTTTCTATGTAAACCGGAACTGAAAAAACTTCCTGTAACATACCGCTCAGATCATAATCCTTGAAATCCGGCACTACCGTTGAAAATTCCACCGCACCGCTGACCCGGTTTATGATTCCGGGAGCCGAAACCGCTATTGATCCAAGCTCTATATTCTTATCATTGCGCACAAGTATCGCCCGAATACTCGAAATCACCTGTTCAATGACCATTCCCGCACCTTTTTCAGTCATCGACGGTGTGTACAAAACATCCACAATGTGTTTCGTAAAGTCAGACAGCGCCACGCAAATCTGTTTTTCCCCAATATCAACCCCTATGACGTAACGAAATTCGTTATTCAGGCTGATCAGGATCGGTTTCCTGCCATAATCCGAAGTTCCTGCACCGATCTGCCTGATCATTCCAGCCTCTAAAAGCACATTTATATTTGCTGTGACAGCAGGAGGGCTTAATTTTAATAATCTGGATAATTCCGCACGTGAAAGTGTTTCATGCTCAAAAAGAAGCATCAGAATAGAACGTTTATGTGCTTCTCCCATTTTTCTAGGTGTGTTTACTGTCATAATTATATCTTCCTTTTTTAGTTATATTTATTAATTATATTTATTAATATTATTAATTAATTATAAAATAGCACAATAATATATGATTGTCAATAATTTATTTGTTAATATTGTAACTGACATATAACTACTATATAATAAAGCTATAAGGTGATCGACCATCAATAAAGCACCTGCATAATTAGAAAAAAGGAGGAGGATTTTATGAGAAATTTTATAAAAAAAATCATTGCTTTTGTATCAGCCGCGGCTATTGCATTTAGTCTTCTGCCGGCTATGCCATCAATGACAGCCGCAGCTTCTGAAAATTTGGATGTTAAGTTGTATTTCAAACTGCCTGCCGGAACAACTGCGGCGGAATGGGCTATTAATATTTGGGGTGGTGCATCCTTATTAGACGGCGGTCCTAAAATCCAATCACAATGGCAAAATCAAACTTTCCCTAGCTTAAATGCGGGAGATGAGGGCTGGGCTTACGTTACAATTAATGGTACCGTATTGGGAATGCAATTCCTTAATTCTTCTATGAATTATAGTTGCTGGAACAGCGCAATTACAGCGCGAGGTATCACAGATGCATACTTTGATCCGGCTTCCGGAAAATGGTATATGGATCCTGGATTAATAACTGAAATAACAAAGCTAGCCGTTTCAAATACCGTATCGCTTATCGGCTCAACTGAATATCTCGCTGATTGGGTTGTAGAAAACGCAATTAGTATGATTCACGATGAAGAAACGGACATTTATACAGTTACTATTAAGAATATGCCAAAGGGTTCTTATCAATTTCTATTCGTTCAGGATATCGCCCAATACAGATATGATTATAAATGGGGTTACAGCGGCGGTACTCTTACAAGCGGCGGCGGCAATATTACATATGCAACACCAACAGATGTTGAAGCTTATGATGTAACATTTACATTTACCTCGATTGAAAAATCAGGTGGCTCCGCTTATGACGCAGACAAAATTACCAAAGCTTCCTATTCCGTTACAGCACAAGCAAGATATAATATTAATTATGAGCTTAATGGCGGTACGAATGCTGATACGAATCCAATAACCTATCTAAATGAAGCAATCGCATTAGACGAACCTGCCAGAACAGGATACACGTTCGATGGATGGTACTTGGACAGTGCATTTAACACTAAAGTGACTGGCATTATTGCCGGAAGCACCGGAGATAAAACCTTCCATGCAAAATGGATTGCTGTAGAATATACTATTGATTATCAGCTAAACGGTGGCAGTCATAGCGGAAACCCGACCAGTTATAATGCAACAAGCGATAACATCACACTGGAAACACCTGCCAGAACAGGATACACGTTCGATGGATGGTATTCAGACAGTGCATTCAACACTAAGGTGACTGGCATTGATGCCGGAAGCACCGGAGATAAAACCTTCTATGCAAAATGGATTGCTACAACATATTCTATTGATTACCAGCTAAACGGTGGCAGTCATAGTGGAAACCCGACCAGTTATGATGTGACAAGCGATCTTATCACACTGGAGACACCTGCCAGGGCAGGATACACATTCGATGGATGGTATTCAGACAGTGCATTTAATAAAAAGGTGACTGGCATTGATACCGGAAGCACCGGGAATAAAACTTTCTATGCAAAATGGACTGCACAAAAATACACCATTTATTATAATGCAAATGGCGGAAAAGTAAAAAGTTCCAGCAAAACAGTGACTTATGGTTCTAAATATAGTACATTACAATCACCAACCAGAGCTCGCTATACTTTCTTGGGATGGTACACAGCAAAGACCGGGGGGACAAAGATAGAAGCTTCATCTGTAGTGAAAATCACAGAAACCACAACGTTATATGCACGTTGGAAAAAAGTAACTGTTCCTAAAGCAAAGATAAATAAACTAACCATCCCAGCTAGTAAACAGTTAAAAGTAACAATTAAAAGCGTAAGCGGCGCAGCTGGATATGAAGTACGATATTCAACAAAATCAAACTTCAAGAGTTACAAAAAAACAACTGCAAAAAGTAAGGGTGCTGTACTTAAAAAGTTAAAAAAGGGTAAAACTTACTACGTAAAAGTTAGAGCATTTAAGAAAGACTCCACAGGAAATTCAATTTTTGGCAAGTACAGTGACAGCAAAAAATTAAAAGTTACAAAGTAAAAGTGCAATAAGTAATTGATTGACTCAATGGTTAAAAATCACCACCATCAATTTGATGGTGGTGGAATTTACAAAATCATGGTAAATACCAATAACATTGAGTACCGGAAAATTGAATAAACGCTCCTTTAGGTGCTTGTTTCAAAACAATATTGTATACGTTAAAATAGTCTGGATATGGAGAAACCAACCCTGTAGCAGCACACATAAGCAATATTGGTTTCCGGGTTCATGAGCCTGTATCGCATTATCAGGCAACTCTCCTTTCGGGAATTCTTTCTCACTTTTTATAACGTCTTTCCAGATAATCCTTGTCATATAATAATCTCCATGCTTCCTATGCTTTTCATTATTTTATAAGAAATCAATGTGTATCCGATGTATGCTCATCTTCAAACTTTTTATACCATACATAGGACATAACAACAGG
>Ga0153948_1001767_pt1 | contig 10726 bp, 11 predicted proteins | sample TSNJ032MetaG_FD_104696 | JGI IMG/M metagenome (GOLD analysis project Ga0153948, IMG submission 104696) | Attine ant fungus gardens microbial communities from New Jersey, USA - TSNJ032 MetaG | ecosystem: Host-associated > Fungi > Mycelium > Unclassified | place: USA: New Jersey, Wharton State...
CCTACTCACACCCCTAAAATTTATAAAATTATATCTAATAATAAGTAATATGTCAAGGAACGAAGAAGCTGTTTTGAAAACGAATAAATTATAAAACAAAGTCCAAAAATTATAGACAAAAAACCAAACATTAAGTATAAATATTCTTAATCAAAAAGTGTATAGAGCCTTGTTATTAGTTCGATAAAAAAAATGAAAATCAGTTATTTATATCTATACTATTCGTTCTACTATAATAGGTAGCTAAGACATACATAAAAAAAGTAACCGTAGCTCAACAAAATGGTCAACTTAACGTTTTTTTTAAGTTTAAAAAATAATTTCGTATTCCTCAACACTTTGAATTTTAGCAATATTAAAGTTATCAACTAATACTTTAGCACCATTTGGTGATCACTGCTTTTTGTTCATACCACGCAATATTATAAATAATTTTTTACTTCTTCCATCACATCCTGCCATAACCACAAACTTTTTAATATCTCCTTTATTTACTGCCTCAACAATTTTATTACATAACGTTCAGAAATGAGGGAATTGATATTGCTCCAGAAGAGATGAAGATATTCGTAGTTTGAGAGAATTAAACTAGTGAAATTGTTGATGGATTTGCACATCATCAAGTACTATCATTAGCTCTACTTCACTTAACGCTTTTATCACATAAATCAACCCATCTTGTAAATTAGCTGTCCTAGCTTTCTTCCCACAAACACCAATTTGCGTACATGCTAGAGTGTTTGCTGTCTCTTGGCATTGATAACAATACATTTTGTTTTCCATATCATTTCTCCTTAAATTTTTTTATCATTGCAATAATTGACTTAACAGCAAAATCATACTATGATATAAACAACAAATATGTGTTAATTACAACAAGAAAGGAGAAAAAAGTATGAATACTTTTGAACTATCAAAGAATTGTCAATTGTTCCTTGGAATGCAAGTGGAGGAAATAAATCAGATTCTACTATGCCTTAATGCTTATGAAAAGCAATATAAAAAAAATGAAGTAATTGCTCGTCAAGGTGAAATAATTAGTAGTATTGGTATTGTTATTTCTGGGAGCCTTCATATTATTAATGATGATTTTTGGGGAAATCGTACAATTATTACAGAAATACATAATGGACAACTATTTGCAGAAGCATATGCTTGTTCTTTAAATGAACCATTAGAAGTAGCCATTATTGCCACTGAAAAAACAACAGTATTACATTTATATTTGAATGATCTTTTAAAAACTTGTCATAAGCAATGTCCTTTTCACTATCGTTTATTAGAAAATTTATTATCAATACTAGCGACTAAAAATTTATTATTAACTCGTAAAATGGAACATATTACAAAACGAACAACAAGAGAAAAAATACTTTCTTATTTATCTGAAACATCATCAAAGTTGGGAACTTCTTCTTTCACGATTTCTTTTAATCGTCAACAACTCGCTGATTTTTTATCAGTAGATCGAAGTGCAATGTCCAAAGAATTAGGAAAAATGCAAAAAGAAGGTATTATTAGTATCGATAAAAAACGCTTTCATTTGCTTACTGATAAGCAAACATAAAGCAATATTAAAAAACGGTAATACTACTCAATTTTGAATAGTACTACCGTTTTCTTAGAATAAAAACTTATTACATCTTGCCTAGATTTTGTAGCGGTTCAACAAATTCTTTTATATGTCGTGTAGCTAATGAAATCTTTCTACCATCTTTTAAGTGAAATCTTATCCCAATGTTCATAAACATCGCTTTAAAACGTTCAACTGAGACAATATCTTCAAGTGAATATTCTTCATTACCAAGTATTTTTCCAATAATTACTCTTTGATTTGTTAAGGTTAACACGACACTTCCTTTTCGAAATGTGTTAAAAAGCAAAGTATCTGCACTTCTTTTAACTAATTCTTGTTCATTTTCTAATGGTTTCATAGGTAATCTTCTTTGTCCTCCTTACATGTTTCATTGTTTATTTTATCACAATTAACTTTGCTGTCAATATTAAAATTGTGCTTTGCTATTCTAGATTTTCAGATTTCTGTTGCAAAAACAACGGATTTATCGATTTAGTTCGAGTATAGTAGAATTATAAATCAAATGATTATAAAGAGGAGAGATGTTTAATGCGTAGAAGAATTATTGAAATAAATCAAGAACTTTGCAATGGGTGTGGTGCTTGTGCAATTGCTTGTCATGAAGGAGCTATTCAAATGATAGATGGAAAAGCCAAATTAATTCGTGATGATTATTGTGATGGCTTAGGAGATTGTTTACCAACCTGTCCAACAAATGCGATTACTTTTGTTGAAAGAGAAGCTGCTGAATTTAATCCAGAAGCACTCAAAAAACATCAAGAAAAATTGCAATTACAACAGACTGGATGTCCTAGCTCAAACAGTAGAACGATAGCCACAACTTTAAAACCAGAAGTAATGAATGATGTTTTTGTTACTTCACAATTAAAGCAATGGCCAGTACAAATTCAATTAGTACCAATTAACGCACCATATTTTGAAAATGCTGAGATTGTTATCGCTGCTGATTGTAGTGCTTATGCATATGCTAATTTTCATTCTACATTCATGAAGAATAAAATAACATTAATTGGTTGTCCAAAATTAGATAGTATTGATTACAGTGAAAAATTAACTGCTATCTTACGACAAAACAATATAAAGAGTATCACAATTGTTCGTATGGAAGTACCTTGTTGTGGTGGTTTAGAGTATGCTGTTAAAACTGCACTACAAAACAGTCAAAAAATAATTCCATGGCAAGTAAAAATTATAAGTATCGAAGGTAGCATTTTAGAATAAGAGAAGTTGAAAAATATACAGTTAAATAAAAACTTAATGATAGAATTTGACAAATTCTATCATTAAGTTTTTTATCTATTAGCTAAATACTTTTGTTTTTTTGTTTACTTTATAGGCACTTTCCTAAAGTTTTTAAATATAATACTAAGGAAAGGATGATAAATAATGTTTTACGTAAAATCAAGTGATAAGACTAGAATCGCTGTTTACGATCTAAATAAAAAAGCAAAGAAAATTATAATTTTACTACATGGCTGGCCATTATCAGCTAAAATGTTTGAATATCAATTACCAGCTTTACTAAACGCAGGATATCGTATTATAAGAATAGACTTAAGAGGATTTGGTAACTCTGATGAAACTACAGATGGATATAATTACGAGCAATTTGCAACTGATTTATATTATGTTATAAAAGCATTGGATTTAAAGAAATTTATTTTAGCAGGATTCTCTATGGGTGGCGGTGTTGTTGTTAAATATATGTCTAAATATAAAGGCTATGGTGTCAATAAATTACTGCTAATCGATGCTGCTGTTCCATCTTACAGTAAAGACAGTACGAATCCTTATGGTCAATCGATTGAGGATACAAATAAATTAATTGAATTAGGATATCATGATCGACCAGCGTTAAATCAACATTTCGCTACTTTGTTCTTTCATAAGAAACACTCTGCTCCATTTTTAAATTGGTTCCAAAATTTAAGTGATTCTGCTTCTGCTACTGGAGCAATGAAATCATTAATTCTGCTAAAAGAAGAAAATGTATTTAATGATTTAAAGTCTATTCATGTACCTACAGCGATAATCCATGGTAAACAGGACAAAATTTGTCCATTCCCAATGGCTGAATTAGTCCATAAAAATATAGCTACTTCTACTTTGATTCCAATCGAAAACGCTGGACATGGATCTTTCTATGATCGTTTAGAACAATTTAATCAACAAATGATTGCTTTCTTAGAGAACAAATCAATATCCACCTCCTTAAGAAGTAATAATAACAATAATGATTATTATCAGGATGGTCAAATAGATATATAAGCAAAAAAGTATTGTATAGACTATTTCAAATTCTTGCTATATAATTATAAATAGCATTTCAGTGTGATAGATTTTATGTATCTTTCTTATACTGAAATGAATAAATATAAAAAAAGAAGGTGAAATAAATGAATGAATTTGATAAAGAATACAATTACCTTAATGTTGAATCAATAGATACCACACAACAAATGGTTGGTGTATTTGGTTGGATGTTTATAGGATTATTAATCAGTGCTGTCTGTGCAATTTATGTAGCATCTACACCTAATTTCGTATACAATATCTTTGCGACAAATCTATATTGGGTTCTCTTTATAGCAGAATTTGGTTTAGTAATTGCTCTTTCAGCCATGATTAACAAATTGAGTAATATTACAATGTCTATTATGTTTATCTTATTTAGCATTATAAATGGATTAACACTATCTGTTATTTTTTATGTATTTGAATCACAAAGTATTTTTCTATGTTTCATAGTTGCCGCTGGCATGTTTGGTTCAATGGCTTTATATGGACTTGTTACAAAAAAGGATTTAACTACATTTGGAGCTTTCTTTACCATGGGGTTAATTGGTCTAATAATTGCTTCACTTACAAATCTGTTTCTTAAAAATGCAATGATGGATATTCTGCTTAGTATCACAGGTATTGTTATTTTTGTAGCATTAACAGCTTACGACACACAAAAAATAAAAAGTTATATGCTTAATGCTCAAGAAGATCGTAGACTTATTGCAAATATTAAGATATATGGTGCTTTAACTTTATACTTAGATTTTATTAATATTTTCCTTAAGTTACTGCGTTTATTAGGTAAAGGTAAAAAGTAGTTTTAATTTGCACTTCTCATAGTGCATTTTTTTTTGCACATTATACATTTTCTTTTAACATAAGTTTTTTATATACCAACGATCGCATGCATAATGTTCACTTGTTACTATTGGTTTATCTAACAATTGAAAGCCATGCTTTTTATAGAAAGCATTTGCTGCTTTCATATTCGAAAAAGTTTCTAAGTAGCATTGTTTGTAATAGTCTTTAGCAAAGCATAATGCCAAATCTAATAATTGTTTTGCAATACCAATCCCCCTAACTTCTTTTAAACAATACATTTTCTGTAATTCACAAACATTTGATAGTCCTATTATAGGACCAATCCCACAGCCCCCAACTATTCTTCCTTGATTTTCTACCACCCAATACTTACTATTCTTAGGTTGATAGACTTGATACAACTGACCTAGGAATGGGTCTTCCCAAGCACAGCCGGCTTTATTTGCATTAAATTCAATTAAACAAGTTCTAATTAATAGCTCTACTTGTTGATTATCTTTTTCTTCTATTTCTCTTATTGTTAACAAAGAATGATCCTCCCTTTCTCTATATGAAATGAATCTATATCGCACATAATTGTGTAAAATAATTATTATTTAAGAAATAACCTCATTATTTGCTTATACAAATAAAAAGGTTATCTCGTTCATCTATTTTTTATATAATATCTTGATTACGATATAAAGAAGTATAAACTCCACCTTTAGCTAATAACTCTTGATGTGTTCCCTCTTCTACTATTTTCTTATCTTGTAAAACAATAATCCTTTTTGCATTTTGAATGGTAGTTAACCGATGTGCAATCACTATCGTTGTTCGATTCTTTGAAAGTTCTTCTAAGGAAGATTGAATAATTTTTTCATTCTGATAATCCAACGCACTTGTTGCTTCATCAAAAATCAATATTGCTGGATTTTTTAAAAAAGCTCTTGCAATACTAATTCTTTGTTTTTGACCACCCGATAGTTTAATACCTCTTTGACCAATACTAGTATCATAACCATTAGGTAAATGATTAATAAAATCTGCAATCCCTGCTTTTTGTGCAGCTAATTGTACTTCTTCAAAACTTGCTTTATGATTCCCAAAAATAATATTATCATAAATACTTCCCGTAAATAAGTAAGTATCTTGTGAAACAACTCCAATTTGTTTTCTTAGTGACTCCAATTGAACATCGTTTATATTTTGATTATCTATTCTAATTTCTCCAGTTTGCACATCATAGAAGCGTGGAATTAAAGCGCACAGTGTTGTTTTACCAACCCCAGAAGCACCAACAATCGCAATATACTCGCCTGCTGCAATTTCTAAATTCAAACCTTTAATAATTTCTGTTTCATGATTTCCATCAATATCCTGTAAATAACTAAATGAAACATTCTTAAAGGAAATAAAGCCATCGACTTTTTCTAGTTTAACCGCATTAGGCTTATCTTGAATTTTAGGTACTATTTCTATAATATCCATAAAACGATGAAAACTAGTATAGGCTGCTTGATATTGTGAAAACATCCACATAATTCTAGTTAATGGTTCACTTAAGAAACCAATGTAAAGAATAAAAGTTAATAAATCCTCTATTGACAAATACGAATTAATAATTAAGAAAGCTCCAGAAATAATAACAACAATTGAGATTATTTGTACAAAAAAATCTAATATACCATAAATAATTGATTCACTTTTATACCATCTAATTCTTGTATTAAGAAAACGTTTATTTCCTTTTTTAAATGTTTTTATTTCATAATCAGCATTTGTATATGATTGTATAACCCGAATTCCAGAAATACTATCTTCTACTTGAGCATTAACTTCACCAATGATTTGCCTAGAAACTTTGTTAATCTTGCTTAGATTTTTCGCTCCATAAAAAGCTATAATTCCCATAAAAGGTAATAAACTTATTGAAATAAATGCCAATCTTACATTAATTCGATATAAAATTGCAAAAGCTCCAATAAAACGGACAATATATAAAATAATATCTTCTGGAGCATGATGAAAAAATTCTCCTAATTCCAAAGTATCTTGAAAAATACGAGATGTCAACTCACCAGTTTGTTGTTCATCATAAAACTGAAAGGGTAATGTTTGATAATGCTCAAATAATTCTTCTCGCATATCACTTTCCATCATTGCACCTATGGCATGTCCCTTAGCATCTGTATAAAATATCATGAATGCTCTAATAATCAATAAAACAGTAATAAAAACTCCGACTTGCAATATCCGATTAATTGTATTTGACAATTGACTTGTTAATAATGTCCCAGTAACATGCCGAATCAATAACGGTATGACAAGAGTAATAATTGTTGATAACGATGCAAACATCAAATCTAAAATAAATGGTTTTATATATGGTTTATAATACGAAAAAAATTTCTTTTTTCTCTGTTTTGTTTTAAAAAACATGGTTTCCTCCTAAATTCAATTTGGAGAAAATAATTGTTAGACAAGAATACTATTTTCTCCATAATGTAATGTACTTTTTAAATCACTATATCTTTTTTTCATGTTAACTATCCTTTCTTTTTTCCAAAATTATTCTACTTAGTAAAATTAACTAAAGTATAACATAAAAGCATCTGAAATGATATCTCTATTTCATGTGCTGAAATTCCATACGATAGTGCTAAGATAGAAATCTAGATGACAAAATTTCGATGCTCTATCATTGATTTTGATGATACTAAGTAATTGGTATGTGTTATATTCTAAAAGCATCTTTATGTAAACAAATAACGCATTTTTGCTATAGAAATATTCTCTCCATATGCACACTCAAATAGTCTTGCCATATAAAAAACTGGACCATCTTTATTCTCTTTTCTTGATGTCCAGTTTTGTATACCATTTTTACATACCTTTTTTCTATATGTCTATTTTACTTGGTTCTTTTCACTCTTGATTCCTTTTTATTTTACATAATTACTAATTGCATACCAACTGATAAAATATTACTACTCAAATTATTATCTCTCATAATTCGATCAACTGTTGTATTAAATTGCTTTGCAATAGAATATAACGTATCTCCCAATCGAACTGTATATACTTTTTGACTACTTGGTATTTGTAGTCTTTGACCCACAAAAATAAAATTACTTGTTAAACCATTTAATGATCTAATAGCACTAACAGTTGTATTATATCGTCTTGCAATACTATATAATGTATCGCCAGCTTTTACAATATATACTCCTGTGCTACTTTGATCCCCAATATCTGATCGATAAACAGTATTCACAGCTCTAGCAATTGCTTGAGCTAATCCTTGATTTCCAACTTGCTGGTACAAACCTCTATCTGTACTACTATCTAAGAAAAACATTTCAACTAAATATGGTTTTGCATTACTTAGACGAACCGTTTCACGAATAACGCTATAGTAATCACCATTACTTCCAACTCGAGTTTTAGCACCGCGGTTTCTAAAACCTAAAGATGCTATATCATCACAAATAACATTTGCTAATCTAGGAGTTGAATCTGTAATACTATAATAGGCTTCTACCCCTTGGCCTCCTCCAGAGTTAACGTGAATTGATAAAAACAAGTCAGCATTTACAGATGCTGCTACTTGGCTTCTTTGTAATAATGGAACTGCTATATCTGTCGATCTAGTATAAAAAACTTCATGCCCTTGATTACTTAATAAATTTCCTAACGCTAATGATACTCCTAAATTGATATCTTTTTCTTGTAATCCATTTTGAACTGTTCCTGGATCACTACCACCATGTGGTGGATACTCAAGGTTCAATCAAATTAGAATTTCCAATAGATTCTAATTGGCAATATTTTTGTTTTGACATCTCTTTTCCCAATTTCAATTTTTAATATTAGTTCATTAATTATTTCATCAGTTACCTCTTTTATATCAATACATTTATTCACAATTTCCTCCTTAGAAATGATATCTATTTGTTGATTCTTTACTATTAACAAATCATTTTCAATAATTTCCTTGTTTTTTTTAAATCGTTCAATTTCCATTCTAAATTCTTCTGAAAGGATAGTGTAATCTTCCTCATTTATAAAATCTTTTAATTTGTCAATATAGATTTTTCTAATAAGTTTATTGTTCTCATTAATTTTTTTATCTAACATCTGGATATCTTTTTTCAAATCCTCCATCGCTTCTTTTTTAGTACTTTTAATTTGTATTTTATTTTTTATATCAGATTTATTAACGTATTGAGCACAAAATGATTGAAATTCAGATAGGATATATTGATCTAAATGTTTTTGATTAACAAATGAGCCAATACAGTTATTATGGACTTTTTTCCCTCTACATTTATAGTATCTTTCACCATGAGAAGTTGTTGTTAGCATAGGGCTATCACAATATAAGCACCGAAGTAGACCACCGTAACGACTTCTAACACCTGTTTTATTTGGTTTTGAGTTTCTTTTTAATAATAACTGAATCGCATTAAATTGGTCTATAGTAATAATTGGTTTATGATTATTTTCAACAATAATCCATTCCTCTTTAGGGAGTTTACGTTGCTTTTTGCTTTTATAACTAATATTTTCTTTTTTGTGTTGAACTAAGGATCCAATATACATTTGATTAGATAATATACTTCTTATTGTAGATGTTCCCCATGATTGACCCCCTTTAGAATTTCCAACTTTAAATTTCATGCCTAAAGATTTTTTATAAGCTGATGGGTTACGTATGTTTCGGTCATTCAGATATTGACATATTTTTGTTTGCCCATATCCTTGTTCATATAAATTATAGATTAACCGAATATTTTTAGCAGCTTCTTCATCAATAATCAAACCACCTTTGTGTTGATCATCCTTAAAATATCCATAACATGCAAATGAACCAATATGTTTGCCAGCTTCACACTTTGATTTAAGAATAGCTCTGATATTATCTGACATATCTTCAAGGTACCATTCATTAATTAGACCATTGATTTGTCTAGCCTTTTTATTTCCTTTATTATTTGTATCAGCATTGTCAACCGCTCCAATGAATCGGATTCCCCATATAGGAAATAGGGTATGGATATATTTTTCAACTAATTCCATTTCACGGGTAAATCTAGATTGAGATTTACATAAAACAATTTGAAATTTTTTATCTTCAGCATCTTTCAACAAGCGTTGGAATTCTGGTCTAAATCTATCTGAACCCGCATAGTCATCATCGCTATAAATATCGTATATTTCCCAACCATTTTTATAGGTTAAGTTTTCTAACATTAGTCGTTGATTTTGAATACTTTGACTAAAGTCTGTTGGATTAAGTTTATCTTCATCTTCTTGTGACAATCTTAGATATATAGCAACTCTAGTCATTATTTTACCTCCATCATTTATATTTTCATACATTTAGAATACTTTATAAATTAATTTTGAGTTTGATTAATAGTGCTATTTATTAATTTGATCAAAATTCTATTAAATGCCTTAGCTTTATCTATATCAAACTCGTTGATATATACATGTTCACAAAATATTTTAAACTCCTTTTTCATTCTGTTTCCTCCTTACTAAAATGTATGAATTCTGAAGCGATTTATCACTATATTTCGATAAAATGGCTAATGTAAATACATCAAGTTGATAATAGACATATATAAAAAGAAACTAAAACATCAAACTGATGTCGTAGTTTCTTTACTTGTTTGAATTAGAAATTAATTAAAACGTTATACTACGTATTCTCATGCTGGTATAACCATAATTTTACAATAAATGAAAGAAATCCAAGCGGTGCAACGATATAAATAATTAATATTGCTCTATCTCAAAAACTAATTATTATTTTATCCTGAATCTCTTAAATCAGTTAAGAGCTTGGCTGCATATTGATATTGATTTAACTCTTGTTTAACCCCTTCTGACATATTTTCAACAGACGGATCAATTATCCAATTATGTAATACAAACAATCTAGTACTATTGATAAAAATTGCCATTGCATGTGTATCAAAAGGTGCTATTCTACCTATCTGTACTGCTTTATTAAAAACAGCTTCAACAAAATGA
>Ga0153948_1001769_pt1 | contig 10723 bp, 13 predicted proteins | sample TSNJ032MetaG_FD_104696 | JGI IMG/M metagenome (GOLD analysis project Ga0153948, IMG submission 104696) | Attine ant fungus gardens microbial communities from New Jersey, USA - TSNJ032 MetaG | ecosystem: Host-associated > Fungi > Mycelium > Unclassified | place: USA: New Jersey, Wharton State...
TCCAGAGAAGAGCAGAAGGAAGTGTAAGTATTTATAGAAGATCAACTACAAAAAGGATACATCCAACCATCAAAGTCACCATAGACATCCCCAGTTTATTTTGTAGCTAAAAAGGATGGGAAGTGACAAATAGTACAAGACTATAGACATGTAAATCAGTAGACAATAAAAAATGGCTATTCATTACCACTAATTACTAATATCCTGGATGGAATAGAAAGCAAAAAGATATTCACAAAGTTGAACTTGAGATAGGATTACAACAATGTTAGGATTAAGGAGGGGGATGAATGGAAGACAACCTTTACAACATATATAAAAGTATATGAGTCCACAGTTTTGTATTTTAGCCTTACTAATTCACCTGCCATATTCTAAACCATAATGAATGATCTCTTCTGAGATATAATTAATCAAAGGACCACTGCAACCTTTATTGATGATATCATTGTAGTAATAGAAATAAAAGAGAGGCATAATGAGGTAGTAGAGAAGGTATTGAAATGATTAAAGAAGAACAACCTATCTATAAAACCTGAAAAATGCAAATGAAAAGTCAGAGAGGTAGAGTTTTTAGGAGTGGTAATTGGGCCAAAGAGAGTAGAGATACAGAAAGAAAAAGTAGAAGAAATGCTCAATCGGCTGGTCCTCCAAAGTATAAAAGAAGTGCAAAAATTCTTGGGACTAGCCAACTACTATAGGCAGTTCATTAAAGACTTTGCCAGAGTAGTAGTACCATTATACCTATTAATATGAAAAGAAGAAAAGTAGAAGTGGGAAAAGGAACAAGAGAAGACATTTCAGAGGATGAAAAGAATATTCATATCAGAACCAATATTGGTAATACTAGACCTAGACAAGGAAATGCAAGTGGAAGTAGATGTATCAGACTATGCAATGGAAGAAGTACTGTTAGTAAAATGTAAAGATGGAAGGTAGAGACCAGTAGTATTTATATCTAAGTCAATAAATTTAACAGAAAGAAACTATAAAATTCACAACAAAGAAATGCTAATAGTAATTAGGTGTTTGGAGGCATAGAGGTATTACTTGGAAGAAACAAAGATATAGTTTAAAATATGGACAGACTACAAAAACCTACAGTACTTTATGTTTAGTCAAAAACTAAACCATAGACAAGTAAGATAGGCACTGTACTTATCTAGGTTTGACTTTGTACTTAAACATATACCAGGGAAGAGTATGGGAAAGGTGGATGGACTGAGTAGAGGACTAGATTGGTAAGAGGGAGTAGAAAATAATAATAAAGATAAAACATTGATAAAGCCAAAATGAGTACAAAAGAAAGTAAAATAGGGGAAAGAAATACTAATTGAGAAGAAAAGTCTAAAGAAAAGGATAAAGAAGGCACAAAAGAAGAATAAAAGGGTAGTTAAAGCAGTAGAGGAGCTAAAAAGATCAGGAATGAAAATGCTAAAGAAGAAAGAATGGTCAATAGAGGAAGGACTGGTACTAAAGAAAGATTGATTTTATATACTAGAGGAAGGAGATTTGAGAGTGGAAATAATACAATTGCACCATAACACCCCAGTAGAAAAGCATGGAGGAAGGTGGAAAACAGTGGAATTGGTAGAAAGAAACTATTGGTAGCCAGGGATAACAAAAAAGATGGAAAGATATATGGATAGATGCAATGCCTACTAGAGGAACAAGAACCATGCAGAAGCTCCTGTAGAAAAGCTAATACCAAATGCAATTTCTGAAAAACCATGGAAGTATATTAGTGCTGACTTTATCACCAAACTTCTATTAGCCCAAGGATATAATATGATATTAGTAGTATACAATTGATTCACAAAAATAGCCCACTTTATTGCTACTATAGAAAAAACATTGGCAGAGGGGCTAGCAAGGTTGTTCCAAGATCAAGTATGGAAACTCCATGGGCTTCCAGAAAGTATTATGTTGGATAAAGGACCTTAATTTGTAGTAGGAATAATAAAAGAGCTAAATGAGATACTGGAAATTGAAACAAAGTTGTTGATAGCCTATCACCTTCAAACAGATGGGTAAACAGAGAGAGTAAACCAAGAGCTAGAACAGTATCTCTGAATGTTTATTGATCATAGGCAGAAGCAATAGTCAGAGTGGCTAGGAACAGTGGAATTTGTTTATAATAATAAAATCCACTCAGCAACAAAGGTATTACTATTCAGAGCAAACTGTAAACAGAACCCAAGAATGGGGTTTGAAGGGAGATGGAAAAGAAGGTATAAAGCAGCAGAAAAATTTATAGAAAGAATAAAGGAAATTTAGAAAAAAGTGAAGGCAATATTAAAAAAGGCACAAGAGAAGATGAAACAGTATGCAGATAGAAAAAGAAGAGAGGAAGATGAATACCAAAAGAGGGACCTAGTAATGTTAAGTACAAAAGACTTGAAGTAGCAAATAAAAAAAAGAAGAATAGAGAAACTGATAGAGTGGTTTATAGATCTATACAAAGTAAAAAGGGTTGTTTCAATGAATACAATCAAACTTGAATTACCCCTGACTATTAAAATACACCCAGTAGTCAACATAAGTAGAGTACAATTATATGAACCCCAAGTAGAGGGCCAGAGGATAGTATCACTATAACCAGTAGTTATAAATGGAGAAGAGAAGTACAAGGTAGAGAAAATTCTAAATAAAAGAAAAGTACAAGAGAAGAATAGGTTCTTAGTACAATGGAAGGAATATACAATGGAGGTAGATATATGGGAAGAAAGGGAGAATTTGGAAAACACAAAAGAGCTAGTCAAAGAATTTGAGAAGAAGTATAGAAAGGAGGCTAAAAAAGTTAGATGACAAAAGCTAAAAGAAAAAGAAAAGGAGTTTAGTTGTGAACTACCAAGGGAATTTACAGCCAAACTAGTATTTGGATGGGGGAGAAAGAAGTATGAAAGAGAAAGAGAAAAGAAATAGAAAGAAAATTGAAATAGATGGAAAAATTCCTTGGGATAAAAAACCTTGAAGAGGAGGTCATGTTATGAGTTGTTTCCAAAGAAGGAAAATGTCTCCCATGTATTTGTCAACTTGATGGAGAACCTCCAGAAATACAACAAAGGAAAGCTATAAATAATGTGGGATGATATTATATACAACTATATAGTTATTAAGTAAAGGTTCTGTAATTATAGAAAGTAGGCATATAGACCATGAGGAATTGGTATAAGTAGTAGTAGGAATCCAATAGGGGACTCCATTGAGTTCTTCCCTTTCAATTACCACTGGTTGAAGTCAGAGCTTCAGTCCTAAGTCTATACCCTTAACACAAGAGTGGTGTTGGTAGGGTCCTCTTACATTGGCCCCATTTTTACAGTCTTCTGTGTATTGGAGAAGTGTTGACTCCAATCTAATATTCTCCAACAAAAAAAATTGAAGTCATTACCTGTACTGGTTCAAGAGATATTTGTATTTCTGTCAGGAAGATAGAGAGCAGTACAGGAAAGGCTAGGAATATACTGTGAATTACTGTGAAAATACTATAAATGCACACTCTGGGTTCTGGAAAGTAATACAAAAGAATGGAGTTGGAGTGAAGGACATGTTACTGAGAGAAATAAGAGACATTGCTCTCTGGTTCTGTGGTTTTACAGCTAGTCTAGAAGGAACATTGGTGACAATGAAGAAGTGAAACAACCTTGGCCTTAGCTCATGCACTGTGCCTTGATCTCCTGTCACTTGTTGTAGTTGTGTATCTTGGAGTAGTAGAACATTGTCCAAAGGAGAGGTAAATTTAGGAGTAATGAAGTGAAGAGGTATATAGCAGAGAAAAATAACACTACAGGGATTAATGTCTTTGTGACTTTAATCTACAAACTAGAGAACTATGATAATACAACTAGAGTACTTATACAAAATCTGGAATAGGAGTCATTGTACAAGTGTTTGGTCTACATTGTGATCCTATAGGAGTAGACAGGAGTGGAAATTATAAAGAAAAGAAAAAGAAAAATAATAATAATAATAAATAATATTGAATTTCTGGTATGTGACAATTTCATTGAACTTGGTGAAAACATAATGCTTTTGTCCCTCACTGTATATCCATGACAAAGATGACAAAGACCTTGGCCTCAAAGGTACAGGCTTGGAGGTAGGTGATATTCTGAGTGGTAGTTTTTCTAGTCTCTACATTGACTTATTGCAACAAGCCATTCAATATCCCACTGAGGCACAATCCTGGCAAAAAAACATGGTCCAGGTATTACCAGTACTCTATAACCACACTCTTCTACCTATTATCCGACTGTTTTGAGAGACTACAAATGTTCAGATGCTTGTGCAGTCTTCCGTATCGGCTCAAGAAGGGTCATAGCATCAATATTCCGGTAGGTCAAAACGCAGTTGAGCGCTTCAGCTCGTCTGTAGAAAATGAGAACGTCAAAAAAGAGAGCCTCGTCATTTTGTAAAAAATTGACGACAGACACAGCAATCCCCGAGGTTGAGCTTGAGAGTTCGATTGGCTCGCTGGGACGAACATCAAAGACGGCCATGAACGTGGCAACAGTGATGAACAACAAATCGAAAACTAGATATCTTCCAGGACACTGCCTACAACAAGGGAGACGCTCAGTGATTTTCATGCAGTCTATCTTTCCGCTGCCGCTGTACTCACCGTCGGCCAAAACCAAACACGAGCTCAACGAGATCAATCTCCTTGTCAAACGTGTTGATAAATCTATCCGGATCGAATTTCCAAGGATCTTGATAGTTCTGGGGATCGTGAAGAATTTCCCTGTAGACAAAGCAAGTGTAATTTCAGGGATAATGGGATCAGGCACCGTTTCTGGGAGAGACCGAACCAGATGTTGGAAAGAATCATGGCGCCGGCGGGGATGTGATGACCCTCGTAGACGTCGTCGTAGGAAGCTGCATGAACGAACCCTAGGTTTCTTCGGTGACTTACTCGACATGTTTTCAGGATGGCAAACGGTTACCTAAAGGTGCTGGGACGTGCAGCCGAAGAGTTTCTTTGCAGAACGCCGTGACATAGGGTAGATTTTCCCTGTCTCTGAGGGTAGGTAACCTGCCCGATCCAACGACCTTGTCGATCTCAGCTTGGCCTCTACGATGGGCATCCTGGTAATTCATCAAGGAAAAAATCACGGATCTCATAGCCAGCCCGATCTTAGCCTCCCTAATGCGTCAAAGCAGCCAGAGATCTGATAGTGAATTACTCACAGTATCCGACCCAGCTGTAGGGATACACAGTCAGTCAGCATCAGAGATGTCACATCTCTCTCTCTCACACACGACTCACCGATGAATAAAATCGCTGTTAGCATTGATAACTCCTTTTCCAACTCTGTGGCACTCTGACGAGCGAATATCTGAGTCAAGAAAGATCTCTGCGCCACTCCGTTCTCCTAGGAACGTAGACTGAAGATGAGTGACAGAAGCGATAAATTTTTTCTTCTGGAAAGCTCACGACCCGTCTTTTTGCCTCGCTGTAAGGTAAAGTTTGAACCTTGTCTGCAGTTTCACGCCATTGACGTGCCTGCCATCGAGGACTTAGAGGAATACAAGAAGGGAGATATCTCACTGTAAGTGGGAATGAAGGTGATGATCCATGACAAAGAGAGAGCGTGTGAGAGGACTCACGAAAAGGCAGTGAATCGACGAGAAACTTGCCGGGAAAAGCGAGGTCGGGGAATTCCATACCGCATTGAGATGCTGTTGCGATATGCTCGGTATGTTCACATCCCTCGTCCAGGCCATATATCACGCTCAAAAGTAGATTTCCGATGTGCCTTTTGGGTGGAGATTAGATGGCAACGTGGGAGTGTGGTTTTCTTGGACATACTGTCTGACGATTTCTGTCGTGTTTTCTGGGTCGTCGTATAGGCTGCATACCAATTGTAATGCGAATTTTTCTAGACTTTCGTGGAGGTGGACGACCTGATTCTTCCCAAAGGTCCCGGAAATTAGCTTTCGTTGTTCGCGGTAGATGTGATCGTACGGAGACATGATCATCATACCCTTGTAACCGATGCTGGCCGAAATTGGGATTTGTGAAAATGGAGTCCGAGATGGACGTTTGAAATTAGCAAGAAAAAACGTACATCTCGCCAACCATGATTGATCTAGGACGGTTAGCATAATTGCTACCTCGACGCTCCAGGAGGTCGATTGTGGCTTTGGCGGTATTAAGCACTATGAGAGGACGTCCAAGAAGGTTAAGGTAGGTGACTGGACCTGGTATGGATTGCAGTCGTAGGATATCGTGTGACGATATGTGTTCGACAAATGGACAAAGTTGACGGGCGATATGTAAAGGATCGGCAAGAGGACGAGGTTGTTCAAAAAAAAAAGAAAAAGAGTTAGGCTTATACATACCATACTTTTTGCCCCACTCTGCGAATTGGATCCAGGGTGCAGTTCTAGGTATGTCAAGAAAGTTGCCTATGATTGGAAGACCCGGTGGACCTGGCGGATATGGCCCAGGACGATGTCTGTTTCTCCAGAGTTGGCCAAGTAGAATCACTGCAAGAACCGTGGATAGGAGAAAACACTTTGACCATGACGGATCCATCTGGACATTGGTAGTTGTATGGGTAGCCAGAGGCCTCTTATACTCCAAGTCGGTTGTCGGACAGGAAGAATGAACAGCGGGAGCCTGTCCATGTCAGGTATGCGCACACACACTCCTATCTGAGAGTACACAAGCTTCGGATTCAAGAGATGACGGTCCTAAAATAATTTGAGTCAAATCCGACCTTTTTTCTACAGATCCATTAAAATGCAGTCAAGGCAACACGATGACAGAGATGCTTCGCGCCAGTCAGAAAGATGTCAAGATGTCAATCGGACTGAAGCGCAAATTTGAGGATGGCGTTCACGCGCGACATCAATAGAACTCACTGAAATGGATTCAAATAAATGGGGATAGTGATCTGGATGAGCGTACGTACAGTTCAAATCACGACTCTCGTTTTTTAAGTGAGATAGATAGGTTAGCAGTGTGAAATTAAACCAAACGACAACAAGATGCAACACCAATAATCGGCTCAAACTCAAAAAACACAATTACTTCACAACGACGCTCCACTCGCTGGGAATAGTGCCTGTTTGCCTGCCAACCAACTCTTTCAACACGGTTCTTGATACAGGACCCATACCGTCTGGTCCTGTCGGGATATGAACATCATTGCCTGAGTAACCGATTCTGTCTACGGTGGTGATCACAGCTGCTGTCCCAGCCCCGAATATTTCCACGAGTGAGCCATTGTCGGCGGCGGCTTTGACCTCTTTCATCGAGACGGAGCGCTCGGTGACGACCAATTTGTCGGGAAGTGCAAGTCTTTGGGTGCCGTCTGCGTGAGAGCGGGTGAGTGAGAGCACTGAATCGCGTATCACACCAGGAAGAATCATTCCGTCAAGAGGGGGAGTGACGAGTTCGTGTGCTGGAAATGACATCTGTGCGTGAGCGCGCTATTCGATATAGTATTTACGTACTGCCATCTCCGTGCTTGAATACAACGAAGAGATTCATAGTCCCGACCTTGAGTGTCGGACCTTAGCCTTAGGATCAATCTGGATGAGGTGATAACACACCTCAGTCAAATAGTGCTCCGGACCATGAAGCCACAGATTTTGGGCATAGCCGAGTTTAGCTGCCGCTTTCTGAGGCATGACACCTGGTGCATAGTTTAATCCAAGTTTGAATGCCCCGGTGCCTAGTGGAACACGAAGATTAGAACTCCCGGATGCAAATAGAATAGGAAAACATACCGCCTGGAGCAGCACGGATATACTCAGCAGTCGCGTGAAGCGATACGGGCTTGAAGCCGTGAGAGTAGTATGGACCGACTGGACAACAGATGACGAAGAGAAGGGCATCGGTGGGAGGAGAGACGCCGATGACATGTTGCGTTCCAACTGGTAGGCAAGTCAGGACTAGATCAACTCAGCAAAGGTTGTTTGACAGACTCATGGTTGGTCGGATATAGAGACTGTGCCCCGGCTCAGTGGGTATCCAGTGTTGATCGAGTAGGACAAGTCGTTTGATCAGCTCCAAGAGTGCATCCCCGTTAAAACTCTGAGCGAGACGTTGAGAGACATCGACTATTTGAAAAGTGAAAACGTACGGGGAGTGCAATTCGTCGGGCACTGGTGTTCATACGCTTCATGTTCATATCAGGTCTAAACAGTAGGATGGTGCCGTCGGGCTTGCGATATGCCTTGGTGCCTTCGAAGATTGTCTGTGCATAGTGCAAGACGGTCGAACTGGGTTCAAGTGACAGGGGGCCATCTGCGTTCGGAAGATATCTGAGTATTAGCACATAACACAGGAAAGAGCGTACATGGTTCGATACGCGGGGCAGCCCAGCCAGACACATCTGACCATGGGATCAACAACATATGGTCTGTCTAAAAATACCAGCGATGAGCATCTGGGAATCTCAAGGTGATTGTACCAACAAATGTCCGTCCAAAGACGAGGTCTTTCGGCGGGGTCAGGGGCTTGGGATGTTTGGTATGGTGGATTTCAAGTTTGGAGGGCTGCAGCAAGGATGAGATGCTTGAAAGGAGAAAAATGGAATCATACATCAATGTCCGGAAGAGAGGCATGGTCTGCTGCGACTGGTATATCCAGAAGTGAGCTTTTGAGGCGAGCTCGGATGAGACTTGAAGCGCCCCATGAAAGCGAAGCAGAGGCGGGAGACCATCTGGAAGGTGTGCGCATCAGGGGGCGGAGGAGCGACATGGTCCGAGCAAAGGAAGGCTGGATAATTTTTGGTGATGTGCTGTTCTAAAAATAGTGATAAGCACGTGGGATGAAATTAGGTCTGCCTGTCTACTGCAGCCATGGCGAGGCCGAGAGACCCTCCGCCGCGGCTGAACATTGCTCCCAGTCTCAGTGCTCACCAGTCCACCTATTCCTACTCCCCAGCTCTCTCCACTCCCTTCCAGCACGGTTTTCTCCCGTCCTTTCCCGTTCATAACAACGCGTCCCAGACTCCCCTCCAGCCCTTCCCAGCCGCCGACCCTCTCAACAGACCCACCCATCACCCAAATTCTCCCAGTATGGCTCATCTAGCTGCAGCTGGCATCCATACACCCTTTTCTATGGGCCTTGTAGGTGGCCCTCACGGTCCCGCTCACTTTTCGCGGCCATCCCTCATGCTGGCTCCTGGTCAGCTACCTCCGTTCCCTCACAGACGGAGACAACCTAGTATCGGCGGTCCTCCAAAAGCTGTACTCGGCGGCCCCGCGCGCAAGCTGAGTCCCATTCCCCCAGGTGTACCTATCAGCCCTACGCCCCCCGCTAAATCTAAAAAGATGGTCGTCAACCTACCCAAGGAGACTGTTCAAGATGAAAACGGCCCTACACCTATACGACAGCCATGGGCCAGGTCACCTATACCCTCATGCCTGGGCAAGATGGAACAACCCCTTGAACCCCTTGAACTTGTCACACGCCAGGTTTATCCCCCTGATCATTGGAGGTGTATGATGCCCGAGGTTCTAGACGTGTTCCTACCTGGAAAGGTGCATTGCTATGTTTTCCGGTGCTCACGCTCAGACAAACTCAATTTTTTTTTTACACACGTTAGGCTGCTTGGGATGAAATGAAACAGCAGGCTATTGAAGAAAAACTGGAACGACTGGGTGTGGAGCGTGGTTCGGGGAGTAATGTTCCCCATATTTATGCACCTCATGCTCGGGCTGCCTCGGTAAGGTCCTTTCTTCTCTAGCACGTGTCTATTGTATCAATAAATATCCTCATCAGGTATCAAATCCTGCCGACCCCCATATTCTCTTCTACAAGCTCAACCAACTTCAGCAGTCAACAGAGGGTTCGACTCTGAATTCTCTCAATGCTTCCCCTCAACTACAATTTGGTTTTTCACCTTCCCCTGGTTCTACTTTTCTCCCGCCTCGACATAACTATACCAAGTCATTGGCTCCTACTTATACCTGGTCTCCTCATGAGGAGATTGCGTCGTCGAATCCCTTTGGTCACGATGCAATTTTGGGGAATGATCACCCACAGCCTGGGTCGCCTTATATGTTGGAAAATGCTCCACCTGTTCAAATCAGAAAAAATCTCACTGCAAGTACTCGTCTACCATCTCTGTCCACCGTTCACCCATCGGAAGGGCGAATAGATTTTGCTAGAGGATTTGGTCTAGAAATTCCAGAAGAAGAGGAGCCGGCCGAAGAGGAGGTGCAGCAAGATGACAAACAGGATGAGTCCGACCGTGATGCTACTCAGGACATGGAATTAGATGAGGATGGTGAGCAGACAGATCATAGTGTCAGCCATCATGCGTCGTCTTCCCGGAGCAAGCATCACTCGAAACAAGCTTCTAAATTTTCAACCCATCTGTCACTTGGGTCGTTCGGAGGGAGTGATCTTGCTCCTTCAATCTTGCACAGGGCAGATCAGGGTCGCTTGGATGTACAGGAAGAAAAGGGAGCAAGCCACGTTGCCACAGATGACGTGGATGCTATCGGGGAATGGACTGCAACGGACTCATCCGATGATGGAGAGGTAAGATGAGCGATGCCTTGACTAATCTCTGCTCAATGCTTTTATCATCCAGAGTATTGGCGAGTGGTCCAATCCCTCTGACGAAGAAAGGGCTCGCAGTGCACGCATTGAGCGTAGATTGCGCCGTCGTGCTGCAAAGTTCAACCTTGACAAACCCAGGAGAATTCCCAATTTTCCTCGTCCGCCAGAAACCAGTGCACCATTCCCACCTTCACGGAA
>Ga0153948_1001772_pt1 | contig 10717 bp, 9 predicted proteins | sample TSNJ032MetaG_FD_104696 | JGI IMG/M metagenome (GOLD analysis project Ga0153948, IMG submission 104696) | Attine ant fungus gardens microbial communities from New Jersey, USA - TSNJ032 MetaG | ecosystem: Host-associated > Fungi > Mycelium > Unclassified | place: USA: New Jersey, Wharton State...
CAGAGGCAACAGTCCCTGTTCCTGTTGCTGCAACTGTTACGAATCCACTCTGAGAGGGAGCAGAAGTTACGGATCCAGCTACACCCGGCAAAGAGCTTGTAGCGGAAGCAACACCTGGTAAAGAATCGGTGACAGGAGCAACGCCTGCAACGCTACCAGTCGAAGAAGTGTTGGAAGCAGATGCAGTGCCGCCCATAGCAGCAGCCTGGAATTGTTCGAAGGTTTTGTCAGCTGTGGGGTTCACAGCAAACACCATTCCAGCAGTGCAGTGGACGGCAGGCACAGTTTGAGCGCAGAAGAACCACAAGGGCGTGGTGTCAGTGACTTGGAATGTCCATACAGGCAGTGCTGTGTCGGTGGCATTGACAGGTTGGAAGCCCGAATCGATACCAGTGGGCGATCGTACACAGGGAGCAGCAAAGGTAGACTGGGTCACGGAATGGTTCTTGTTTTGGCTGGTGAGTGAAGCTCAGCATTATACAATCAATAGATGAGAAGGGGACGCACAACTGAAAGTGGATGTTGTCACCGGGTTGAGCAGTGACCTGAGAAGGATCGAAGATCAACTATGCAAGCGGTGAGCTGAGGCCCTTCTGTATAAACTTTCGAACTCAAATCAAGCTTACCTGGTTGTTGGCACCAACGTTGACTTGGATATCAGCCGCAGAGGCAGCGAGGGCGGAAACAAGAGTGAAGACAGTAATAGACAACATAATAATGTGGCTGAATTGGTGTATTGACGTGAAAATGCTATCGAGCCTAAAAAGTGATGGGTTTAGCGGGCTCTAGTATCCAACAAGAACGGCTAAATAGGCTTACTCTGCTCGTCGAAATGAGAAAAAAATCAAAGAAAGATGGGAAATGGAGAGAGAAATCAAGGGGCAGTCCAGACGACAACCAACAACTGTTATAACTTATATTCCAGGTTGGACGAGGGTATCCATAGCGACTCGAAACATTCTTCATGAAACCATGGTCTATTCATATCTTGCTCATTGGCTCATTGTTCACGACTGGTCGGAACAGTTAATCATCGGTTGACATGGAGCACAATCGTAGTTGTCAAGTGATCTTGAGAAGGACGTCTATTTTTGTTTTGACATGGCGGCCTGAATCCTCATCATCATATAGTGTTCGCTACGTCCTCTAATGACCAATGAGAAGATGATTGGCACAAAGAATCTGAGTTTGGAATACGATGTGATGCTAGGATCATACAATATCAAACATGTCTAACATTGTTGTTGTTGTACTCAGTATTTATCAGCCCCAAACGAAACCAAGACCCAATGACTATCTACAGACATCTTCGGCACTGTGTTATCAGTCCAACTGCTGGCAAGGATATTGACTATCTACATAAGTGAACTGGTGTCTGGAAAACTCCCTCTGGAGATTAGTCATCCATTTAGGCCCAAGTGCTCGTGCACTTCTGAACTCGAGTTTTGAGACCTTAGAGGACCGGAAAGAATATCCCAAACTGGCAATTGGACCAGTATCCGATGGTTGATGAGAGACAATGGTTCTGCCGGCACCGGATTTCAGAGTCCATTCTGCGGGTTGTATGTCATGGATGCCATGTTTGGTATATTGCCGCTGACACGGTAGCACTTTGTTCCCATCACTTGGCATGCGCCCTGACCCCGGACACCGCATAGCCGCAGCTGCCAGGTATCACATCACGTGTGTTTCCCATCAGTTTCCATCACAAGGGTATGCACTATAAACGGTTGAGTTCTTGCACACAATGCCATCGACTGGAACTGCTTTGGGCCTACTACGCGTCATTGCACAATCTGCACACAAGGGTACACTGCGTCGGTCATTCCACAACTCTCATCCGACTGCCACTGTGTTCCCGAATGCTGACAGAAAGGTCGGTCTCCGATTTTGATCCCGTTGGCAAACTCCTGATATTTCCCTAAGGCAGGGTCCAACTACTGGGCACATAATCCTGGCTCAAAAATGATTGGTTTAAATAGACGCTCGATAAAGTCCTAAGGGAATCATCAGGTCGTGTAGTTCTGGTCGATTTTTATGCCAAGTTAGTAGTTTGAATCACCTTCCACTCTTATACGAAACTTAATACATTTGTCCTTTCAAGTTGGTGTCGTCCATGCCACGCGCTATCCCCCATCCTTGAAAAATACTCCTCGGGAGACAATACATCCGCCAATGGCGTACCCGTTGACCTCATCAAAATTGACACTGAATCAGACGACGGTCAAGTCCTGGCCCAGGAACATAAAGTGAGTTGGTTCTAGATTGCCTCCAATTGAGCTCTTTTTTCATCTCTGTTGAAATGGCCAACTTCATTCATCTAACCATTCCTAATTAACTTCGCCTGTTGGCATATTCTTATCATCTGTTTTAGGTGCATGCTCTACCGACCGTTTTTGTGTACAAGAATGGTGAAGCTGTGACCCACTTCAAAGGAGCACTGCCTGAGGCACAGGTTAAACGGATCCTTGACGACGTGTAGAAGTAACTGACTTGGGTCTCCATTATCAACTGCCTGTCTAGTCGTCAGAGGGCAAGAAATCATTAGATGTTGAACATATGTTACATTTGTGAGCGGTGAATGATATCAAGAGAAGGTATCAAAGGAAATAAGGTAATTCGAGTTTCAGCAATCTCATGAGTGGCTGTGAGTTGCAAGAAACAGATACGGGAAAAAGAGACAATTGAGATATACGAATGGATGCATCATGAATGGCACGTATTCATAGATGATCTAGAATGAAGAAGTTCCAAAGAAAAAGAAACCATTTGATAGCAAGAAAAGGATGAATGAGTAAAAAAAAAGGGGACGAGAGCGGGTTCGTGATTGAACAAAAGAACCAGAGGGTGTCGAGAGCGCTCCAGTGAGCATAGCGAGGGGATGAGATGTTGGAAAAGCATGTCTAGGACCTATGGGCTGTACGACCGAATGGCGATCAGCTACAGATGGTGGTGATGGGAAAGGTTGTCGATCGTGACTGGGCGGGTCGGGTTATATTCTAGAAAGTGAGAGAGCTACTGCAGAATACAACACTTGAGGCCACCTGTGCCTTGGTTATTGTATGGATCTTCTGCTCGCCCCACAGGACCCCATACTGAAGGTACCTGAAAGTAGTTGAGCATGGAAAAAGAAGAGGATGATATGAGGGCCTACAAGATGATCTTTCGTAGTCTTGCAGTACCGAATCAGGCTAATAGATGTACACGAGGAGTGAGCACAAGACCAGAAAGAAAGCGGCAGGCGGAAGAGACAGCTTACCTGGCACTGGCTTCGGAGACTTTGAGTCTGGGTCTGGCGAGGTCTTCTTTGAGGCGCTGGTTATGTTCCACTAGACGTCTGTGCTTAAGTTCTGACATGGATTGTCTGCCGCCGCCTCTAGCACTCATTGTGGTCAACGGTGGTGGTTGATGTGGTGAGAGAAATCTACAGCTGGTGCACAGATGCCATGCGAAGTAATTTCCTTATTCATATGGACTCTCACACGATTCTGATGAGTCAAAATGAATATATCTGAGTCGTCACATTATTGTACATTTGCATGCCTTTGGAGATGGTGCGAAGGGATTCTCTGACGTATCTACTGAACCCCAGATAGAAGGAATCTAGACATAGACTGAGCAAGTCCTGTGACATGATAAGATAGACCAATACCATATAGTCTGTTGTCTGGTTGCAGTACTGGATCAGACTACAGCATATTGAACGCGTTTTCTTCGCACGAAATGAAGTAGTAGCACACACCTTGCACTTGCTTGGCTTACGGTCAGGGACGGCCGTGCAAGGTCCTCCTTCAACCTGTTATTGGACTCATTCAGCCGCATATACCTCAACTCTGACACAGACTGCTTTCAAACCCATCACCGAATGTCATTTCGTGTACCAGCATCAAATTTGGTTAAGAGAGCGCCCGAACAAAAAATTTTAAGTCCATGTGGGATCAAACAAATCATGGCTATTAATGTGACCCTACCTCGTGCGTTCTGGCGTTCATATCGGAGTCAATACTAGCTGTGAGAGGGAGCGACTGGTCTAGAAAAGAAAGATAGGTTTTTTGTAGACGTCGAGCGTATTCAAAAGAAGTCAGCCGGTCTCAGGCACCTACCGACGGAGTTTGAATGACACTTAGTCCACAACCATTGCAAAGTCATTACAATGCTGAGCCCTCTTGTACCTGAACGACAATCACAACATGACAAAAGGCGATATTCTAGTGCAAAAATTCCTATTCACAACCATCTGCAGACTTCGAGCTCAACTCTAGGCTATTCGCCTTCCCGTGTTGACAAAGATCAGACACTCATCAATCAAGGTGATGACTGTCACCAGACTGATGCCGGCTCTGACAACGATGCCTACTTCCATTGGGACGAGGAGGAAACGCTATTGTCAGATCTGCTAGAGGAAGCGTACGCTCTGGCAACATCACTAGTCTGACCATCAATACCCAGACTGAATTGTTACCTTTACCTATCAGTGCACCGGAATTAAGGGATGTCGATTTGGTTGAATTGGCAGAATCTCTTCAGAAACCCTTTGACGAGGAGTCTCGTCAACTAAAGAGAACCATTGCTCATACTTTTGTGCCTGTCGTGAACAAGATAAAGAAGGCCTTCTTTACTCTCGAACGGACTGGGGACATCTCTTCTGGCGCGGGAATCTTGGCTTTCAACGATGCTTGTCGCCAATCAGAGGGCTCCATTGGCAACCAATGTGAGTTGGTGCAAAAACAGCGGGCCGAGCACACCGTGAGTGATCTCACCATCTGCGGAAAGAAATGTTCAATGTGAAGTAGGCTCATGTTACTGAGTTTCTTGAGCAATTAGAAGAAGAATATGCACACCGTAACCAGCTTTGGGTTGATTTTGAAAACGCTATGGATGAACTAAGTACTTTTGCTGCTCTTGGTATATTTAGTATCCCACATCTGGCTGACCCATTTTTCCCACCCATACAGTCAAACCCGTCCTCGAGATGTTGAACGAAGCTCCCGCAAGGATGGAACGGACTATCGCAAATATTGAAAAACAGAGCAGAACTTTAGAAAAAGAGGCTGCGGGCGTAGCACTGGCAGCTACGGAACTGACGTTGAAGGACCTTCTTAGCAAGCTTAAATAGTCTGTCTACGCATGGTTGTATCACATTGGGATACTCCAATGATAAAAACCGATTTTTCAAGGGACCTGCGATATCATCAAAAATAAGATAGGAACCATCAAAGGTTCATCCTCAACCCTCGCTGCCAAGAGACCAGTTCAGCCCTCGAGAGCACGCCAGCATGCTCCTTGGCAGTTCAAAAATTTTCTAGAGTAGGCCCCGTGCTTGCGCCTAGTCCTGTCTGTGGTTGTGAGGGTGCAGAGGCAAGGTACATCATTCTACTCAGAAAGACACGATTAGGTGTATAGGCATCGTCAAGGGAAGAATTCTCGTGGAATTGCGACCACTGACCAACCCACTATCAAGGCGCTCATCAGATTCGCGATGGGAAGAATAAATCACCTCTCTGGATACCTATTGTTTGCGCAAGCCTATCATCGAACAGGAAATTGACTCGAAGGCGAACACACTCAGGCAACTGTCTACGTCCCGTCCCCACGCCTGAGGCGATTGAATTTTGGCAAGGTCTCTTTCAAATAATCGGCGTGTTTCCTGCGCAGATCAGCCTCTTGAATTTTTCCTCTTCCACTCCATGTACGTCTCTCCGCAAAGGGACCGTAAATGACCGTGTAATCTGGAAGAATTTCATCTTCCGTAGGAGCAAGGAGGCATGCGGCACCAATCACACAGTAAGAGCCAATACTAACTGTATGGTGGACACGAGCACGGGTGGAAATGGTATTGGCATTTCCGATTGAGGGACATTCGATACCTGGAAGTGCGTTAGCCAGGACTAGATGGTCATAGTAAGAACTTACGACAACCAATCTCGAAAAGATTATCGTCACCTACACGCATTAATTCCTTCTTCCTACGAGTTTAATCAAGTGAAACTGTTGAAATAGGAAGTAAGATTATGTTACTAACCGGTTCACGATAATTACGGCTTCTTCAATTATACAACCTGAACCGATGATGATAGGTCCTGCAATGGCAAAAATTGTGGCCTTTGGATGTATTATAGTTCCTGTCATATGTAAATATATGTTAGTATAATATCGAGCCATCACACACCCGAACCAATTGTAATGTCTCCTTTGAGTTCGACATCTTGACAGACTACAGCTTTCGAATGTATGGTAAATTTATCACGTCTGAAGTAGTTGATTAATAAGGACTATGGCCCAAAAAGAAAGACTCACTACATTGGCGGCATGAAAGAAAGAAAGGTAATTCAGCTGCTTTGTCCTTATTTGGTGAGAGCATTCCAGATTTCTATCACACTTGTTCGACGTACATATCATGGATAAATCTGCACCATGGACTATTCTCCAAGGCACACTCTCAATATGCAAGTCCGTCTTTCTTGAAACCACTAATTTTGAGCTCAAACTGACTCAATGACAGCCACACTCAGTGCTACTGTAGTCGGTCTTCGAGCAATCTTTAAAGGCCATGAGCACCCTGGTTTTCTTGCTAGTACTGCTGCGCTGAATAGTGGCATAACAGCTACAACGTTTTTTTGTTCGTGATTTCTGTAAGAATGCGTTCCTTCCTGACTCTCTCTCAAGTATTACGCGAGTACATTGTTAGTCCTATTCTTGTCCACACAATGCCTTCGGAACAGTATCAGCGACGGAGACATCAACTCGGAATCGGTCAGAACTCATCAGAAACAAAAAATTCAATCACATACTCTTCCGGCTCACAATTCTCCTCGATAAGGAGTCAAAAAACCTTAGACAGTGCTCTGAGTGGAATGGCCACAGGTGGTCTGTTACGTGGGCTGAAGTGTATGTCCATCTTCATACTTTGTCACGATCAAGGACTGAATCATGAAAAGCTGGTCTGCGAGCGGTCATTCCTGGAGCAATCACCGTTGGTGTGGCTGCCACACTTTTACAATTGGGATACAACGAATTTAACGTCCAACGCCTCAAGTTGATTGTTCACCAACGTTCGTCTAAAGATGGTTCAGTTCCCGGGGATGGCTCAGTTCCTGTTGATTCCCATCCTAGGCCTGCGTCGGTATTTTCGGAACTTGAGCAGCATGAAACAATGTCGTTGAAAACAAGGGTCCTATCTCTTCTTGGTGTCCAGAGACTGACCGAAGATGAATATCTACAGCGGTTGAAAATCCAAAGAGATCATTACCTGCTGCAGATAGCAAAACTTGAGCGAAAGCTTGAAGAAGAGGAAAAGCAATCCAATATAAGTAGCAATTAATATATCCTTATTCGCCAGTTTAGAGCGCCTCATGTATCTAGGTTATGGGCTGCTCGAATTACTACTGCATCTCTTTTAGAAATCACCCAAGTTTCCAGATCTCAATCACACCCCTTCCTGTTTCATCAAATCCTCCTACTATGATACGCTTTTCATCAACAGCCAGTGCGTTTACTTTGATCATCGTTTTGCACTGATGCTGTCCGAGGACTTGATAAATGATTGATCCAGTCTTACCACTGTAAATCAAGTTATAATGCGCGAGAGACCCTTTCATAGTTGAGACTGTCAGTTGGGTGGGGCTATGGAAAGCACTGAATAGATCATCGTTATGTTCAGTATAGACTGTAAGCGAGAGTACTCAGCATCTACTCACACCGCTACGATGGGCGCCTCAGCTATCGAGACCATACAAGCTTGGGCAGGGTCAAAACTTCCCCACTTTGCTTTCTTTTTGCTTTTTGTTCCTTCACTGCCATAACCAAGCCACAGCTTTCCATTTGCGGTTCCCGCAGCCACAGATCCATTGGAAGCGACAGAAAGAGACATGATGAAGGGAGGAGACATAGATAATTTTCCATCTTGAACCGAAGCTCCAGCTGTTTCTCAGTACTTGCTCAGCTACGAATGACGCAGAATGAAGAGTTCGGAGACGAACCCAGATTTTGTTTTGAGAGTATTTCATCTCGTGTGACATCTATGTGTAGCAGCGTAGCATCGCATCCTCCGCTTACAAGCTCTCGTGGACGTTCCGGTAACCATTCAACAGACCCACACATCTATATCAAAAGAGTTGCAAAGCCTTGATAACATATAATCAACATAGAGACATACGACATCATGTTTTGTTCCGAGTTTCGTGACCGTCTTTGTGCTCAAATCAACAATCCCAATGTAGCCCGAATCAGTACCAAAAGCAAGATGGGATTTCTCGCAATTGATAGTCAGCTATCTGAGATTTTTCAGTCTTCTGACAAAATAGCTGCGGAAGATGACGCACATCTTGTATTTCATTTTCGCTTTCGTCAGCTGGGATGGCATCAATAGATTCAAGGGCATCGTCATAAGTCTGTATCACTTTTTGTGTATCCAGTTGAAAGTGAAAGATCTGATGGAAACGAATCACGCCCGAAAATTGACTGAGAAGAAAAGCATGTACACACCTGTTTGCCAGATGCAACCCATGCGTCTCGGAAATCCGATCCCGATCGTTTGACGCAAACGATAGAAGAGATCATATTGCCATTACCCTTCACAGCTCTGAGAACTTTGAATGAAGAGAGGTCATATACCCTTAGATCGCCATTGTCTATTTTGGAATATTCACAAAGGTAAAGATGAAAAAAATTATCATCGTACCTGAACCAGCGTACAGATGTCCAGCATGACCAAAAGTGAGGGCAGTAAACTGCCAGGTGCTGGGTGTAGTTAACGAACGGAGCAAATTGAATGATACCTCTGGATGAGGCGCGACCGGTATCGTCTGGTCGGAAGACATGTTTGATCATGGGACAAATTTCGGCAATCATTTCAGTGATGCCGAGCAAGCTGCACGTCTCTCTCTCGACTGTGAAAAAGAGCGAAAAAGAGCACTGGGATTATTGATTACAAGATGCGTATAGCTACAGTATATCCCTAACAAAATTTAATGTACCTAGCGAGGATGAGATCAGATCCGACAACCGCTGGCTCTGTGTTCTCTGTACTTCTTCTAACTCCTCCAGACTCTCCTTCAGCTCCTTGTTGGTGATCAGAACGTCTGCATGTAATCGCAGAAATACACTCATGACGGCCTCAATCGCCTCAAAATCGCGGCGCGTCTTAAGCCTTTGAACAAGTGCATGCATGAACACTTTCAGACTCTGTAGCGACGTCAAAGATCGTAGTTCAAGCTCCAGTGCCACAGGTTGTAGTATTTTGACTTGATGGAAGAATCCCTCATCTATGACCTTGAATTGAACAGCAGTAGAAAAATTTAGAAATTCAACACTTACAGTCACCCTCAGGTTCTTCCTCCATCATTATTTTGATACACGCGCTCTCTGTATCCAAAGTAGTCTTTTTTAGTCTATGTGTCGACTTGGTTTCTTTTGGTTCTTTCTCGGCATAAGTAAATCTTGTCTCTACCCCAGGCAATGTTGGCAAAAAGAAAGGTGCCTTCTCAACAGGTTTGGGTGGTTCCTTCGGTTTGTTCCTTTGTTGAATAACCTCTAGATTCAAGAGAGTTTGCCACCTTGATCTTGGTAGGAGTGTTAATGTAATGAGCTCTCCGTCCAGCTGTGGCGGAGTAGAAAAAACATCAGAAGGTGCGTCTTGTACACTCAAAGATGAGAGAGCTTCAAGAGCTGGGTAGAAAAGTTAGTGACCAGCCCATGGGAATGCAAAGTACCCACCATTGTCCTCAGCAGTGCCCTGCGTAGATGGTAATGCGAGGTTCTGAACATCTCCTTCGGTTATTCCCTGGAAAGATACATTTGCATATTGCGCTCGATTCGCCCTGGAGCGTCCCCATGAGTCGCAACGGATTTCAGCATATTTGAAACACATACCAGAGGAAGATTCCAACACTGTCTACATGCGCAGTTGCCAAGAAGTCACCTGTGGGAGAAAATGTCAAGCTTGTTGCAATGCTTGGCGTTCTGAAAGCATCGATGAGCTGCCCAGTCGGGAGATCAAATGTTCGAATGACAGAATCCAACGAGGCTGCAATCAGCCACCGAGCGTCTGGAGAAAAGGCCTTTGTGACCTAAAAATGTTATCCCAGCATACAAAAGACAAGTCTTACCATGTCCAAAACTCGCTCCCGGAAACCACCTAACTCTCTAACAATTCGTCGTGTCTCGATATCGACTACCCGAATAACCAGATCATCACAGATAGTGGCCAATAACCCACTATCTCGATGCAGTTGAGATGAGGCTATCGCGGCTGGAAATATAAGAGTATATTCTAATTTTGTTGTTTGGAAATCGAAGAACTGAGTTTCAGTGATGTGTTTTGTGAGTTAGAGAGGAAAAACGATATAATTGATTACTGACATTGAGCGTCCCATCCAGGGTAGTGGCGATAACTACCCGATTCAAGGAATCAGTAGCAATGCTGGTGATAACGCGTTCCCTCTTTTTGGCTCCGTCCCGTAGTCTTGTTGCTGCTTCTGATGGGCATACACCAACATCGTAGGATTTGCGCTTGATGCCAGACTGCATGTTCCACATGTAAAGTTGACCGGTGGATGACCCAGCAAGACCAAAATTACCACATGCAGTTACACAGACATCCTGTTAGGCAGAATTAATTCGAATTTCCTTCAAATCACACAGAGCAGCACTACCTTAACTGAACCCACGGGACTACGCTTCTTGCCTACGCTCCTAGCTGAGTCTGCAAATTCAAAAG
>Ga0153948_1001775_pt1 | contig 10711 bp, 9 predicted proteins | sample TSNJ032MetaG_FD_104696 | JGI IMG/M metagenome (GOLD analysis project Ga0153948, IMG submission 104696) | Attine ant fungus gardens microbial communities from New Jersey, USA - TSNJ032 MetaG | ecosystem: Host-associated > Fungi > Mycelium > Unclassified | place: USA: New Jersey, Wharton State...
CCTGCCAACGAAACCTTAACGTTTGAAACACCTCTGGGCACACGCCACTCGTAATTTCGTGTAGTAGTCGAATTAACCGCCTGCGTGGAAGATGAGTTTAAAGTCAAACCCGAACTCCTCGCGTAGCCGCCTCCGCCGCCGCCGGCACCTTGCAGCGTAAGCTTAATTTCTGTTGTCGATGTAGATGTATTTTCAAATGCAATAACACCAGGATAAAGCTGCGTCAGGGCAAGTGACGCCTTCCCTGTAGGATACATAATCCCGTTGGAACTGTCATATATCAAAAATGCTGACCCTTCCGTTGATTTATCCTTGCCGGAAATGCCAACGCTCAAAGAGTCTTTGTGCCTTTTTGTTATTGCAGGAGCCATGGCTGTAAGCAATATAGCCACTACAAGTAGTGCTAAAAGCATTTCAACAAGCGAAAATGCTTTGAGTTTTTTCTCAAACGATGTTTCGTACATACGCTACCCCGTCCGTATATAGTGCAGTATACGGATTTTTATTTTCAAACTATAAAACTATTGCTATCTACTATTCTTAGCGATAAAAATTTGCGTACAACATATTAATTAATGACATATTTTTAGTTAGATGTCAATAGCATATACACGCTGCGCATATCATAATAGTCTTCTAATTCCTGTTCCGCTTTCCAGCCTTGCTGGCAATTCTCCCAATTTTCGTGCCTTAGGTGCCAATCTTCTTCTTTATTTTCTTTAGTACATATTTCTTTATAAAAAGTCTCACAATGCCTGCTTTTTTCGTCATCCCTTTTGACTTCTGTCATTTTTGAAAAGTCTTCATTCGGCAAAGTGTAAAGTGTTGCAGCCTTTTGGCATATTTTTTTCCTTAAATTGTAGCCGTTGACATGTTTAAACATTCCCAGATAACTGTTAATTTTAAAAATAAAACCCTTGAGTTCATCCTCGCTGAAACGCTCGGGAGACTTTTTCCATTCGTTGATAACTCTAAAAGTTTTTTTTATTATAGTAGTCCGCATATATGTCCTGTTTGGCTTAACTACCTGACCTAAAAAATCAAAGCCCTTGCACACTGTATTTATAGTCTTTTTGCGGTGGTTGAGCTGGAGCGCCAGTCTTTCAATCATAAACTTATTTATCTCCGCATACAGGTAGTTCAGTCTTTTCGGGTTCTCATCAAAAATAATAATGTCGTCCACGTACCTGCAAAAATGTTTACACTTGAGTTTGTGCATAATAAACTGGTCAAGCGAATTCAGATATACATTTGAGAAAAACTGACTTGTTAAGTTCCCTATAGGCAAGCCTTTATTCGGATGTGTATGGAAAAACGACTTGTGCTTGGGAAGGGCATCAAAAAGTTCCTGGTCTGATTTTATATATGCGTCTTTAAGCGGGTCGGCATACACAACTTTCTTTACAAGTCTTTGCAGCCACGGCTCATGTATGTACCTTGATATCTCGTTGTATAAAATATCTTTATCTATAGAATTAAAAAAGCTCGATATGTCCATTTTAATATAGTATGCGCGTTTTGTGTAATTGTTTGAAACTATTCTGGCATATTTTTTTGCCATTTTTATACCATACAACGTCCCTCTGTCGGGTATGCAGCTGAAGGTATTTTGTACAAACCTGGTCTGAAAGCGGTCTTTTAACGCATTGTAGATAAGGTGGTGGACTATCCTGTCTCTAAAGGCGCCTGCCCATACTTCTCTGATTTTGGGCAAAGTTACAACAAAACATATACTCGAACCTACCTCATATGTTTCATTAACAAGCTCCTCGTAAAGCTCTGCAAGGTTTCTTTCGTAGTCAAACTCAAACTCCATGCACTGTAAAGTTTTTCTTTTATGTTTTCTGCAATCATGATAAGCGTCAAAAAGGGCTTGGAAAGTGAGTTCGTGGTGTTTTATTTTAGAAATATTGTTTTTATACTTCATTTAAAACTAACTGCTCCGCAGAACCAAAAGAAACTTCTTTTTCGGTGTAGTTAATCCACCCTGCAAGTTGTCTTTCTATTTCCTGTGCCATTTTTAAAACTTCCAAAAAGCTTGTTTTCGCGACATATTTAAGTTCAAATGCCAGACGCGTTAGAATTATTATAGTTTGCAGTTTTTGAGACATTTCGTTTAGGATTTCCAATCTTTGCTGTAACTTACCCGAATTTGCCTGGTAGATATTTACAAGGAATTCCACTATACCATTATTTATTTTTTCACCTATGGTATACCGAAAATCACGCGGAAACTGGGTTGTAAGCTTTTGAACCTGTACAAGCAGGTCAAAAGAACTTTTGTATATCTTGATATGTTCGTATCGTGCCATGGTATCTCATTCTCCATTACTAATTCTACACATTCTATAAATATGATTTAAATAAAAACAGCCGGAATACAATAGTTTGTAACCTTTCATACCGTAAAATTTACAATATGTGAGGATTTTAGACGTCTATATAAAATATATTTATATATCAATTAAATTTATATATGTCAAGCCTTTTTATTTCTTTTGTTACTTTGCTAATATAAATTCAGGAAAATGGTTAGAGTTTACATGCTCAAGGGCATGTAAAGACAACCTTTTCAACTCGTCGGGGGTGGTTTGAGCGCCATATAGCTAAAAGCTTGTGGCCGGATAATTAAACCTAAAAAAGAAGGGGGTATCTGTCCATATGATGCTTTCTGTAAAAAAACCTCCAAACGTGTGACAACGGTAGCAGCGGTTACGGAGCGGCACAGTGTAACAATCTGGGTGCCGCTTGCCAGGGGTCGGCCAATAGTAACTGCTACCCGAACAACTTTTGGAGTTCTGTCTCTAAGGGATATTACAACCTCAATAGCGGTAATCTTAACGGCCCGTATAATGACAGTATTGCCTCTTACGCGTTCGCAGCCCGTTGCGTCAGGAGTTGGAAACAAACTAAACAGGAGAATAAAAAAAGAAAGGAGAATAAAAAAAGAAAGGAGAATAAAAAAAGAAAGGAGGATAAAGAAATACAGGAGGAAGTCAGAGTCTGATTGCTCAAGGGCAAACAGAGAAGGCTTTATTCAACTCGTCGGGGGTGGTTTGAGCGCCATATAGCTAAAAGCTTGTGGCCGGATAATTAAACCTAAAAAAGAAGGGGGTATCTGTCCATATGATACTTTCTGTAAAAAAACCTCCAACCGTGTGACAACAATAGCAGCAGTTACGGAGCGGCACAGTGCCAGAACCTGGCTAACGGTTGCCAGGGTTCGAACAATAGCAACTGCGAGCCAAACATCTTTTGGAGTTCTGTCTCTAAGGGATATTACAACCTCAATAGCGGTAATCTTAACGGCCCGAATTCCAATGTTACCACTTACGCGTTCTCTGCCCGTTGCGTCAGGAGTTGAAAGATGAACAAAAAAGGAAAGGTGAGAGTTTAAACACTTAAGGGTGTTTAAAGATGCCTATCCAACTCGTCGGAGGTGGTTTGAGCGCCTTTTGGCCAAATAATTAAACCTAAAAAAGAAGGGGGTATCTGTCCATATGATACTTTCTGTAAAAAACCTCCAACCGTGTGACTACACTAGCAGCAGTTACGGAGCGGCGCAGTGCTACAACTTGAGTGCCGGCTGCCAGGGGTCGGCCAATGGTAATTGCATCCCGAACAACTTTTGGAGTTCTGTCTCGCAGGGCAATTACAACCTCAATAGCGGTAATCTTAACGGCCCGAACACTAACTCTACCTCTTACCCGTTCTCTGCCCGTTGCGTCAGGAGTTGGAAACAAACTAAACAGGAGAATAAAAAAGGAAACAGTCAGAGTTTGATTGCTCAAGGGTAATCAAAGAGGGCTTTTTCAACTCGTCGGAGGTGGTTTGAGTGCCTTGAAGCTAAAAGCTTGTGGCCGGATAATTAAACCTAAATAACTATTGACTGCCTATACATATGTCAGTCAAACAGAAGAAACCTCCAAACATGTGACAACAGTAGCAGCAGTTACGGAGCGGCGCAGTGTTACAACCTGGCTAACGGTTGCCAGGGGGCGAACAATGGCAACTGCTACCCGAACAACTTTTGGAGTTCTGTATCTACAGGCTATTACAACCTTAATGGCGGTAATCTTAACGGCCCGAATTCCAATGTTACCTATTACGCGTTCTCTGCCCGTTGCGTCAGGAGTTGATATTCTCGAATGTGTAATCGTCGGCACAAGCCGGCGATTATTTTTATTCACTGCGGCGAATAGTCTTATAAATGAGTTTTTCGGGTTTGCAGAACGTTTCAGAAATTACAAAAGCATCCAGAGCGTATTGCTTAGCTTCTTCAAGTCTTTTTGTATCGTTCACATACAGTGTAGCAAGCGTTTCGCCCTTGGTAACCTTTTGAGATATTTTTGCACTCAGAACTACTCCAACCCCAAAGTCAATGCTGTCTTCTTTCTTGTCTCTTCCTGACCCCAGAAGCTTTGCTGCATTAGCTATTTTAAGTGCGTCAAGGCCGCATACATAACCGTCTTTTTCTGCCCTAACCTCAACTTTTTGAGAAGCTTGCGGAAGCAGAGAGTAATCACTCACTACGTCTGCATTTCCCCCTTGAGCTTTGAGCATTTCTTTAAATTTATTTAAAGCCTCACCGTTTAATATTTTTTCATCAATTAACTTTTTGGCTTCATTTTCATTCGGGCATATTTTTGCCTCAAGCAAAGCCGGCATAGCTATTTCACAGGTAATTTCGTACAAATCTTTTTCGTAATTTCCCTTCAGAAACTCAATGCACTCTATAATTTCCAGAGAATTGCCTATGTGTGTACCCAAAGGTTGATCCATTGAAGTGATAACAGCACATATGCTTCTCCCAAGGTGCTTCCCGATATCTATCATCAGTTCAGCCAATTCCTGGGCTTCATCAGGAGTTTTAATAAAAGCGCCGCTGCCGTATTTAACATCCAGTACAATAAAATTAGCACCCGACGCTATCTTTTTAGAAACAACCGATGCGCATATGAGAGAAATATTGTCAACAGTTGCCGTAACATCACGCAGCGAATATATTTTACCGTCAGCAGGGGTAAGGTTTGGACTCTGCGAACTTATGGCCAGTCCTATATCGCTGATTTGTTTCATAAAGTGTTCATTTGAAATTTCGCAGACAAACCCCGGAATCGACTCTAATTTGTCAACAGTTCCGCCCGTATGACCCAGACCGCGGCCCGAAAGTTTGGCACAAGTAAGGCCGCAAGCTGCCAAAAGCGGTATTAAAACAATAGAGACCTTATCCCCCACGCCGCCTGTCGAATGTTTATCCACAACAAAATTTGATATAGTGCTAAAATCAAGGATTTCACCAGAATCTACAAAACTCTGCGTTAAGTAAGCTGTCTCTTGGGCGTCCAAGCCCATAAAACAAACAGCCATAAGCCAGGCAGACATTTGATAGTCACTGACTTCACCTTTTACATATCCGTCCACCAAAAAATAAATTTCTTCTCTTGTATGTTTTTCGCCTTCTTTTTTCTTTCGGATTAAATCAACAGCACGCATATATCTACCTCATACTTCATCATTTATGATATTTTTCGTTATTCAATATTTTAAAGGCCCTGTAAATCTGTTCTATAAGAATAAAAACAGCCTCTTGATGTAAAAAGGTCATTTTAGAAAGACTTAACTTGTAGTCAGACGCATTTTTCACCTCATCGGACAAACCTTCGGATTCACCTATGGCAAACATAATTTCATTATAGTATCCATCGGTCTCAATTTCACGTATTTTATTTGCAAACTCAACACTTGAAAGCATTTCGCCCTCTATTTCAAGTGTAACCAAGAAGGAGTTTTGCTTAATCTGCTCAATTATTTTTGAAGTCTCAATGATTTTCAAATCGGCAAAACCGCTTATTCGTTTTTTAAACTCGTCAATCCCTGCCTTAAAGTAAGGCTCTTTTATTTTACCGTCTACTATGACCTTAATATTCAAAACAGCTTCCTATGCCGCTCCTCTTTCAAGGTCATTATTGTTCAGAAGATCGTAATTTATCTCATTCTCATTATCCGCAATTATTGCGGCAACAACAGCATCTGAGGTGACATTGAGAATTGTACGGACCATATCCGTCAGCCTGTCAAGCGCAAACAAGAACGCAAACCCTGCAACCAACTGTTCGGGCGTTAAGCCGAGGCCGTTGAGAACCAGTGTAATCGTAATTAAGCCTGCACCGGGTATGCCCGCGCTCGTAGAAGAGGCTATCATTGCAAGAACTGCTACTTGAATTATTACAAGCAGAGAAAGTTCTATGCCGTACGCCTGCGCGAGGAATATTACTGCTACTGTCTGTAAAAGCGCTGTGCCGTCCATATTTAAGGTTGCGCCGAGCGGAAGCACAAAACTGCATACTTTGTTTGAAATACCGCGCCTTTCACAACATGTCATAGTTAAAGGCAAAGTAGCGGAGCTTGATGCAGTACCGAAGGCAACCATCATAGCTTCTGTTATAGCGTTATAAAGCTTTCCTATGGGAACTTTGGAGAATATTTTCATTAAAAGCGGATAAGTTATGAAGAACTGAATTGCAAAACCTATCATCAGAACAATTACGTACTTCCACACTCCGCCTAACATTGAAACCCCGAAAGATGAAATAGCGCTTGCAGTTAAAGCAAATACGCCGGGAGCTGCAAGGTACATAATCCAGTCTGTAACTTTCATTGTAGCGGCAAAAATACTCTCAAAGAAAGAAACTACAGGCCTGTTTATGTCTCCGACTTTGGCCAAAGCTATGGCGAATATCAAGACGAAGATTATTATGTGCATTATGTCGCCCTGAGCCAGAGACGCAAAAGGATTTTTAGGTATTAAATTAAGGAACAGTTCGCTAAAATTACCCTGCTGCGTTTCCATTGAAGTTCTGACGAAATCCTGAAGGGCAACCGCCACATCAGAATTTATAAACATTTGAGCGCTTACGCCCGGTTTAAACACTACGGCAAGAACCGCGCCTATCGTAACAGCCGCAACCGTAATCAGGAAGTAGTAAAAAATCATTTTCTTGCCAAACTTCGCAAGCTGTTTGTTATCCCCGATACTTGAAATACCTATTACAATAGCACTGACTACAAGAGGAATAACGACCATTTGTATAATTGATATAAAGGCTTTTCCTATTGTGTCTAAAAACGAATGAATTGCAGGGTAACTTTGAGCGGGGTATAAAATACCCACTACAATACCTGCTATCAAACCAAAAAATATGTGCCAATTTCTTTTAATACCAAGTAATATCGCTATTAAAATCTGCATATGTAAACCCATCAGAGTCCTCTTTCAATTTACGTTCTAACTTTATCTTCTATTCTTGCCTATCAATATTACAATGTTTTTTCCTTTTAGACAAGAACTTACTAATACAAATGGATGAAATTTCCGCAATATTCTTAATTGAAACATTCTTTTTGACGACAATAATTGCAAATGTGATAAAAGGAATAGAGAGTGCACATTCAAAAAGAAACAACCGACACAGAGCCGCTGGAGTTAGCCACCAAAGCTCATCAGAGGTACTTATTAAAAGCTTCAATAGACGATTTAAATGACGCCATAAATTACTATATTATGGCGATAAAACAGCATCCTGAAGCATCCGAAACATATTACAGACTTGCAAGTCTGCTCCATGAAAACGGGCAGATAGGTCTGCACGCAGCAATTGAGCAGTGTCAGCAGGCAGTAAAACTTGACCCTAAAAACGCAAGCGCCCATATGTATCTCGGGTATTTTTTAGCGCTCGATAATGAAGTTGAAAGTGCAAAAGAACATTTTAAGCTGGCAATCAAACTCAAGCCCCTGTCTTCAGCCAGAACCAGAATGGTCTTGGCATTGACAATGTTTGAAAACAATAAAGATTTAAAAAGTTTTTCCGAAGGCCTGTATTACCTGCTTTCAGGCTCCGCACTTTTTCTTGCGGACAAAACAAGCATAAAAGTATTATTTAAAAACATAGGAAACAACCTCGGCTCCGTTGGTCTCAGGGTAAGGGGCACAATCCTTGAAAAACTAAACAAAGACATCAAAGCTTACGAGCTTTACAAAGACGCCCTTGATAACTCAAAAAACTCCGTCGAGCTGTATAGCAGAATGGCGCGTATTGCCGTCAAAAACAAGCGCTATGAAGTTGCGCTTGAATGTTATCAAAGTGCAATAAAGGTTTCAAACGGAACACCCGAAACACTCATTAATGCTATAGAGTTTTTAAAAGAGTATTATCCTAACAATATTGATGAACAACTTGACTATTATAACGCGCTCATTACGCTTAACCCCGCATTCTCACGTTGTTACTACGATATGGGACATCTTTATCTGAAAAAAGAAGATAAAATAAACGCCTTAAACGCTTTCAAGCTTGCATTGGAAAATGATGAGGGCAACCCATACTACCAGAACTCTCTTGCTTTTGCCTATGTTCAGTTAGAACAGTATGATGAAGCAGTGGAACTTTATAAACAGGCGCTCCAGACAAACCCCGATGATGAGTGGACTGCTCTTATCGCTCAAGCACTTGCGGCAATCTATCATCAGGTGAAAGGTAACACTCAGGCAGCTCTTTCAATGCTGCAAAACGCGCTTCTTTTAACCAAAAATAAATCTCAAATCCATCTTGCAATAGCTGATATTCATTACGACCTTGATGACTTAGACATTGCAATTAAACACTATGAGATAGCGCTAAAGGGTAACAATGAAAATTCACGTGCCCATTCACGTTTAGGTATGGCATTTTGGGAAAAGGACGAAATAGAAAAATCCATAATACACTACTCAAAAGCCATTGACCTGGACCCTGAGTATGATATAGCTTATAATAATCTCGGGGTAATATTTATTGACGGACTGGAAGACGCAAACAGAGCGTTAACATATTTTGAAACAGCAATAGATATAAGCCCGAATTACGTATTGGCTCACTTCAACGCCGCAAGGGCACATGAGATGCTCGGAGAAAAATTGGAAGCAGCCAATAAATATCAAATGGCGCTTGATTTAAACCAGATAAAGCCCGAAATAGAAAACGAGCTCATCGAAGAAAGACTTTTTGGTCTTTTCGATACTTAACAACTATGAGGCTTTGCCTCTTTGAAACTCACTGTCTCGTGGAATGAAAACCTGTTTTCTTCCCGCCCGCTCATTTCGTTATAACTTATGTACAAAGAATATTTAAGAAGATTTATAAGGTTTTGTAAAAAAACCAGTGTTAAGGTCACAGGCTTGGTGCTTGCGGCAGTTTTTGTTGCCAGTCTTTTTGTTTTTTCTGACTTCTACAAAACTCAAGTGAAAAAAGTCTTAGGTTTTTACCACGTATACAAAGGCGACCAATATTATAAAAAGGCAAAACGTCAAAAAGCCATTGAGTCGTACAAAAGAGCTCTTGAACTTTACCCGGGGCATTATAAGGCAAGGTATAACCTGGCCAATATTTATGTAGCCTATGAAGATTTTTACTCTGCGGTAGACTCTTACGAAAAAGCGCTTGAAATAAAGCCGAATTTTCAGGTTGCACGTATTGATTACGCCGTTGTTTTAGCTGAAGCCCTTTTCAACTACGACAGAGCCATTGAAGAATACGAAAGAGCTATTCATCTGACGCCTAAATTTGTCTACATTCCCTTTATAATTAACAACAAATACACTACAAAATACAACACGGGAGTGGCTTACTACAACCTTGGCCTTGCCTGGAGGGGAAAGTCTCTTCTTGTGGGAGAGCACAACTTTTCATCAAGAAAATATCTCGAAAATGCCGTTGAGGCCTATAAAAATTCCCTTAAAATCAACAAAAATTACAACAGCTACTATAACTTAGCCATCGCCTATCATCTTTTAAGAGAAAATGCTGATGCGGGCCTTAACTACTGCAAGGCAATTGAAAGAGAGCCGATGAACTATGAAGCCCACTATAACCTTGCCATACTCTTGAAAAATATGAAAAACTATAAAGGCGCCATTGACGAATTCAAAAAAGCGGGATTAATACTCGACGTCAAAGGAGAAGGCTCCAAGACAAGACATATCTATGATGTCTTAAATGAAGCCTCCAAAAGCATGGTGCAGGCAGGAGATTACCAATACCTTGTTGAAAGTCTGGATGATGATAATCAGGTAAAAGAAGGGCAGATAACATACGTCAGAGGAAAAGTTGTTATAGCAAGGGAATTGGACAGGGCAATGGTCTCAAATTTTAAAAAGTGTAAAAGTAAAGCATTTTTTGAAGGCTTAAAAGCAGGAGAAGATTTATAATATACTTATGAAGATAATCGAGTTTATATCAGGAATGACAAAAGTCTTTGAACAGGCTCAGGATGAGCGGGACTTAACAACCGGACTTTTAGAAATGCATAAATCTTTCTACGCAAATATGAACGTAGAAATTTTTGACTTTAAAATTTACACCTATGACAAGGTGTCAAAAAAACTAAGATTTTTCGCCAAAGACTGGCAGTTGATTGATGATCCGGAAGACAAAAAAATACCGGTTTCACAATACAATTTTTTAAAGAAAAAACCTCAAAAGTCCCCCAAATTTGTCATAAACCAAAAAGAATTTACTTACAGTAAAAACCTTGATGAAATGGCAAAGGCGATAAGACCGAATGCCCATAACAAAGCATACTTTCCCTTAAATACAAAGGATGAAACAATAGGCATCATTGAAGTCGATTTCAACTCAAAAGACAAAGTTGAAATCACTAAAACGTTTTTCGA
>Ga0153948_1001785_pt1 | contig 10681 bp, 10 predicted proteins | sample TSNJ032MetaG_FD_104696 | JGI IMG/M metagenome (GOLD analysis project Ga0153948, IMG submission 104696) | Attine ant fungus gardens microbial communities from New Jersey, USA - TSNJ032 MetaG | ecosystem: Host-associated > Fungi > Mycelium > Unclassified | place: USA: New Jersey, Wharton State...
AACTGACCTTGCCGAGCACACGTTCCGCCTGCATTTTCGTCTGCTTGTCGAGACCGGGCCCGCCCCATTCTTCCGGCAGATTCATGCCGGCAAAACCGGCATCCTCCGCCTTCTGTTTAATCTCATCCTTGATCTCGTCAGGAACATAACGCAACTCCTCGACGATGTTTTCATGCGGATAAAGTTCTCTTTTGCAGAACTCTTCCAGGGAATCGATGAGCGCTTGCTGTTCGAAACTCAGTGAAAAATCCATATTCTGTCCCCCTCAGGCACCAATAAAGCGCGGCGCGCGACGTTCATTGGCCGCCGCCAAACCTTCTGCATGATCTTTCGACTTGGCGCAGATTTTCCCGGCCAGTACTTCCTCAAGCTGTTGATCGGACAGGCTGCGAAGATTAGATGCGTTGAGAAGCTTCTTCGCTTGAGCGATGGCGACCGTCGGACCGCTTGCGAGCTTTTGTGCAAATGCGAGCGTTTCGGCCCAAAGATTCTCAGGCGCACTGACATGACTGACCAGTCTGTTATCCAGCGCCTTTTCTGCATTCCACAATTCGCCGGTATAGACGAAATGTTTGGCCGTCTCCAATCCAACAATTCTCGGCAAAAGCCACGTTCCACCACAGTCGGGATTATAGCCGACATTGGTATAGGAGCAGATGAACTTGGCCGTCTTCGATGCGTATCGAAAATCACAGGCTAGCGCCATATCGAGACCGGCTCCGACAGCCGCCCCTTCAATCATCGCAATGACCGGCTTCGGCATGTCGTTGACCTGCTGGACAAGACGCAGCGACTCTTCCACCCAATTCATATCCGGCCAGTCGGTCTTGCCCGCTGCCCATTCCTTGACGTCCGCTCCGGCAGAAAATGCGCCGCCGCGACCGGTCAAGATCAATGCGCGCATCTCGGCGTCCAATGCCGCTTCGCGAAGAGCCCTGCGCAATTCAATCGTCAGGCCCATGCCAAGCGCATTTCTGGCTTCCGGACGGTCGAGCGCGATCACCCCAACGGCGCCGTGCCGTTCGACTTTGATAAACTTATACATTTTTCCCATTTCTGCCCTAAGAGTGGAGGGCACGTTCCGTTGTTATTGATCCTCTAGCTTCCGCTCCATCGCGGCGTGCGTTTTTCCAGATAGGCGCGCTGCCCTTCGATCATGTCCTGCGATGTCAGCATTTTCTCGTATATGGTCAGATCCGCCCGTCCGTCGGCGCGCAGATGCATGGCTTCGCGTTCCGAAAGACCGTCCGCCGCCCGCAAGGCCTCCTTCAGAGCTTGTTGCGCCAGCGGCGCTGTTCCCGCAATGTGTTGGGCAACCGACATGGCCGTGACCATGAGGTCTTCTTTCGAAGTCACGCGATAGAGAAGCCCCCAGCGGAATGCTTCTTGAGCACTCATAGGCATGCCGGTCCAGATCATCGCGGTCGCCACATGATAAGGGATACGGCGCGGCAAACGCTGAAGACCACCACCGTCTGGCAACAACCCACGCTCCAGTTCAGGCAGTTGAAAGAAGGCGCTTTCCGCAGCGATAAGCATGTCGCAAGCAAGCGCCAGTTCCAGCCCACCGCCAACGGCCGGACCGTTAATGGCCGCAATCAAGGGCTTCTTCAAAGACCATAAGGTGGTGATGCCGCCAAAACCGCCTTTTTGCGCTCCTGGACCGGATTGATCTTCGCGACCCGCCTCATTGAAATCGAGGCCAGCAGAAAAAGCCTTGTCAGATCCGCTTGTGAGAATACCAACGCGCAAATCGGGGTCGTTCTGAAGATACAGTGCAGCCTTCTCCATATGTCGGCTTAGGGTCCGGCAGATCGCATTGACCTTCGGCTTGACCATACGGATGACCAATACGGGCCCATCGCGCTGCAACGAAAGATAGCCAGCGAACTCGACATTCAGCGTTTCAATCATTGTTGAGCTCCCTTCTTTGCTGCTTTCAAACTGTAGAGATGCAGCAACAATGGGGGCACCGAAGTCACGACCAGCATCACTGTTGAAACGACTGCGAGAGTTGGATCAACATCATCACGCAAGGTCGCAAATGTGACACGCGGCAGAGTGGACATAGGTCCGGAAGCCACCATCAAGGAAATGATCAGTTCATCGAATGATATCAGGAATGACAGCAGCATGGAGGTGACCACTGATAGTTTCAGTTGCGGCAGTGTTACGGTCATAAACGCCTTGAAACGATTAGCGCCGAGGCTGCGCGCAACCATTTCCTGGCTTTCGTCGTAGGCGCTGAATCCGGCCGTCATGGTGAGGATGACAAATGGCATCGCCACAACCGAATGGCCCAGTATCATGCCCCAGATCGTGTTGAGCATCCCGCCAATGCTCGCATAGACAAAGAATATGCCTATGGCGATCAGTATCGACGGCACGGCGAGCGGCGCGACCAACGTGGTGCGGATGAGGTTTTTCAGGCCAAACCGGCCCTGATTGAGCGCGTAGGATGCAGCGACGCCGGTCACCGTTGCCAGCACCATGGTACCCAAAGCAACCCGCAAGGATACCCACAAGGCATCGATCCATTTTTCCTGATGAAGAAAGGCATCATACCACCGCAACGACCATCCCGCCGGTGGAAATATCAGTGCGGTGCTGGAGCTAAAGGATACTGGGATGACAATCAGTGTGGGTGCAATCAGGAAGAAGATGACTGCGCCAACCAGAATATAGAGCCAGAGCCGTTCGCGATGAGAGATGTGAGATTCCATAATATCACCTCAACGACCTGACGAGAGCCAGCGCACAAGGACCAGACTGATCCACAGGCACAGTGCCGTCATCGCAAGCAGAAGTACTGCAAGGGCTGCCGCGGGGCCCCAGGTTGGATACAGCGAGATGGACTCTTCGATGCGTTGTGCAATCAGCTTGACCCTCCCGCCGCCCAGGAGTGCCGGAGTAATGTAGAAGCCAAGGCACATGACGAAGACCATGACGGTGCCCGCAACAAGTCCAGGCATGGATAAAGGCAGGAATATGCGGAAGAACGCATGGGTGGGTGATGAGCCAACATTCGCGGCTGCGCGCATCAAATTGGTGTCAATCGTCTTCATCGAAGCATAGAGCGGCAATACCAGAAACGGCACCATAATATGCACCATGCCGATGACGGTGCCTGTCGTGTTGTGCACAAGCGTGAGTGGCCGATCGATGACGCCAAGGAAGGCAAGCGTCTTGTTGACCACGCCGTTGCGCTGCAAAATAATGAGCCAGGCAAAGGTACGCACAAGTCCCGATGTCCAGAATGGAACCAGCACGAGAAGCATCAACAGGCCAGCCCATTTGCTCGGCAATATCGAGATCAAATAGGCGACGGGATAGCCCAGAAGCACACATATGACCGTGACAATCAGCGCAATCCGGAACGTGTTGAGAAACATCTCAACATAGGCTTCTTCCGAGAAGAACAGTCGATAGTTTTCAAGGCTCATCTGACCCGTCACGTCGATGACCGACATGGAGAGCAGCCAAACCAGTGGAGCCACCATCAGGACGCCAACAATCAGCAGCGCAGGCGTTGTCAGGCCCAGCATCGACCAGATTTCGTTCCGTCTTTCCCTTTTCAAGAGACGGCTGTTTTCATCAAGTTCACGGCCCGTTATCGGGGCTGAAATGACGGCTTCCTTCATGATGAAGCCTCCGCTCTTACATAGCGCGTGTCCGCTCTTTCAACGCCGAGCGTTACACGCTCACCCGCGCACGGCAATGAGCTGTGGTTGTCTGACCGGTTCGCGACACGTGTGAAAACTTTGTGGCCGCCGTCCAGCATGATCTCGAAAAGGAGGCACTCGCCTTGATAAATCGATGAGGTGACCAGACCTTTGAAAATATTGTCACCGTTTTGCTCGGCACGACCTTCATCAACGACAATGCGAAGATGTTCCGGGCGCAATGACAACAGAGCGTCACCGCCGAGCGCAGAAACGTCACCAGCAAAGCGCACGGGCTTGTTGTCGTAGCAGAAGCCATCCGGCGTTTTGTGCAAAGGCAGAAAGCTAGTCTCACCGATAAATTCGGCAACGAAGCGGCTGTCAGGCTTCTCATAAAGGTCCGACGGCGTCGCAATCTGTGCCAGTTTGCCGTTGCAGAACACGGCGATCCGATCCGACATGGTGAGTGCTTCACGCTGATCATGGGTGACGGAAATGGTCGTCATGCCAAGACGGTCATGCAGCTTGCGAATTTCGATCTGCATCGTCTCGCGCAGCTGTTTATCCAGCGCAGACAGCGGCTCATCCATCAGAAGGATGCGCGGTTCAAAGATGATAGCGCGCGCCAGTGCGATACGCTGGCGTTGACCGCCTGACAGCTCGTTGATGCGCCGCGCGCCATAACCGGACAACTGGACCATATCCAGCACACGGTTAACGCGGGTCTCCACATCGCTTTTCGAAACCTTGCGCAGACGCAGCGGATAGGCGACGTTTTCCTGAACCGACATATGCGGAAATAGAGCATAGTTTTGAAACACCATACCGATATTACGCTTATGCGGCGGCAGATGAATAATTTCCTGATCGGCAATACGGATTGATCCAGCATTCGGTCTGGAAAAGCCAGCAATCATCATCAAAAGACTGGTCTTGCCGGAACCCGACGGACCGAGCAAGGTCAGGAACTCGCCCGCCTGAATGTTGAACGAGACATCATCAACCGCGCGAACTGATCCATAATGCTTTGACAATGACCGGATTGTAACCGGCAGAGCCGTGATCGGTGAGTGAGGCATCTATATGTTCCATCTGACGACACCGTCTATTCCGGGCGTCGAACCGGTGAGAATAATGGGAACCTGAATTGGACCAGCAAACGGGGCACGAGCTCAAATAACCCGCACCCCGAGCGCCGGTTACTTCATCATGGTTGAATCCCACTTCGTCTGGGCTTCTTCACTGTGTTTCGCCCAATACGGCATATTGGTGATGAGCTGCTGTTTCAGGTTATCACCACTTGTAATGATCCTGGCGGCCTTTTCAGGTGAGACCAGACCCTGACGAAACGCGTCCTGGTTCATCGGGCCATATGAAATGTAATCGGGCAGACGTGCCTGATACTTCGGATCAAGCAAATGATTGATCAAGCGCATCGCGCCTTCGGGGTTTGGCGAGTTTTTTGGGATGACGAGACATTCGACATCCATCACGGCGTCGTTGAGCTTATAGGCATAAGGCGCGCCCTCCTTGATCGCCGCATCAATGCGAGCTGCCCAAATGGAGAGCATGTCAACTTCTTCGGATGTGGCCAGCTGTGTGGCCTGCGCGCCGGTTGCCCACTGAACTGCAATATCCGGCTTCAGCTTTTGCCACTTCGCCATCGCGCGATCCATATCGATAGGATAGATATCCTTCTTGTCGACGCCATCCGCCATGAGCGCGATTTCCATGTTCGTCGCAGGCGAATTGCCCGAAATGGCACGGCTACCCGGGAACTTTTCGACATCGAAGAAGTCGGTCCAGTTTTTGGGCGGATTGTCTCCATAGACATTTTTGTTATAGGCGAGAACCGTCGTATAAGCGGTAAAGCCAACCCAGTATTTGCTGCGCAGATGCTCTGGAATACCGGACGCATTGGGGATCTTGGAATAATCCAGTGGCACAAGAAGATCTTCAGTTCCGGCCAGATCGCAAAGACCGCCATAAAGTTCCGCAACGTCGATATCGACAGCCTTTGCGCGCACCTTGGTTCTGATATCGCGTATACCGCCAGCCAACACATAGTCGACAACGTCCATGCCGTGATCTGCCGGAAGCTGGTCAAGAATGGCCTTGCGCACGCCTTCCTGATAAGCACCACCATAGGACGCATAGCTGACCGTCTCATTGGCATATGCGGCACTGGCAAACATTGCGACAGCCGTCGCAATCATAATCCTGGTTTTCATCGTTCCTCCCATTTTGGCAATTGTCTTGCCAGATCATTTTGCTCTGCTTTATGACCTTGCCCGAACCGTTCCTCCTCCAAGGCGTTTCGAGCGGCCTATGCCCATCAATTGGAAAAGAGTTCCAGCCCTCCCTTCAGCGCAGCACGACAATCAGAAACCATCCGCTCGATAAGCTCACCGCAACTGGGGATATCATTGATCAACCCGATGGCCTGGCTTGCCCATATCAAACCGTCATCAATGGTCCCTGTCGAAAGCGCAGCTCGCCCCCGGCTTCCCGATACAAGTGGTTGAACATCCGAAAACTCCGCGCCTCCCGCGCGATTTTCGATAGTCACAACCTCATCAGAAACAGTGTTCTTCAGAACACGCCCGGTATTGCGGAAGGTGCGGAAAATAAGATTGGTGTCACGTTCATTCGCGGAAAGCAGAGCTTGCTTGATGTTGGCGTGAATTGGCGCTTCTTTGGTTGCGCAAAAGCGCGTTCCCATGTTCACGCCCTCGGCACCAAGCATCAAGGCGGCGGCCATGCCCCGACCGTCTCCAATGCCGCCTGAAGCAATCAATGGCACTCGAACCTGTCGCGCCGCAGCGGCGAAGAGTATCAAACCACCAATATCATCTTCACCGGGATGCCCTGCAGCCTCAAAGCCGTCAATGGATACGGCATCAACGCCTGCGCGTTCAGCAGAAAGCGCATGACGCACCGCCGTGCACTTATGAACAACGATAGCGCCAGCGGATTTGATCTTGGCAATAAACTCTTTGGGGCTTCGCCCGGCGGTCTCAATGATCTTGATACCTGAAGACAAAGCTACATCGAGATACTCCTCGTAAGGAGGAGGCGATGTCGTTGGGAGGATGGTCAGGTTGACACCAAAGGGCTGATCCGTCATCTGGCGGCAGCGTTCAATCTCTAGCGCCAGATCCTTTGGCGTCGGCTGGGTCAGCGCCGTCAGAATGCCAAGCCCACCGGCATTGGATACCGCCGACGCCAGCTCCGCTCTGCCTACCCACTGCATCCCTCCCTGGATGATCGGGTAACGCGTCTTCAGAAGCTCGGTAACGCGTGTCCTCACTTCTTCCCCTCCTGCTGGAAAACTTGTTGAGTAAATCTTCAAATTCTGAGACTGTAAGTCAATACAAATATTGGCTGAACGTCCAACTTTTTTTTAATTTATTGAAATCATTCAACTATAATCGATTATAACGGCAAAATGGGGAAAACCGTGCAGATATCGATTTCATCCTTGAGGAACGGGTACAGCGCCTATCGGCGGTGCAATGGATCTATCTACGCCAATAGTCTCGACGCCCCCGCCGGGAAGCTTCTTCCATGACGTTGCATCGAATAGTCCCGGCAATTCTCATTTGCTTTAGCAGCTTGTCTTACATTTTGAACGATACAATGACAAAGCTGCTGATAGATCGCTACCATGTATCCTCAATCATTCTGGTACGCAGTCTCATCGCGCTGCCTGTACTCTATCTGATCCATATATGCACAACCAAGCAAACCAGCATCCGTACAAAACGAATAGATGTCCACGCATTGCGGGGAGGTATCGGCCTTACGGCAGCGTTTTTCTATATTCGCTCACTGGAAAGCCTGACCGTTTCGGAAGCGACCGTTATCCTGTTTCTCTCACCCATAATGATCAGCTGCATTGCCTGGGGCGTCCTTAAGGAGAAAATCGGCCTCTCAGCTTGGGCGGCCGTACTGCTTTGCTTTGGCGGGGTGGTGGTGGCTATTCAGCCGGGCACGACAGGATTCAAGCCCGCCATGCTATTTGTTGTGGCGGCAAGCCTCCTATACGCCATCAATGCGGTCTGCTCACGCCATATTCCACCCGAAGACAATATCTGGTCGATCGCTTTTTATGGCGCGGGATTCTCGGCGCTTCTCATCATGCCCGTCGCTCTTTGGCATTGGACGCCCGTTGCTCCTTCCGATGCGTTGCTTTTTTGCGCCGCCGCCTGCTTTTCCAGTCTCGCCCTCGGGCTTAGCGCAGTCGCCTATCGCATGGCGTCGCCTTCGTTTCTTGCCCCCTTCGCTTATTCCAGCCTCCCGTGGTCGATGGTCGTTACTTGGGTCGTCTGGCAAATCACCCCCAGCACAGAAGCGCTTGTTGGCACCGCGATCATACTGGCAAGCACGACATTGACGGTCAGGCGCTCCAAATGATCCGTCCCGCAAACTATCCTTCAAATGAGAGAACAATAAACATGAACCCAGTCCTGCTTGATATGGACGCCGATACCGGTGTCGCATCAATAACCTTCAATCGCCCTGATAAGCTAAATGCGCTCAATGAGCCAATGGCGGCGGCATTTAGAGATGCCGTCGACGTAACTCTTGCTACAAAGGGTCTGCGTTGCATAGTGCTTCGTGGCGCCGGGCGAGCCTTTGTCGCTGGCGGCGACATCGCAGCTTTTGCCGATGATCCGGATAAAGCTGATCTGGCATTAAAAGCACTTCTGCGCCATATGCATCCGGCAATTCTGGCTCTACAGGCTTGCCCCGTTCCAGTCATCGCTGCGGTTCAGGGCCCGGCGGCAGGCGCGGGCCTCAGTCTGGTTCTCGGCTGCGATTACGTCATATCCAATACAACCGCCCAGTTCGTTCTCGCTTATGACAAGCTGGCGACCGTACCAGACTGCGGCGGGACCTGGTTTTTGAAGAACAGATTGGGGCGACAGGCAGCATGCGCTTTTATGCTACGCGGACAGAAACTCACTGCTGCACAAGCCCATGAGCTGGGCTTCGTCAACGAAGTGGTTAGCGATGATAAGTTTACGGCAAGAGTGGACGAATTGGTGGCCCAGATTGCCTGTGGCCCAACCTATGCTTTTGGCCTGTTCAAGCAGCTTATGAGGAACGACCTGTCTTTATCCGACCAACTGGAAGCGGAACAGGCAGCATTTATAGAGGCAACTGATACGCAAGATTTCCGCAATGCAGTCAGGAATTTTCTCGATAAGAAATCTACCCACTATACGGGCCAATAGCTCGATCAGGGTTTCGTCGCACGCATTTGCGGAAGTCCCAGAATCTCCGCAGCCTGAAGTGCCAACCACATGGCTGTCACGTCTGCGGTGTTGCTAAGCGAGCGCCCGGTTAATTCCTCGATGCGGCGAATTCGATAGACCAAACTCGCCTTATGAATGTGCAATTTCTCAGCCGAAGCCTGCCACGACCGGTTCTGTTCGAGAAAAATCTTCAGTGTGAGCAGCAATGAAGCCCGCGACTCTTCATCATGATCTGCGAGACGCCCCAGAACGTGACGAAAGGTCTGCATCGCTTCATCCAAATTCTGCGGAAGCCAAGGCAGTCTGTCCGCGACTTCCGAATAGAACACGGCAGGCCGGTTCGAATTTGCATGCGCGAGGGCAAGACGCGCTTCACGAAGCGCATCTTCGAGGCGATCACAGCTCCCAATCGGATTGCTAATCCCCAATTCCGTTTCAAGAATGGTGGCGATTTGGGGTGCAGAGCAGCGTTGCATCATCAATACCAGCTCTTCGCCCAATGGATAGGGCAGCACCGCCGCATCGACCCTCTCAAAAAGTGAGGCCAATTCGACGAACTGCAATACACCCCGTCTTGCAACTACGAGATGCGCCAGATCAAGCTGGAGCCCAAATTGTTCGACCCGCTTGCTCGCCTGATGACGAGAGAGGCGCAATTGAAACAGTTCTTCCATGAGTTCCGCGCCGGACCGGAGACTGCGCTCGCATTCCACGTGCAAACGCTCCAGTGCGATACCGAGCACCGCCGCCATATAGTTCAGAAGGCTGTAATCGACATAGTCCTGACCGTTACGATGCGCCAGCAAAACACATCGCCTTCGCGACGGTATGGAAATGGCAAGAGTTTCACCACCTTCTGTTGCGTGTCTGCGGACCACCGGCTGGGTATTTGTGGTGTCCGGCTTTTGCTGAACCAGAAACTCACGAAGTTTTTCGGACAGTTCGGTCTGTTTCGGTAGCCACAATTCGTGTGTTTGCGGGTCCCACAAGGATAGTTCCGCACGAACGTCTCTCCCCAGCCGCTGGAGAAGCTCTTCAAGGCCCAACCCTTCGATGGCCATTCGAGCACTGACACACACCCGCGCTATCGCATTGCGACGCTCAAACTCCTCAACGCGGGCAGCATCGATCACAGCTCTGGTGACAGACGAAAACGGCACACCATAATGGGTGAATAGCAATGGAAAGCCCAGACGTGTCGCCGTTTCCTTAAGGGCGTCGAGATTGGCCGGAGCCTGCATATCCTCGCCAATCATCATACCGGCGAGGCTCGCTTCCGAAAGCGCCTCTATATATCTGACCTGTGCATCAGGATCGGAAGGAACGCCCATGCCGGTGGTCATCAGCAGATCGCCATCACCCAACCATTCGGTAGGGTCGGGCAACTCACAAACATGGGCCCAGCGGACGAGGCGGTCCAAACCCTGTTCGCCGCCGACTGCGCGCGTGCGCAGTTCCGGCATACTGATAATATCTGCTATCCGCAAAGGCATAGATCAACTCGACTGATGTACTGTTCCAGCGAACTGTATTTCTGAAACAATTTTAACGCCAGTTATCGTTTGCCGCCTTTCTACCCAATACGCTCTCTTAGGCCATGTTGACAAAGTGCGGCATCCATATTTTGACGGCGGTGATGGCTAGGAATGCCTCGAAAGATTTTCTGGTTTTGTCGTATCGAGTGGCAATGCGACGAAATTGCTTTAACCTATTGAACATACGCTCGATGCGGTTGCGATCCTTGTAGGCCTGAAAGTC
>Ga0153948_1001786_pt1 | contig 10679 bp, 9 predicted proteins | sample TSNJ032MetaG_FD_104696 | JGI IMG/M metagenome (GOLD analysis project Ga0153948, IMG submission 104696) | Attine ant fungus gardens microbial communities from New Jersey, USA - TSNJ032 MetaG | ecosystem: Host-associated > Fungi > Mycelium > Unclassified | place: USA: New Jersey, Wharton State...
CACGTTGCCCAGGGTGCAGAACTCCTGCAGGTCGGCCCAGCGCAGCGGGCTGCCCGGCTGCCAGCCATCACGGGTGACGTAGAACTTCCACTCGCGGGTGGCGTGCGGCGCCGGCGCCCGGAATTCGAAGGTGTAGCGGCCGCTCGAATCGGCGCGGACCGGCGTGGTTGGCCAGTCGCTGCGGTTCAGATCGAGGCCTCGGTACTTGGGGATGCTGGCACTGCACAGTTCGCCATCACGCACCAGGTCGCGGTGGTTGCCATTGGCGTTGCCGTGGGCGATTGCACTCCAGTCATAGAACGGCTGCGCGCCGCCGATGGCCTTGGCCGCGGCACAGGCCGGGTTGGTCGGGTTTTCCGGATGGCCCTCGTGGCACTGCATCACGCGGCTGAGCGGCTTGGTCAGGGTGCCGTGGGCGAAGGCACTGCCGGACAGGGCCAGGCCGGCAACGACGGACAGAGCGAGGACTGCCCGATGGGACAGGTGCATGCAGGAACTCCTTTGCGAAGTGTGGGAAACCTCGCGCAGTCTTCACATGCAGGGCCGTCGGCAACATCGGACAAGTTTGAAATCGATGAGGGCCGTGATCGATCTGCAACACGGTGCTCACTGTGCCGCTTTGCAGGCAGAAGGCGGTGCACCCTGCACCGCCTCCCGCATCACCGCCTCAGTATGCGATCCACGCATCGCGCCAGGCCGCACCCACGCCCGGCCGGTACGCCTCGGCGTTGACGTTGCACCATGCACCCTCCGGGAACGGGCGGCAGGCGTACAGCTTGCCGTCGCTGCCCTTCACCACGGTCTGGCCCGGCACATAGCTGCCGATGCCCGCCGGGTACACGTGGTCGAAATCACCGCCCGGCGACGGCGTGCCCGGGTCGGGCAGCTGGGTGTCGAGCTGGAAGCGGTTGCCGTCCTTCAGGTACACGCGGTTGTCGGTGGCCGAGGCCGACGGCGTGATCACGCCACTGGCAAGCACGCCCACGCGTGCGTGCTGGGCACTGGCATTGACCTTGCGGGCGAGCACCAACGGCCACTGCGCGGGCGCGGTCTGGCCGCTGGCCAGGGTGGCCTCCACGCGTTCGACGTCATTGCCGTTGGCGTTGAACACGCGCAGTGCCAGCGTCGTGCCCACCGGCAGCTCACCGCGTGCAGTGACCGGGCCGGCATCCTGCCATTGCGCTGCCGGTGCGGTCCCTCCGGCGCCCTGGAAGCGCACATCCATGCAGGTATAGAACGCCTCGGTCGAATCCGAGCGCTGCCAGGTGTTGTAGATCACATGCTGGCCGGTGCGCTGCGGCAACGTGCACTGCAGCTTGTAGGTGCCATCGGCCGACAGCGGTGTATTGCCCAGCGTGCAGAACTCCTGCAGGTCGGCCCAGCGCAGTGGGCTGCCCGGCTGCCAGCCTTCGCGGGTGACGAAGAAGCGCCAGTCACGGGTGGCATGTGGTGCGGTCGCCTTGAACACGAAGGTGAACTTGCCATTGGCATCAGCCTGGATCGGCGTGGTCTGCCAGTCACTGCGGTTCACATCCAGCCCGCGGAAGGTCGGGTTGTTGCCGCTGCACAGCTTGCCGTCGGGCACCACGGCCTGATGGTTGCCGTTGGCGTTGGCCTGGTTGATGCCGTTCCAGTCGTAGAACGCCTGCGAACCGCCTATCGCTTTCGCGGCGGCACAGGCCGGGTTGGTCGGGTTCTCGGGATTGCCCTGGAAGCAGGCATAGACACGGCTGACCGGCGTGGTCATGGTGCCGTGGGCGAACGCGCTGCCGGCCAGGCACAGGCCCGCAGCGGCGAACGAGGTGGCCAGCAACAGCGGTGTGGATCGGAATGACATGGCGCATCCTTGTGGTCGTCGAAAGGGGACGGTGACCGCAGGAGCTGCGCTGCGCGGCGGACTTTCGGCGGCACCACGGCGAGTATCGAGTCGCGCTGCAGGCGACGGAACCCTCGCAGTACCGATCCGTGACTGCGCATGTGAAGCCCTTCCCGCAGGCTTCACGCAGGGCTGAACGGATGCGCTGGACGTCACGTGACCGGCGTGGCATCGATCACGTCATGGAGATCACGCTACGCAGTCTCGGCACCCACCCGATCTGCCTGGCACGAGAAACAGCCATGCGCCGCGTTGTGCAGCTGGACGAACGCCACCGACGGGTCGGCGAACAGTGCATCCAGGTGGTCGGCCACCCCGGTGCCCGCACAGACCTGGGCACCGCACATCAGCGTGGCGTGGTCATAGGCACGCACCGAAATCATCCGACGCTGTACATACGGGGGCACTTCGCCCGGCGGCAGGACGCAACGGGTCACGCCGCGCTGCACGAAGATCGGGCCGGCGGCGCGGTACGGCGAATGCAGTGGCAGGTGGACGTGGGACAGCAGGAGCAGTTCACTGCCAGGTGCGGGATCGCTCAGGCTGATCCGGCAGGGATGGCCGCCATTGGCGCCGGCCCAGCGACGCTGGATGCCGAGCGCGGCGAGCGCGCTGTCGCTCATCTCGAACAGGTGCAGGAACGGACGGTGGTCGATGCCGCCGAGATACCACGCGTGCATGGGCGTCTCCTTAGGGTTTTCCGCGGATTGTGCGCATGCGCCGGTCGCCGTGCTCGCCGTTTTCAGACCCCACACCGGCATCGGGCAGGAGAACGCCACGGGAATCGCGCAACAAGGCGCTAAGATGCGCGCGCCGCCCCGGCCGACGAGCGCCGCATGTCCCTGGATTTCCCCACCATCACCGTGCTTGGCTTCCTGCTCTGCATCGGCATTGCCGTGGGGTTCTCGCTGTTGCTGGTCGTACTGCGCGGGCAACCGGTGCTGCGGCAGTGGACCATCAGCCTGTGGCTGCTGACCCTGGGGGTGACCCTGCTGGCGCTGCGGCCCTACCTGCCACTGGTCCCGGCGGTACTGGCCGGCAATGCAGCGATGGCCGGCTGCGGGTTGATGATGCTGCGCGGCGTGGCCCTGCATCTGCAGCAGCCGTTGCCGCTGTGGCGGCCGCTGCTGATGGCGGCCGCGTTCATGGCCAGCATCTTCGCCTTCCTGGTGCTGTGGCCGAACCTGACCCTGCGCCTGCAGGTGTTCAGCGTGTTCGCACTGATTGTCGATGGCTGGATCGCCGGGTTGCTGCTGCGGCATGCGCCGCCCCAGCAGCGCACCAGCTGCCGCCTTGCCGCCACCGTGTTCCTGGCAGAGGCTGCACTCTACGGGGTGCGCCTGTTGCTGCCGGTGGCACCGGACGCCGGGGAGGACATCATGCGCACCGGCTCGCCGATGTTCGCCACGTACATTGCCGGGGTGATGCTGGAGCTGGCGCGTTGCTTTGCGATGGTGCTGCTTCTGGTCGAGCGCATGCTGGTCGACCTGCGCCATGCCGCCCGCACCGATGGCCTGACCGGCCTGCTCAACCGCAGCGCGGTGCTGGCCGACGGCCAGGCGCAACTGTTGAAGCTGCGCCGCCAGCGCCGCCCGCTGGTGCTGCTGCTGATCGACGTGGACCACTTCAAGAAGATCAATGATCGGTGGGGCCACCTGGCGGGCGACCAGGTGCTGCGCCATTTTTCGGCGACGCTGCAGCACTGCGTGCAGGGCCACGAGCACCTGCTGGGCCGTTACGGCGGCGAAGAATTCGTGCTGGTGCTGGCCGGAAGTACGCGCGACGACGCGGTGGAGCGGGCCGCCGCGATCCGCGCACGCCTGCAACAGCGGCCGGCACTGCTGGCCGAGGGACGGGTGCCGGTCACCGCCAGCGTCGGTCTTGCGATGGATGCAGGGCAGGGCGATCTGTCGACCCTGCTGGCCGCCGCCGATGCCGCCCTGTACCGGGCCAAGGCCGAGGGGCGGGACCGCCTGGTCTGTGCGCCGTCGGCGGCGGATTCGTCATTGCCCATCGCCGTTGGCGCGCTGCCCGTGTAAGTTGGGTCACATCTTCCGCGGCAGCCCGTCGTGGTCGACAGGAACGTCCTCCAGGGGAAACGAGCACGATGCAAAGACACCACCTCGCGCTGGCCGGGATGCTGGCCAGCCTGATGATTGCCGGGTGCAGCCAGCCGCCGCCGGCCGACGCCGGAAGTGCCAGTGATGCACCCAGCCGTCGTTTCGGCACGATCGACTTCCAGCCCTGCACGCTGTCCACCGAAGGCGCCAGCGCCAACGTGGAGGCGCAGTGCGCCACCCTGCAGGTACCGGAGGACCGGGCCCAGCCCGATGGCCGCCGGATCGGCCTGCGCATTGCCTGGCTGGAATCGGGCAGCAGCGGTGCCAGCCAGCCCGACCCGGTGTTCTTCCTGGCCGGCGGCCCCGGCCAGGCGGCCAGCGAGGTGGCGGTCATCGTCGATACCGCACTGCGCCAGGTGCGCAAGCAGCGCGACGTGTTCCTGATCGACCAGCGCGGCACCGGCGGCTCCAACCCGCTCAGCTGCCTGGGCGCGGACGGCAAGCCACTGCAGATGGACGAGGATGCCGCGCCGTCCGAGGCATCGCTGCGCGACTACGCCCAGCGCTGCGCAGCGTCGCTGCAGGGGCGTGCCGACGCGCGCTTCTACACCACCACCGAGGCCATCGCCGATCTGGACGCGGTGCGTGGTGCGCTTGGCGTGGATCAGGTCAACCTGGTCGGTGGCTCCTACGGCACCCGTGTGGCCCAGCGCTATGCCGGCGCCTATCCGCAGCACACCCGCAGCATCGTCATCGATGGCGTGGTGCCGAACGAGCTGGTGGTCGGCGGTGACTTCGCGACCACGTTCGAGGATGCGATCGCCCTGCAGTCGGCGCAGTGCCGCAAGGATGCCGCGTGCAGCAAGCGTTTCCCGACCGATACCCGCGCGCAGCTGCGCAGCGTGGTCGATACCCTGCGCCGTGCACCGGTCTCGGTCGAGTATCGCGATCCGGGTACCAACGCACCGCGGCAGGATGTCCTGACGCCGGACAGCGTGGTCGGCCTGGCCTTCGCCTTCTCCTACGTGCCGCAGTATTCCTCGCTGCTGCCACTGGTGCTGGATGAGGCCGCACACGGTCGCTACGCACCGCTGGCATCGCTGGCGCGGGGCGCGAACCGCAGCATGGATTTCCAGATCAACCGCGGCATGCAGTGGTCGGTGATCTGCAGCGAGGATGCGCCGCGCTACCACGCGCCGGCCGAGGACCCCGAGCGGCTGTTCGGCAACGAAGTCGCCAGTGCTTTCTTCGCCGCCTGCCCGGTGTGGCCGCATCGTCCGGCGCCGGCAACCGATGCCGTGCCGCTGCGCAGCGACGTGCCGGCACTGCTGCTGTCCGGTGAGCTGGACCCGGTGACGCCGCCGCGCTACGCCGCGCAGGTGCTCAAGGGCCTGCCCAATGGCCGTGCGCTGGTCGCCCGTGGCCAGGGCCATGGCACGTTGACCGCCGGCTGCATGCCGCGCCTGCTCGGCCAGTTCATCGACAAGACCGATGCCAAGGCACTGGATGCCGGCTGCCTGGACACGCTGAGCTACGTGCCGGCGTTCACCTCGTTCAACGGATGGGAACCATGATCGTCGCCGACAACCTGCACAAGGCCTTCGATACCCGCACGGGCCGCATCCAGGCGGTCGCCAACGTCGGCTTCCGCGCCGGGGATGGGCAGATCACCGGCCTGCTCGGCCCCAACGGTGCCGGCAAGACCACCACCATGCGCATGCTCTACACGCTGATGACGCCTGACCAGGGCAGCATCACCGTCGATGGCATCGATGCGGCGCGCCATCCGGTGGAGGTGCGTCGCCACCTGGGCGTGCTGCCTGATGCGCGTGGCGTCTACAAGCGCCTGACCGCGCGCGAGAACATCGCCTATTTCGGCGAGCTGCATGGCCTGTCGCCCGAGCGCATCCGCGAACGCATCGAGGTGCTGTCGCACGCGCTGGACATGGGCGACATCCTCGACCGGCAGACCGATGGCTTCTCGCAGGGCCAGCGCACCAAGACCGCGATTGCCCGCGCGCTGGTGCACGACCCGCGCAACGTCATCCTCGACGAACCGACCAACGGCCTGGACGTGATGACCACGCGCGCGCTGCGCCGCTTCCTGCTGGGCCTGCGCGAAGAGGGACGCTGCGTGATCCTGTCCAGCCACATCATGCAGGAGGTGGGTGCGTTGTGTGACCACATCGTGATCATCGCCAAGGGCACGGTGATGGCCGCCGGCAGCGCCGACGAGCTGCGTGCACAGGCCGGCGAAGCCAACCTGGAAGATGCGTTCGTGAAACTGATCGGCAGCGAAGAGGGCCTGCACGCATGAGCATGATGTCGACCCTGATGACGGTGATGCGCAAGGAACTGCGCGACCTGTCGCGTGACCGCCGCACGCTGCTGCTGACCCTGCTGTTCGGGCCGCTGCTGTACCCGGTGCTGCTGCTGGGCATGGGCAAGCTGGCCGAGAGCCGGGTGCGCACCCAGATCGAAGAGCCGTTGCAGATCCCGACCATCGGCGCGGAGAACGCACCGAACCTGGTGCGCTTCCTCGCCGCACAGGGCCTCAATGCCGCACCGGCACCGAAGGACCTGGCCGAGGCCATCCGCACCCAGGACATCGATGTGGCGCTACGCATCAGCGATGACTTCGGCAAGGACTGGGCCGATGGCAAGCCGGCACTGGTGGAGGTGATCAAGGACAGCACGCGGCGCGCTGCCGAAGTACCTGGCGCACGCCTGGAAGCGGCACTGGCCACCTACAACGGCCAGGTCGGTGCATTGCGCCTGATGGCGCGCGGCATCGACGCACAGGTGGCACGTCCGCTGGACGTGGCGCGCCAGGACCTGGCCAGTGCCGAAGCCAAGCGCGGCATGATCCTGTCGATGCTGCTGCCGGTCCTGCTGACGCTGACCTCGTTCATCGGTGGCGCCTATCTGGTGATGGACGCCACCGCCGGCGAGCGCGAACGGCAGTCGCTGGAACCACTGCTGGCCACGCCGGGCTCGCGCAGCGCGATCGTCAGCGGCAAGATCGCCGCCGCCTGCGTCGTCGGTTTCGTGTCGCTGCTGCTGACCCTGGTCGCGTTCAAGGTGAGCGCGCAGATCGCGCCCGGCAACATCGGCCGCCAGTTCAACATGAACGTCGGCTCGATGCTGCAGATGCTGCTGGTGATGCTGCCGATGCTGCTGATCGGCACCTCGCTGCTGACCTTCCTGTCGGCCGCTGCCAAGAGCATGAAGGAAGCGCAGAGCCACATGACCTGGCTGATGCTGTTGCCGATGCTGCCCGGCTATGCACTGGTGGCCTATCCGCTGAAGAGCGAGATGTGGCAGTACGCCGTGCCGTTCCTGTCGCAGAACCAGATGCTGCTGAAGGTGATCCGCCACGAGACGATCACCCCGGCGGTCTGGGCGATCTACCTGGGCGCCAGCCTCGGCCTGGCCGCGGTGCTGTGGTTCGCCGCCGTGCGCCGCTACCACAACGAGCGCCTGGCGATCTCCGGCTGACCGCCACGGGTAGCGCCGGGCCATGCCCGGCGGTTTGAAACGAGGCCCGGTCATTCCGGGCCTCGTTGTTTTCAGGATTGCGTCGCCTGCCAAGCGGCGAAGCGTTGGGCGATCACCGGTGCCAATCGATCAAAGTTTTCCCAGGTATCGGCGACGTGGTACAGCGAAGGGACCTCGGCCCCCAGCTGTTCCTCATAGTCTTCCAGATACTGGCTATTCTCGAGGTCGTAGTACGCAGCAGTGAACGCGTTGGCGTCATCACTGATCAGGTCATCGATGAATTTGCCGTCGCTGCATTGAAGCAGGAACAGGCCTGGCGTCGTACTACGTTCCCGCAGCGCCTGCAGGTCTTCTTCTGCGTCCTCGGCGAGCTCTTCGCTTGCCATGCCCTGTGACAGCAGCCATGCCAGGTACATGCCGATGTGAGTGGCACCGGCCTCAGCCGGAAGATCCGAAGGGAAGTCACCCCCGGAATGCCAGCTGGCGTCGTCGTACTTCATCTGTTCTCCTCCTGAGTCTGGAAAGTAGCTTGGGTCGCGAGGGTAGACAGCGGGAGCGTCGAATGCGTCAGCCGCTGGAATACCGCGCGGGCGTCACCCCCATCTCGCGCTTGAACACGGCAATGAAGGCACTGGGCGTGTCGTAGCCCATCGACAGCGCGACGCTGATCACGGGCTCTCCCGCCAGCAGGCGGGGCAGCGACAGCAGCACGCGCAGGCGCTGCCGCCACTGGCTCAGCGTCATGTGGGTTTCGGCCTGCCAACGACGGGCGAGGCTGCGGCTGGACAGGCCGCAGGTGGCTGCCCACGCCTCGACACTGCGAAGGTCATCCGGCGAGCGTGCCAGCACCGCTGCGATCCGCCGCAGGCGGCGATCCCGCGGTTGTGGCAAGGCAAGCGGCAGCGGCGTGCTGGCGGTGATCTCATCGGCGATCACGCCGGCCAGGCGTGCCTGCGCGGCGTCCAGTGCCTGGTGTGGCCAGTGCAGCGCACGCATCATCACGGCCTGCAACAGCGCGTTGGGCTGGAAAATGCGCGGCACGGCGGGCAGGTCCAGGCAGGCCTCGGCGCAGAAATACAGGCTCCAGCCATCGAACCCTTCCGCCCCCACCAGTGCGTGGGGCAGCAAGGGCGGAATCCAGGCGACGTGCCCCGCCGGCAGCAGCCAGTGCAGGTCGCCGGCCTCGATCCGCAGCACGCCTTGGTGCGCGCCCAGCAGCTGGCCGCGGACGTGCTGGTGACGGGCCGTGCGTCGCGGGCGATGCAGTCGCAGCTGGGCCGCCAGCAGCACTGGCCCGTCGCTGGCGTTGGCCAGTGCCGGGTCGATCAATGCAGTGGATGTCTGATCTGCCATATCAGTTGGCAGTTATACGGCAGAATCGCTATTGCGAGGCGTCCACACTGGAGCTCCCCTCCAATCAAGTACCTCGCCATGCAGCCACAGGACATTCTTCCCGACCACCAGAACGACGTGCAGGTAAACGGCCTCACCGTGCGCAAGGGCAGCGTCGGTGCCTTCCTCGCCAGCGTCCGTGACTGGCAGGATCCCGCCAGCGATGACGCCACCCGCGCCACCGCCGAAGCCGACCTGCGTGCGCTGCTGCCGGGCCTGCATGCGCTGGGCCTGTTCCAGGTACTGGCCGCACGCGATCCAGCACTGCAGCGCCTGATCGAAAGCCTCTCCTGAAACGAACACGGCCCGGACATGCCGGGCCGTGTCGACATTGCGGGGCGGAAACGACTTAATCCCCTCCGTCCCCTTTTTCGTGGTCAGCCGCCGCCCGGGGCGAATACCAGGGTGCGGCGGGTGGTGACCGGTGCGCTGACCGGCTCGAAGCGCCAGCGCTTGACCGCGTTCATGGCTTCACGATCGAAGACGCGCGACGGGGTCGCGCGCAGCACGCGGGCGTTGATCACCGAACCGTCGGTGCCGACGGTGATTTCCACCAGCACTTCGCCGGAGGTGCCTGCACGCAGTGCCTCGGACGGATAGCGCGGTGCCGGGGTGCTGACCGGGCGCAGGTTCGGTGCTGCAGCGGCCGCCGGGGCTGCAGCCTGGCGTGCCGCGCTGGCCTGCTGGGCGGCGGCCTGCTGCTGCTTCTGCTCGGCTTCGCGGCGGGCAGCAGCTTGGCGCTCGGCTTCCTGGCGTTCGTTGTCGCGGCGGGCGGCATCCTGCTGGGCGGCGATCTGCTTGGCTGCGTCGGCTTCCTTGGCGCGCTGTTCGGCCAGGCGCTGCTGTTCGGTCTGCTGCTTGCTGCGGTCCTCGGCGTCCTTCTTCGCCTTCTCGGCTTCCGCTTCGGTGCGCTTGGCAGCGTTCTGCACGCCCTTGGCCAGGCCATCCTTCAGGCGCGGCAGCGCCGGCGCAGAGGCATCCACCTTCTCGATCAGCGCCACCAGGCGCTGCGCTTCGGTGTAGTCCTCGCGGCCCAGGTGCTGCTCGGCGGCGATCAGGGTGTAGGGCAGCAGGTCGGTCAGCGCGCTCTTCACCGAGGCGTCGTCCGGGGTCTTGTCGCGCAGGGCGAGGTAGTACTCGATGGCGTTGTCGCCGGCCGGCGCGTACATGCGGTTCTCGCGCAGGGCCTGGCTGGCCGACTCACGCAGCTGCTCGGTACCCATCGACTGCACCTTGGCGGCGACCACCGGTGCGGCCGGTGCAGCGGCGGTGGGTGCGGCGGCCGGGGCCGGTGCTGCGGATTCTTCCTTGCCCGAGCAGGCGGCCAGCGCCAGTGCCAAAGCAACCGGCAGCCACCGGCGCGCGGCGGTGATCGTTGAGACGTGCGACATCCTGCTCCCCTCTAGAAGACGACGTGACGTAAATCATTGATATGCAAGGCCGGGACCTGCGGTCCGGGCGCGGCAGGGTGACGTTTCCCGACGCCACCGCCGGCAACGGCGAGGGTGCAATCTAGCATCCCGGCCACCGCCGCGTACAAGGGGCGGTGGCCGGAACGGGCAACGGCGTCATGCCGCTGCTGGCAACGACCTCAGTGGTCGTGCGCCTTGTCGTGCGACTTGCTGTGGCTGTTGGACATCAGCTTGTCGGTCCAGGCGATGCCGATCGCCGACAGGATGAACACGCAGTGGATGATGGTCTGCCACAGCACGCCTTCCTGGTCAGCATCGAGCAGCGGGCGACGCCGATGTTGGCTGCGGCCACGCTCATCTGTTCCGGCGTGCACAGCGGAATGCCGCCCAGCGCACCGCTGGCGATGAAGGTCTTCAGCAGGTGGATCGAGGAGATGCCGA
>Ga0153948_1001794_pt1 | contig 10663 bp, 13 predicted proteins | sample TSNJ032MetaG_FD_104696 | JGI IMG/M metagenome (GOLD analysis project Ga0153948, IMG submission 104696) | Attine ant fungus gardens microbial communities from New Jersey, USA - TSNJ032 MetaG | ecosystem: Host-associated > Fungi > Mycelium > Unclassified | place: USA: New Jersey, Wharton State...
ATGCCAAGCGCGGGCAGGGCTTCCGAGATCGTGACCATGGCCTGATACGGCTTCAGCTTGTCGCGGGCGATGGTGTGGATTTCCTCATCCATCAGCGCTTCGATTTCGTGCGAGCGCACATTGCCGACAATGATGAGGCGGCAATAATCGCAGATGAAGTGGGTGAGATCTTCGTTTTTCAAAACACTCGGATAGGCCTGAAAGATCGGTGATTCCTTGGGATTGTCGATATGGACTTCGACTTCATTGCGCGACTTGGCGCGCAGTTCGCGCATCAGGCTGTAGAGCAGGCCCAGAAGGTCGAGATAGTCGCGCTGCTTGGGCACGGCGTTGCTGAACGCTTCCATGCAGGCGCGGCCGGTATCCTTCACGAGCGAAAACGGATTGGCAACGAAGAACGTGCCGAGCGCCGCGCCCAGAATGATGACGAATTCCCATGGCTGGATGAGCACGCTGACATGTCCGCCCATGGCGATAAAGCCGCCCAGCATACAGCCCAGTGTGATGGCGAGACCAATGATAATGCCCAAAGCCCGAGACTCCCGCAGAATAGTTCGTTGAATCAAACATAGGCAGCGCGGCTTGCGCGAAACTTGCCGATGATCGCCCGACGGCCACCGAGCTTCATCAGCTTCGGACAAGCTTGGTCTCGCATAAAGGATGGAACTATCAAGCAGGGGGTCATGCATATGGTCGATACGATGACGAGCTATCGCCTGATCGCGTCGGATATGACGCGGTCTTTGCAGCGCGTTTCGAAAGAACCGGTAGTGTCTCGGGAAACGGCGTATTTCCAGGAAAACATCGGCAATGTGAAATCAATCGACGATTTCATGTCGGATACCCGCCTTTTCAATTATGCGATGAAGGCGTTCGGTCTGGAAGACATGGCCTATGCCAAGGCCTTCGTGCGCAAGATCCTGACAGAAGGCGTCACGAGCGATGACGCCATGGCCAACAAGCTGACCGACAAGCGGTACAAGGAATTCGCTACCGTTTTCGACTTTGCGGGCAAGGGCGCCGAGGCGACCCAAAGCACCGATGTGCAGCAAGGTGTCGTGGACAAATATCTGCGCCAGACACTTGAGACCGAAGCGGGCGGGCAGAACGAAGGCGTGCGTCTGGCGCTCTATTTCGAGCGCAAGGCTTCGAACATCACCAATGCCTATGAAATCCTCGGTGACAAGGCTTTGCTGACCACCGTGCAGACGATTTTCAACTGGCCTGCGACCATGTCGAATGCTGATGTCGACAAGCAGGCGAAGATGCTTGAGGCCAAGATCGACTTTTCCAAAATGTCTGATCCTGATTACGTGTCGAAACTCATTTCGCGCTTCACGGCCATGTATGAAATGAACAATCCGACCGCGAGCAGCCCGGCGTCCATCGCCTCGTTGCTGCTCGGCAGCGCGTCGTCGGTCGGCATATCAACCGATATTCTCACCACCTTGCAGAGCTTTAAGCCGGGCGGTCGCTGATCCATGCAGAATAATTCGATCTATGTCGGGCTTTCCTCGCTCATTACGCTTGAACGGCGAATGGATTCGATTGCCCAGAATGTCGCCAACGTTTCCACCGTCGGTTTCCGGGGTGAGGGCACCAAGTTCGATTCGATTGTCTCGAAAAAGGCAAGCGACGATGTGAGCTTTGCCAGCGCCGGCAAGAGCTATATCCGCACGGAACCCGGCCCGTTGGTCAAGACGGACAACCCGCTCGACATCGCCGTCAAGGGTGATGCGTGGCTGTCGCTCAACACGCCACAGGGCCAGATTTACACCCGCGACGGGCGCATGAAGATGCTGGCGACCGGCGAGCTGGTTTCGATGATGGGCTATTCGGTGCTCGATGTCGGCGGTGCGCCGATGATGCTCAATCCGGATGGCGGTGCACCCAAGATTTCCGCCGATGGCGCGGTTTATCAGAATGGCGCGCAGATCGGTTCTCTTGGTCTTTATTCCATTCCCGCCGATGCCGAGCTGAAATATGCGGGCAATTCCGGCGTGATCCCCAACAAGGCAGCAACGCCGGTTTTCGACGATAACAGTGTCGGCGTCGTGCAGGGCATGATCGAAGGCTCGAATGTCGACGCCATGACGGAGATGACGCGTCTCATCAGCGTCAGCCGCGCCTTTGAGCAGGTCAATAATCTTTTGACCCAGCAGGAAGCGACCGTGTCTGACGCCATCAAGACGCTGGGCTCCAAAAACGGATGACGCCAGATCTACCGCTCGCGCGGCTTGCCGCCTTTGCCCGTCAACAGGCCGTGGAACCGAAGCCCTTATCCGGCATCGGCGGCACGGTCAGCGACGTGTCACGCTCGGCTATCGCCGTGCGCGGGCTGTCACGCGATGCGCGGCTTGGCGATGCGGTAGCAATTCGAGCTGCGGGCGGCACCAGTCTGGCGGAAATCATCCGCGTTGCGGACAGGCAGGTTCTTGTAAAACCCTTCGACGACCGGATCATTCCCTCATTGGGGGCTGCGGTTTTCGAGGAAGGTCAGCTCAGCATCCGTCCGGCGCTCGAATGGCGCGGGCGGGTGCTCAATGCGCTGGGGCAGGCGATTGACGGCAGGGGCGCGCTTCTGCCCGGTCCGCGTCCGATGGCGTCCGAAAATCTGGCGCCGGCCGCGCTCTGCCGGGGCCGTGTGGATCGCGGGCTTCGCACCGGCGTTGATGTGATCGACATTTTCACGCCGCTTTGCTTCGGCCAGCGTATCGGCATTTTTGCCGGTTCCGGCGTCGGAAAATCCACGCTGCTGGCCATGATGACGCGTGCTGCCGATTTCGACACGGTGGTGCTGGCGCTGACCGGCGAGCGCGGACGCGAAGTGCGCGAGATGCTGGAAGAAACCATGGCCGGCCATCTAGACAAGACCATCACCGTCGTGGCAACCGGCGATGAAAGCCCGATGATGCGCCGTCTCGCGCCCAATACGGCGACGGCAATTGCGGAATATTTCCGCGATCTCGGCCAGAATGTCCTGCTGATTGTCGATTCTGTCACGCGCTTTGCCCATGCGGCGCGCGAGGTGGCGATTGCAGCGGAAGAACCACCAGTTTCGCGCGGTTATCCGCCGAGCGTGTTCAGCCAGCTGCCGCGACTTCTGGAGCGTGCAGGGCCGGGCAGCGCCGATTCAGGCGGCAGTATTACCGGCATCTATTCGGTGCTCGTCGATGGCGACGACCATAATGATCCGGTATCCGATACGATACGTGGCACGCTGGACGGCCATATTGTGCTCGACCGCACGATTGCAGCGCTGGGACGCTTTCCGGCGGTTGATGTGCCGGGCTCGGTTTCGCGTCTCGCCAAGCACAACTGGACGGCAGAACAGCGCAAGCTCGTCAGCCAGCTTCGCAGCATGGTGGCCCGCTTCGAGGAAACACGCGATCTGCGCGCCATTGGCGCATATCAAAAGGGACATGACGGGATTCTCGATCAGGCGGTGGATCTCGTTCCGCGCATCTATGATGCCTTGCAGCAATCGCCCGAGACACCGCGTTCAGACGATCCCTATCAGAAACTCGCCGCCGCGTTGCGCGGGGAAAAACAGGCATCCAATCCATGATGACGGGCAACAAGAACCGACGCAAAAACGCCGAAGAAAAGATTCTGGCCGATCTGGAAGCGGAAGTGGAATCTGTCGTCGCGCAAGAGGGGGGCAAGAGACCGCATAGCAAGGTCGACCGCTATCTCAAGATTGCGGCGGTTACGCTGGCTGCCGGTTGCGCCATGCTGCCTTTCATCACCTATCTCCAGCGCATCGAGCTTGCGCCAGCCGAGAAGGCGGAGCGCAAGATCATCGATCCGCTGGACCGTTCGGAACAGAAGACGGTGCGTCGCTTTCCTTCCTTTCGCCCCTCGGATCGTGTTGCCCCCAGTGCGGATATCGACAACACCATGACCGGCTCGGTCATGTCCAACGGCAAGGGCCTGCCGGGCACCGGCGCGGGCACTGGCGGCGAAGGCGGCGGTGACGGACAGGCTTTCCCGAAGCCGGTCTTTGCGCTGCGCGAAGTCGTCGGCGGCATGGCGATGATCGAGGATACGTCTGGCTACTGGTTCGTGGAAAAGGGATCGCTGCTGCCGGATGGCAGCCGTCTTGTTTCCATCGGTCAGGGCTCGGGAACCTGGCAATTGACCACGACGTCTGGCGACGTGATTGAGATGCGGAGGTAGGGAGTAGGGCAGTAAGGGAATAGGGGAGTATGTTTGTCTTGCGCTATCAGTGCTCTTCCTCACACACCGACATAGCGTTCCTAAAAAACATATTCCCTTACTGCCCTATTCCCCTACTCCCTTAACCTCCGCAAGCTTGACGCAAGTTCCGCCCCGTAAATTAACGAACGGTAAAGGCGGGAAACTCCATGAGCTCCATTCATCTTTTCGATCTGGCCGCAAGGCAAGTGCAGTGGCTGTCGGTTCGGCAGGCGACTGTCGCTGGCAATGTCGCCAATGCGAACACGCCGGATTTCAAGGCGCGCGACGTTCAGCCCTTCGCCGATGTGCTGGACAAGACGCAGCTCACCATGGCTGCGACCAGTCCGCAGCATCTTGAAGCCGAAGCAAACGGCATCGCGGGCGCACGCCTGCGCCCCGACGACATCACCGAGGAAACCCATTCGGGCAATACCGTCGATGTCGAGCAGGAAATGATGAAGGCAGGCGAGATTTCCCGCGAATATTCGCTCAACACCAGCATCGTCAAAGCGTTCCATCGCATGATGCTGTCGGTCGCGAAGGGATAATCCATGTCTTCCGACGCCCTGCAGAATTCCCTGAAGATCGCAGCATCGGGCCTTTCGGCCCAGTCGACACGTCTGCGCATCGTTTCGGAAAACATCGCCAATGCCCAGTCGACGGGCAAGACGGCGACCGACGATCCCTATCGCCGCAAGACGGTTTCTTTCCGCACCGAGCTGGAACATGGCACGGGCGCTGCAGAAGTGCGCGTGGCCGAAGTGGGCAAGGACACCTCGCCCTTCGTCGAACAATACGATCCGAGCCATCCCGCTGCCGACGAGCGCGGCTATGTCCGTTATCCGAACGTCAACATGGTCGTCGAAATGGCGGACATGCGTGAAGCCAACCGTTCTTATGAAGCCAATTTGCAGGTCGTCAAGCAGGCGCGTGAGCTGATCTCGATGACCATCGATCTCCTGAGGAGCACATAATGTACGACTCGATCATGAGCATTTCGGCGCGCAATGCCCTGTCGCGCCTTTCCGAAACCGTCGCCGAGAATGGCGTCGGTTCTGCCGCTTCCACGACTGCGCCACAGGCTGTTCCGACAGCGCCTGGCGCGTCCTTCGGCGATGTACTGTCGCAGATGACGGATTCGGTCGGCCAGAAATTGCAGGCGGCGGAAGCCACCTCCATTCAGGGCATCAAGGGCAATGCGCCGGTGAACGAGGTTGTCAGCTCGGTCATGGAAGCAGAGCAGTCGCTTCAGACTGCAATCGCGATCCGCGACAAGATCGTGCAGGCCTATCTCGAGATCAGCCGTATGTCGATTTAAAGCATTTCCAGCAAAAGTGCGAAGCGGTTTTGCGTCGGATAATGCGTAAAAACAAATGGTTAGAACGGCTTCGACGATACCGTTTTAACTGAACCGCTTCATCCCGCATACGCTCAGCAGATCAAGGACGCGCCATGAAAGCCCTGACGATTGCCGCAACCGGCATGAACGCCCAGCAGCTCAATCTGGAAGTGATCGCCAACAATATAGCCAATATCAATACAACGGGCTTCAAGCGCGCGCGTGCCGAATTTTCGGATCTGCTCTACCAATCCGAGCGCACGGCAGGCATCCCCAATCAGGCCAATGAGAGCATTGTGCCCGAAGGCGCGCTGGTCGGCCTCGGCGTCCAGACGGCAGCCGTGCGCAACCTGCATATTCAGGGAAGCTTCAACCAGACCGGAAATCCGTTCGATCTGGCACTGACTGGTCAGGGCTGGTTCCAGATCCAGAGCCCGACGGGCGAAACGCTCTATACCCGCGCTGGCGCATTCAACAAGAATGCAGACGGCCAGATGGTGACGCTCGACGGCAATATCGTGCAGCCGGGCATCGTAGTTCCGGAAAATGCGCTCGAAGTGACCGTCAGCGACACCGGACAGGTCTTCGCGAAGGTGCAGGAGCAGAACGGTATCCAGATCAACCAGATCGGCCAGCTTCAGCTCGCGAACTTCACCAATGAAGCCGGTCTCGAACCGCTAGGCGACAATCTTTATCGCGAAACGGAAGCCTCCGGCGGACCGCTGGTGGGCGATCCGGGCGATCCGGGTTTTGGTTCGATCAAGCAGGGCTATCTGGAAGCATCGAATGTCGATCCGGTGAAGGAAATCACCGATCTGATTACGGCGCAGCGCGCCTATGAAATGAATTCCAAGGTCATTCAGGCCGCCGACGAAATGGCGGCGACCGTATCGAAGAACATGCGCTAACGGTGATCGCCATGAAACGCGCCAAAGGAAGTGACATCAAAGCCCGGGCCTGGTTCAGACGCGCCGCACTGGCGGTTGCCGGAGCGGCCGGTCTTGCAGCTGCTGCGATTTCGGGGGCTTCCGCCACCGACCGCATCGCTTTCGTCGTGCCTTCGGCGACCGTTTATCCCGGGCAGGTCGTCAGCAATGTCGCGCTGGTCGAGAAGAAGTTCTACATCAGCGCCCCTGCCGCGCAGCAATATGTGCTGTCGGTCGATCAGGCAGACGGCAAGGTCGCGCGCAAGACGCTGATCGCCGGCAAGCCGATCCTCGTTGCCGCTCTTTCAGAGCCGTCGCTGGTCAAGCGCGGCGTGCCGGTGACGATGGTGTTCGATTCCGGTGTCATGACAATCACTGCCGTCGGTATTCCGCTGGAATCCGGGGCGGCAGGCGATTTCATCAAGGTACGCAACAGCGACAGCGGCGTCATCGTGCCGGGCACGGTGCTGGCTGATGGCCGTATTCAAGTGGGGATGCGGTGAGAAAAACCTGGGCTACGCTGATCGCCATTCTGGCTCTCGCGCTTCAACCCGTTGCGGTTTTGGCGGATGAGTCGGCCAAGAATGTGAAGGATTTTGGCAGTGCCGTGGAAGCGGATGCCGATTGGCTGGGTGCTGGCGGCGATCCGTCCAAGATGGCCTATGCGGAGCTTGGCCGTGGCAGCGCTGTCGCGCGCCTCAAGGATATCGCGACCATTCAGGGCGTGCGCGAAAACCAGCTTGTCGGTTACGGTCTGGTGATTGGCCTCAAGGGTACGGGCGACAGCCTGCGCAATTCGCCTTTCACCGAACAGTCCATGCGCGCCATGCTCGATAATCTCGGCATCAATGCGCCGCGCAACTCCACGCGTTCGAAGAATACAGCTGCGGTCATCGTAACCGCCAATCTGCCCGCCTTTGCCGGTTCCGGCTCGCGCATCGATGTGACGGTTTCGTCCATTGGCGATTCCACCTCATTACAGGGCGGCACGCTGGTCATGACGCAGCTGATGGGCGCGGACAATCAGATCTACGCTGTCGCGCAGGGCAATATGATCGTCTCCGGCTTTACCGCCGAAGGCGATGCCGCCACCGTCACGCAGGGCGTGCCGACATCGGGCCGCATTCCAAACGGCGCGCTTGTCGAGCGCGAGGTTGCCGGAAACTTCGGCAAGGACAGCGAGATGATCGTCGAGCTGCGCGATCCCGATTTCACGACTGCCGTGCGCACTGCCGATACGATCAATATTTTTGCCAAGCGTCGCTATGGTCGCGGCGTGGCGCTGGCGCGCGATGCCAAGACGATCCGCCTGTCGCGTCCGAAAAATGTGCCTGCCGCTCGCTTCCTCGCGGAGCTGGAAGGCCTGCCGATCACCACGGATGAAGTGGCGCGTGTGGTGGTGGATGAGCGCACCGGCACCGTGGTCATCGGTGCGAAGGTGCGCATTTCCAAAGTGGCGATCAGCCACGGCAGCCTGACGGTGCGCGTGACGGAAACGCCGATGGTCGTGCAGCCTGAACCGTTTAGCGACGGCGTGACGGCGATGGAGCCGAACACCGATATCGCCGTCAACCAGCCAAACGCCAAGATAGGGATTCTGACCGGCGCCAATCTGGAAAATCTGGTCAAGGGCCTCAACCAGATGGGTGTGAAGCCGACGGGCATCATCGCCATCCTTCAGGCGATCAAGTCGTCCGGCGCGCTTCACGCGGAACTGGTGGTGCAATGATGAAGCCGGGGATGAGAGCGGACATGATGGTGAAACAGGCAATCCGCTGCGGTTCGGCTCTGGCGCTCCTTTTTGCGAGCGCCTTGCCGACATTGGCCCAGGAAGCGGCACAAACTGCAGCACAGCCAGCGGTGCAGGCAAATGCGCAGCCTTCTGCGACGCCAGCCTCCATGCCCCCTGCAAATCTCGGCAATCTGGATGAAATCCGCAAATATTGCGGCAATATCGACAATCAGGCGGCCGATGCCCGCTATTCGTTGCAGGCCAAGCAGCTCACCGATCTCAAGGCCGAGGTCGACGAGCGGATGCAGGCGCTGGAAGAAAAGCGCAAGGAATACGAGATGTGGCTGAAGCGCCGCGACGATTTCGTCAGCAAGGCGCAGGATTCGCTGGTCGACATCATCTCCAAGATGAAACCCGACGCGGCGGCAGCCCAGATGGCGATGATCGGCGATGAGGCCGCAGCCGCCTTGATCCTCAAGCTCAACCCGCGTGTTTCGAGCATCATCCTCAATGAAATGCCGCCAGACAAGGCGGCAAAGCTTGCGCGCATTATCGTCGGCTCGCAGCGCACAACGACCCCGCCGCCAGCGGCGAAGGACCAGCGCGCCCAGGCGCAAACCGGGAATACGGTGCAATGACAGGAAGCATGAACAAGACCATTTTCGCCGCCACCGTTCTGGCGCTTCTGGCCGGTTGCGCCATGAAGCCGGAAGAAATCGGTCGTGCGCCGGACCTGTCGCCGGTCGCCGCCAATCTCGGCATGAACAACAATCCGCAATATAACGGTTATCCATCGCGTCCGGCCCAGCCGGATTATTCGCTGTGGAACCAGCGCTCGACCAATTTCTTCAAAGATCCGCGCGCTGCCGAGCCCGGCGATGTCCTGACCGTGATCATCTCCATCAATGATCGCGCCAATCTCGACAACAAGACCGACCGCGAGCGTGTGTCGAAGGGCATTTATGGCGCTGGCGGCTCGTTCAAGACCAGCAGCAGCACCGGTGCCGGCGCTGGCGGCGACATGGATGGTTCCATCAACACCCATTCGGACAGCTCGGCCAAGGGCAAGGGCACGATCAAGCGCAGCGAAGATATCAGCCTTCAGGTTGCGGCTATCGTTACCGACACCTTGCCCAATGGCAACATGATCATTCGCGGCTCGCAGGAAGTGCGCGTCAACAACGAGCTGCGCGTGCTGAATGTCACGGGTGTCGTGCGTCCGCGCGATATTTCCGGCTCCAACACCATTTCCTACGACAAGATCGCCGAGGCCCGCATTTCCTACGGCGGTCGCGGACGGTTGAGCGAGGTGCAGCAGCCGCCGTACGGCCAGCAGATCCTCGATCAGGTTTCGCCTTTCTGACCTTTTGTTTCCATGCATATCCCAGTTTTCGGGATGTGCTTCAAAGTTGAGCATCGATGAGCGACACGGCACTGGACAAGAATGACGGCAAGGCGAAGGGCTCCATGATGGGGCTGCTGGCGGCTGTCGTTGCTCTTACAGCTATCGCCGCCGGTGGCGGCTGGTATCTGGGCGGGATGATTTCCGCCGACCAGCAGGCAACCGCCAAGACGACGGGCAAGGAAGACAAGCCGAAACCGGGCGATTTCGAATCGCGCTCCATCGGTGCGGTCGTGCCGTTGAAGCCTATTGTCACCAATCTGGGCATTCCGCAGAACACCTGGGTACGGCTGGAGGCGTCTCTGGTCGCCAAGCCCGGCCATGAAATACCGGCGGCCATGGCTGCCAATGTTGGCGATGATTTCCTAAGCTTTTTGCGCAGCGTCAATCTCATGCAATTGCAAGGCGCGGCAGGACTTGCCTATCTGCGCGCCGATCTCGAAGAACGCGCCCGCCTGCGCTCGGAAGGCGCGGTGGACCGGGTCTTTATTTCGGCACTGGTCGTAGAATGAAAAAACTCCTTGGTCTCGGCGTTCTCCTGACGCTTGCATTCACTGTTGCTGCCCATGCGCAGCAGGCCCAGCCCGCGCTGACGCTGGAAAATCTGCTGCCCGCAGGCAGCGGCGCGGCCAGCGGGCAGATCGTCCAGCTTTTCGGCCTTTTGACGGTGCTGTCCATCGCGCCGGGCATTTTGATCATGGTGACGAGCTTCACGCGCTTCGCTATCGCCTTCTCGCTTCTGCGTTCAGGCCTCGGTCTTCAAACCGCGCCTGCCAGCATGGTGATGATCTCGCTTGCGCTGTTCATGACGTTCTATGTGATGGCGCCCGCCTTTGATCGCGCGTGGAACAATGGCGTGCAGCCCCTGATGCGTAACGAGATAACGCAACAGGCCGCCTTGACCGAGATTTCGCAGCCCTTTCGCGAATTCATGATGGGCCAGGTGCGCGACAAGGATCTGCGCTTGTTCGAAGACCTTGCCGATCCGTCTTTCCGCACCGGCGAGGACGGCATCGTGGACTTCCGCGTGCTGGTTCCGGCCTTCATGATTTCGGAATTGCGTC
>Ga0153948_1001796_pt1 | contig 10663 bp, 18 predicted proteins | sample TSNJ032MetaG_FD_104696 | JGI IMG/M metagenome (GOLD analysis project Ga0153948, IMG submission 104696) | Attine ant fungus gardens microbial communities from New Jersey, USA - TSNJ032 MetaG | ecosystem: Host-associated > Fungi > Mycelium > Unclassified | place: USA: New Jersey, Wharton State...
AAGTCTGGTAACTGAATTTTTGGGCTTATGTAATTACTTTCTGCCATTTCTAGTTTAGCTTGTCCTGACATAATCACATGGACAAAGTATGATCTGGAATTGTACTGCATTCCTATTTTTTGCTCTCAGTATGCAGGCTCTCATTCGTGGATTGTCTAAGCTTCGAACTCCTCCACCTAGGAATGGTTCAGCTTTGCATTACTCGAAAAAATCTTCAACTGACACACCTCGATCAGCCTCCTTTGGCTTCAGGACTGTGCCAGCTGAAGCCAAGGAGAAGATGGTGCGGGAGATCTTCGACTCAGTTGCCTCAAAATATGATTGGATGAATGACATTGCGTCGGTGGGAGTCCACCGGCTATGGAAGAATGACTTTGTGGCTTCATTACAACCTGGCAGGCGGGGACCTCAGAAGTGCATAGACGTTGCTGGCGGAACCGCTGATATAGCAGTCCGTATTCTTGATTTCGCTCGGGAGAAGTATGCTTGTAGAGAAACAACTGTAGATATTGTGGACATCAATGGGCAGATGCTGAAAGAGGGATACAATAAGTCCACGAAGACCATATATCATAATAGTACGCTTACCTTCCGCTCCCTGCCGCTAGGTATCTCAAGTAGCATCACAGCACCGCAAGTTTCCTTCACAGAAGGTGATGCGCAGCAACTATCAAAGGAACGATTCCCCAACAATACATACGACATTTACACAATTGCGTTTGGTATTCGCAACTGTACTTCCATATCTGCTGTCCTTGAAGAAGCCTATCGTGTGCTGAAACCTGGAGGAATTTTTGCTTGCCTAGAATTCAGTCGCGTGGACAACCTGGTCCTTCGCACGTAAGCCAATGTTCTGATTTTCAGAGTTTGGACGGAGATTCAACATGAGGTTATTGTTAGCCTGTATGACAAGTGCTCTTTTTCAATGATCCCTCTTCTTGGAACGATCTTCACGGAGAATAGGGATTCGTACCAGTACTTGGTTGAGTCCATCAGAAGGTTTCCGCCACAGGCAGAGTTTGCTCAAATGATCCGGAATGCTGGTTTCATAAGTGGTAAGGACGTCGATGGAGCCGCTTGGGTTAATCTCTGGGGTGGGATTGCCTGTATTCACACCGGCGTTAAGATGTGATGAAGATGTTGTTATTCCTCAGCCTCATATTGTCTAGTATATTACGCATTGCTTTGACTACAAATCTGCATAGCTTTCCAAGCTACAATTGACTCTGTCCTAATTAGTAACTTGGGGTAAGATAGCTAACAATGATGTAAATTGGTAACTCTATCACAACTGAAGCTGGCAGTCATCAGACAAAGGAGTCTAGATCAGCTGTCATCTCGGTGGCTGTACAAGATCGATAGCAGGCTGGATGATGTTGAGGCCACACATAAACCAGGGCACTTGCTCAAGTGGCTGAGTACACCAGTACTGTGCATTGAATTTTCTTTCTCTATTCTTAGCTCATGCACATTAGTATAGAAATAGCCTTTCCATAGATGATCAAGATAACAACTTTCGTATGTATGTCAGTTCCTAAGCTCTTATCCTTAAACTAAGGGTAGACTACCCTTACCCTTGGCTTACTCCACCCCTTCGCTTAAGGGTAGACTTATAGTTACATAGTTGCTGAGAAAAATGACCACATCCTATCTGATACAGAAGGTGAACGCATGTAGGACAGCCTTCTGAAACAATTTATCTGTTCAGCATGTTGGAATCTAAGCATTGTGCAAGCATGTATAATACACATGATATGTTTCATTTTACAGATTCATGGTTTTTTGTATCATTTGCCTAGAGGTCAGTCCGTCGTTGCTCAATTACTGCTCAAATGTCATAGCAATATCAACAAGACTTATTATGGCAACAACAGATGTATAAATAGGCTGAGTTTCATGTGCAGTGTTTCAGCACGATGAACTAGTCAGGATTCATATCTCTCTCTTGATGCAGTGCACAACAATGTGCACAGAAGCCAGAGTATAAATAGCTTGACTTGATGACACCGTATTAACTTGACGCGTTCTCCTATCATTTCTACCACCATGTCCCGCTCAAACCTTCCTATGCCAGCCTCAACGGCTGACCTCGCCACGACGTGGGCTTTTCTCGAAGAAGGCGTCAACCATATCATGACTCAACTCCAACTGGGAGTCTCTTTCTCAAAGGTCTGACGACCTCTTTGTCCTTGGATGCGAAACTTATGTGCTTGTGTATAGTATATGTCATTATACACTGTTGCATACAACTATTGTACATCATCCCGTATGAGTCACTCATCGCCAGAGGCTCACGGATCGCGCAGTATGTACCGATCTGTCTTACCTGTGTAGGGTGAGGGGTTGATGATCATCCCAGCTGGAGCAAACCTCATGGGTTCTGATCTGTATAACCATCTGATACGTTATTTCGCCGTACACCTCAAGTCTCTACGTGAGGTAAGGACAGGGATGGCTATGCTGCTCCGAGCGTCAGTGTTAACCTACTCCCCAGAAAACCGATGTACTACAAGATGAGACACTGCTCGAGTTCTATGCCGAGGAGTGGGATCGCTACACAACAGGGGCCAACTATATCAATCGTCTCTTTACATATCTCAATCGACACTGGGTGAGGCGCGAGCGAGACGAAGGCAGGAAGGGTATTTATCCTGTATATACTGTGCGTCGTGATCTACTCTTGCTGAGACGTCATTGATGATCATCACTTGTAGCTTGCGCTTGTCCAATGGAAGAATGACCTGTTTATTCCGATCCAGAACAAACAACACAAACTTGCCGGTGCCATTCTGCGGCTGATTGAATTGCAACGAAACGGAGAGGTGATCAATCAGGGTCTCGTGAAGAAAGTCGTCGACTCCTTTGTATCTCTTGGGCTTGATGACACAGACACAAACAAAGCGTGCTTAGATGTCTATAGGGACCACTTTGAACTTCCCTTCATCGAGACCACAGAAAAATATTACAAGCATGAGTCCGAGACCTTCCTTGCCGCGAACACCGTATCGGACTACTTGAAAAGAGCAGAGGAACGGTTAAGAGAGGAGGAAGATCGTGTCGATCGCTATCTCAATACTCAAACACGGAAGCCTCTGGTCTCGAAGTGTGAACATGTTCTCATCCGAGAACACTCGGATTTAATGTGGGAAAACTTCCAGTCACTTCTAGATTTCGACAAAGATGAGGATCTTCAGCGAATGTATTCACTACTTTCCCGAATACCAGAGGGCTTGGAGCCCCTCCGAAAGAAGTTCGAAACCCACGTGAAAAAGGCAGGAATTGGCGCCGTCTCGAAACTCGTTGAAGAGACAGGAAATAATGTCGATTTACTTGACCCCAAGGCTTATGTCGATGCTCTGCTAGAAGTGCACTACAAAAACACTGAGACAATCAATCGGAGTTTCCGGGGCGAGGCAGGTTTTCTCGCAAGCTTGGACAAAGCATGTCGCGAATTTGTCAACAAGAATCCAGCTACAGGCACTTCTTCGTCAAAATCTCCCGAGCTTTTGGCTAAACATACAGATCTTCTGCTTCGAAAGAACAACAAAGTTGCGGAAGAGATGGACCTCGAAGACGCTTTGAATCGCGTGGTTTGTATCTTCCTCTATGTAAGCTCGCAAGGAATCAGTTCTGATGACCACATACCAGATGATATTGTTCAAGTACATCGAAGATAAGGATGTTTTCCAGTCCTTCTATACAACCCGTTTGTCAAAGCGTCTAATCCATGGGGTTTCTGCGTCCGATGAGAGTGAAGCGAGCATGATATCCAAACTGAAAGAGGCGTGTGGTTTTGAATATACGAACAAGTTACAACGAATGTTTACAGGCAGGTCCAATTCACGTGTGACCTGTAGTGCGCACTGAGACAGTTTCTAGATATGAGCCTGAGTAAAGACTTGACCGATCAATTCAAGGACCGCATGCAGGCAAGCCATCCCGACGACTCTGGCGACATCAGCTTCAGTATCATGGTCCTCGGCACTAATTTCTGGCCGCTAAATCCTCCTGGACATGAATTCATCATCCCAACTGAACTACAGCAAACATACGATCGTTTCCAGCGCTATTACCAGTCAAAACACTCTGGGAGAAAACTGACATGGCTTTGGAACTACTCTAAAAACGAACTCCGGACGAACTATTTGAATCAGAAATATATTCTCATGACCAGCTCGTATCAGACTGCCATTCTCATGCAATACAACACCCAAGATACACTGTCGTTATCGGAGTTGAAGACTGCAACCTCGATTCCTCAGGAAATGTTGATACAAATATTGGCGCTTCTCGTCAAAGCGAAAATTCTCGTCAATGAAGAGCCAGAGCAGTATGATCTCAATCCAGGTCTTTTCTCGTCGAATCCTTTCTGAAAGACGCTCATTTTTCTAATTTTTTTCTACTTAGGCTTTAAATCCAAGAAGATTCGTGTGAATTTGAATCTTCCGATCAAGTCTGAAACCAAGGCGGAGACGACTGAGGTTTTGAAACTAGTGGATGAAGATCGTAAATATGTTAGTCAAGCGACTATCGTTCGGTGTGTGTTCTGAAGCGTGTTGTCGTTTGGCTGTTGTTCCTGAAAAAACGTTTCTTTTTTTGGATAGAATCATGAAAGCTCGTAAGACGATGAAGAATCAAGCGCTTATTCAAGAAGTTATCACACAGCTTTCGCCCAAATTTACTCCCAGAATACCTGACATCAAAAAGGTGGAGTAAAATTGGGTGTTCTGGTTCCACAGATTCTTACCGCATAATTTTTTCTTTCTTTCTTTACAGGCCATTGAGACCTTGATGGAAAAAGAATATATAGAGCGCGTCCACAATACACGAGATACATTCGCATATGTGGCATGATGACATGTTTTTTTTTCTAAAAGTTGTATCATTAGCTCACACATGTTGTGAAGATTAGTTGTTGTAGTATTTCATGTTTGAGATGGACAGCGTACTGACACCGGTTTAGATTTGGGTTGTATTCTACTGGGACTCGCCCTCCTTTCTTTTCTTTTTCTCTTTAAGTACTAAAATAAATAATTTTGGTTCTGCGGCTTCGAACCTTCTTCTTGTGAGATAATCCGGGTAATGAATAACCGAAGTGAAAAAGTCAGTTGGAGTTGCTTCTTGTCGTGTGAGCTTGGGTGTTGAAGGAACACCAAGTTTGGGTGTATGGGAGAGGAAGAGAGAGAGGGAGGTCTTGCTTTTTTTACTCTATCTTGAGTTTGGCGAAGGGAGAGAGAGATGATAATGAGAGAAAAAAAGGTTGAGTTTGATAATGTGGGACGATCCCTTGTTGGAAAGTTTATGAAAAAGCGTATTGGCTCTTGCATGAAACCCGAGTCATTTTACCTAGCAGAAAAGCAACTCAGAAGCTCAATATGACCATTTGTTGTTGAACCTGGATTAAAAATCGAAGTTTGATTTGTTTCTGAGTACATGAGTTCATGTCATGACATCCTCTTTTCTTGGAGAGAGAGAGAGAGAGAGCGAGGTCGATAGTTGGACAGGCGATCGGATCGAGAGGAAAAAGCACAAAGATACGGCTTTTAGAATTTCATTTCATGAAATTGGTACCAAGTGGGTCATGAGTGACACTTCTTCGGGGTGTGAACGAAACGAGGCATTAAGCACACGATAGAAGAAGCAAGAAAAAGAGTTGATCAATGCCTGTCTGTCTGTCGTGCATGACGGGAGAGAGGAGGTTTTTTTTGACTTGACTGAAGGTCCCCTCGAAGCGTGGTAATTATAATGTAGTGTCGCCAGTACACGTTTGCATCAAGTGTTTTCCTGCGTGTGACAAGTGACGAAAGAGGCACCAATTTGAGTTGCATAGATATATGAGGAGAAGCTACGCAAATTTCCCACAGTCTTATTGTGGTTGTTCATGACAACATCAACAGCAGGGAAAAGCCTTTGCGACGCACTCCTCGAAGGACTTGGATCTGTCCCAGGGACACGTGAATTTCATGTACATGTTCTACAAACATTGCCACGCAGAAATACATCGTTGTACCGGTACGCACAACCGCGACCCAAGATTTACGTGCAAGATGTGCTGGTGCTGTTGTCCGAAAGCAGTGGAGAAGAGGGGAAAAGAGTGCTGGTGGCAGGGATTGAAGCGAATTTGTATCACATCCCGGCGACGTCAAGCGCTATTTTGTATGTGTGCAAAGTGGATTCTACGGGGCAGAGCCGAGGAAGAAGTGCGACGAAGCACATGGTAGAAGCGTTTCTGAGGTACTATGCGGATCCCAAGACGAGGCCTGTGTTTGGGGTGAGGCACCTGTGGATTCAGCTGTTTGCTCGTGCGCAGGGACAGTATTTGTTTGCGGAATCTCAAGCGTGGGAAGGGAAGAAGCCGCTACGGGATGTGCAGCTGTGTGGATGGTGGAAGGAAGTGTTGGGCACGGTGGCTAAAATAGACGCGAGGATCAAGGCGTATTACATGTTGCCTGGATACACCCACCTCGAGGCTGAGCAGATGCTCAAGGAGGCCTCGTCCGAGATGGCGTGGGAGTATGGCCACCCCTACCACGTGCCAGAGCTACCGTGTCCACGTGATAACTCGGAAAAAGCCAATCACCTCGGACACACGATTCCGTACTTTGAGGATGACCCCAAGTCACGTTTCCTAGACGAGATGGCGCTCAGCACGGGGCGGGAGTTGAGGCGGCCTGCGCGGAAACGAGCGCGGACGGAGACAGCGGCGCAAGAGACAGTGCACGTGACTGTCGACGATTTTTGGGAGCGCATGTCATTCCGGCAAGAGTGTGTGACAGGGGCAGTTACGGGGTTTTTCACTGTGGTGGTGGTGGGTGAAGGAGAGACTGTGGACCGGGAGACCGAGGGACACGTGACGCTGGCGATGCACAAGCGAGTGCGAACTGTATTGACGTCGAGTGTGTCATTTGCGACTGCGGCACGGGCGCTGCAGGCGACGGAGACCATTGAACGGCTGTGCAGAGAAGTAGGGTGCCTGTCTGGTGCAGTGGCGGTGCAGAACGGGAATGGTGGTGGCCGGGGGACGGAGGGTGGCCGGGGGAGTAACGGTGTGACATTGTTGGCTGCGCGCCGGAAAAAGAAATAGATACGGCCTGTAATAGATTTCTCTCTCACTTACTACCATCATGACCACCAGCCTGCCCTCCTTCAGCCAGGCTTTCAGTAGTATGTCTGCCCCCCGCAAGCGCACCTGCGATGACGACCACGACAACTCCAAGAAACGCCGCGTTGTCACCGTAGTCGGCATCCCCCACGACTCGGACAACAGCGAGCACCCCCCGCCACCCATCCTTCCCGTCAAACACAAGCAAAAGTCCAATTCCCGTCCGGCGCAGCCCCTCCCTTTTCCCACCCCAAATAGTTTTGCCCAGCGCAGAACCGGCTTCAAGCCAGCCGACATCGTCATCAGCCCTAGAGACGACGGCGTCGAGCCTGCAATCCAGAGTGCGCCTCCCGTCCCCCAGGGCATGGCCATTCCCCGCCTACCACCCGTCATGAGACAGGCAGACAACCCTCGCACAATGGCTTCAAAAGTACCCCCAACTCCGGCTCGACTGTCACGCCTCAGACAAGGACTGCGTACCTCTCCTCCCCCTGCCCCCAGCGTCGCCATTGCTTCCACCCTCGTCCCCACAACCCCCGCCGTTCTTCACCATCCCGGTTACTCCGGCGACAAGTCCGCTTTCCTCGCCCCCTTTGAGCTCTTCTATGACGCCCTCAACGACTCAAAGCAGCTCAAAGCCTGGCTCTCTCAGCAGCTCCAGCAATCCCATGCTTTCATCCAGTCCTGTTCTCAATCCCAAGACAAGCTCAATGACACTATTGAGGCTGCTGTTGACAAGAGAGTATCTGCAATGACCGCGGAGCTTGTCACATTGCGCCGTCGTGTCGACGAACTCGAAGATGCTCTCCTAACTCGTCGTCCCAGCACCGACGCATCCTTGAGTCTTCCAAAACACAAACAACCTCCTCTCTGGAATGGTTCTGCCTCTCTTGAACCCTATGCTTACTCTTCTCCCTCCCTTCGTCGCCGTCCATCGCCCACCTGGATCCCAGACCGAGACTCCCGTGGGAATCCCGGTGACAGTGAGAGACACGTATCGCCACCCTATGATTCTCGTCGCCTAGCTACCATATCTGCCACCAGATTAGACCCTCCACACATTCGTGATCCCCCAGGGAGGCCTGAGCTCACAAGATCCCATTCCCATACAGACCCTGCCTTGCCCACTGGTCCTCCAACTCCTTCGTCTGCCTCCCCATGCCAGCAACCGTCATTACACCCGTCGTCGTCGTCATCGTCGTCATCCTCCTCACCATCATCACAAAGACCGGCTAGTCGTAGGAATTCAGTTGACTGAATATAGTTTTTTTGGTTTTTGCCTGGACAATTGAATTCTGGACTCGCTCGTGTGAACTCAATGGTTGTACTGTAGTTCCTATTGACGCCTGTCTCTCTCCTTTTATTTCTCGAATTTTGTAGCATTTTAAATCATACACTGTAGCGTGGCGTTGGATGACTTTTTGGCATATATGGGCATCCGGACAGCCTCGATCCGGAAAGCATCATAAACTGTCTTTCGAGTAATGACAGTTGGGAAGCTTCTGATGTTCTTTCTCTTGGGTGCCGAGCTAGTCCAAACTTGCCGTACATTTTTTATTGGCAGTGAAGTGAGCATTGAGCGCAAAATTCACGCTTTGGACGCTCCCATGACCGGCCTCAGGACCGAGAAATGAATCGATAATGAATCGATGAGAGTCACCAATTGTCTATCATTAATTAATCCATCAGTCTGTTTCATAATAGATGGATGGATCGGATCGAAAAACAAGACTTGATGCAATGCAATGTTTTTTCTTGTTCCTTGTTCTCTCCGCAGCTGTGCTCATTGATATTTGGTGAGAAAACAACAAATAAAGATGGGATTAGAGTATCAGGTTTGGGTGGTTGTTGATTGATAGTGATTGAATGGCTATTGAATGGCTTTCTGATGCTGAGAAAGTTTGAAGGACAGGGGGATGAAGGTTTGTTTTTTGTCATAACATTGCTTCGTAAGTCTCAACAACCCCGAGTCCTGAAATGCGAGGCGTAAGAGCGTGGTTAGGTCTTTGTTTCTAGTCATAGAAGTTTCTTTCTTGATTGAATGTAGCAAATGAGGATCAGTGTAGGAGATTCTTTTAACAAAGACCGAACAAAGAGTGGTGTCAGGCACATTTTCCCTTTAGGAAGGTAGAAAAAAGCCGAATGATCTATCAGTCAGTTAAATTAATGAGTAGATGGAAGAGGAGACTGGGGCTCAGCTTAGCAATAGTAGCCAAAGCCCAAGATGACGACGTCCAAAACCCACTCTTTGGTAGATTACAACTTGTATGTCCATAGACATTTCACGATCGCAGAAATTGCATTCAAAACATGAACAGAAAACCGAGTCTGAGAAATAAAATTATATATATCCATCATCATCACCATAACTCGCGCCTCTTTTTACGAATAGCCTTCACCAACGAATGTCGTTCACTCCATTTCGACCGTGCTACTTCATGCTCCTTCTCGACTTGTTCCTGAATCTCTTTACGCTTTGTCACCTTCAAAGGTGCGACTGTTGACACGAATGCCCGAGTGACATTGAACATCTTTGCCAACTGTCCTCGTGAGTATTTGTCCGGCTCTTTCTCCCGGAGCTCACGAATCTTTGCAATACTTTCATCTGAAGCGCGTTCTGGACCTGGTTTATGTAATCCTGGTCGGGCAAAGGGTGGTAATGGCCCATCAACGAGTGTCGGCACGGGTTTCAGGAGAGGCGAGCAAGGATTGGTCGTAAATGAATGTGGCGAGGCTGCAGAAGGTGGGGGACGATGAATGAAGGTCAAATTCTCATCCTCGAGTGTGGTGACGGTTGCCTTGGGGTTGTTGACTAATGGGTCAGGCGGGCGATATGCTGGCCGTTCAGCGGTCCCGGGATTTGGACGAGGAAATTTGCGTGAGTGCTTTGTTCCATAGCTACGAGTAAGAAAACGTGATGATGAGATGATGCGAGTATTGTTCATGGCTGTTTTTTTGTGTAGTGAACGACGCTAATCCATCTAGCTTTTTCACAAGCACGTGACTGATTTTATACCTACCCAAAATCTGTACATTCTCACTATCCTGCTCAAGACATCTTTCCCTCCTCAGCTTCGATCGCCTGTACAAGTTCACATTAACCAACACACTCATTATGGTACTTCTTTGGGTGACTCGCAGCAGATGAATATGCAAAATACAACATGATGTATTGTTAGACGCAGCATGCGTCGATGCTGCGCCATACAATCTGGCAATGAATTTGCGCTATGAGAGAGGCTGTGAGAGTGCTATCGCCCTGAAGGAGGAGTCTGTCTCAATCCAAGTTACTGGTTCTGTGTAAAAGTCCATCGTTGAGGTCGAAACAAAGCGAGGGCGGCGGTTCTCTATGCATCAGAAGTCAAGGCATCTTTGAATTCAAATATACTTCTTCCCTATCCCTGCCATTTCTTAGGGCGTATCACCTGATTTCTGTCCTTATCAACAGACTATGCATCGCAAGTGGATATGTGTCTGCATTGTAGCAGAAGCCTACAACTACGGCACTGTGATTTCTTCGATGACGGTTCACTACCTCTGTCGGGCCTGGTCGGTCAAAGC
>Ga0153948_1001801_pt1 | contig 10648 bp, 10 predicted proteins | sample TSNJ032MetaG_FD_104696 | JGI IMG/M metagenome (GOLD analysis project Ga0153948, IMG submission 104696) | Attine ant fungus gardens microbial communities from New Jersey, USA - TSNJ032 MetaG | ecosystem: Host-associated > Fungi > Mycelium > Unclassified | place: USA: New Jersey, Wharton State...
TCCCGAATTATTAACACCATTTGTTACATCTACTCCAGCAGCAGTTCTTCCACTACAACCATAGCAATCAGCACCATAAGATGTTAATCGACCAGTAAAAGTTGCTCCTACTTGAACAACGCCATAGCCTGTTACTTCGTTTATTGGTTCACTAACAATCGTTTCTCCAACAACTTCCTCAGCGACAACTTCGTCATTTTGATAGGTAATTCGATAAGTAATTTCTTTGAGTCCATTTACTCCTTCTTGTACAATTCTATCATCAGCGAATAATTCTACTGAGGTATCAGCGTTTCTTTCGGTCGTATACGCTATTTCTTCACTTCTGACTTCCTCTACATAAGTAACTCTAGTGATTTCAATGACATCACCTTCTAAATATAAAGAATCCAAATCAAGATTTATTACATCATTTTCTTGTAATCCAATATGTAATCTATCTAAGATTTCTGCTACTGTTCCACTATTAACTAGATAGCTCATTTCTTCTTTAGCACCATCTTTTAATGTGACAGTTACTGGCTGACTTGTTGAATTACTTAATGTTAATTCAGAAATAGCTCCTATAGAAGTCAATGAAAAACCTATAGATACATAAACTACAGATAAAACAATCATACTTTTAACCATAAAATTTGAATATTTGAATATTAATCTTATTTTATTAAACATAGAATCCTCCTTATTTAATGCCAAAGACTCTCATTGCATTACAAGTAGTTGCTTTAATTACTTCTTCTACTGGTAATTCTTTTAATCTAGCAATTTCTTTTGCAACATATTGTACATTTGCAGGTTCATTTAACTTACCTCTAAAAGGTACAGGTGTTAAATAAGGGCAATCTGTTTCAATTAATAAATGAGTTAACTCTATTTCAATTGCGACAGATTTAGGTACTTTAGCATTTTTAAAAGTAACTGGGCCAGCCAACGATATCATATAATTTATATTGATAAATCGTTTTGCCATTTCAGCACTTCCACTATAACAATGCATAATTCCATAATGGTTTGTTTCTTTTAGTATTTGATAGGTATCATTGAAAGCATCTCTACAATGGATAACTATTGGTTTATTGACTTTTTTAGCAATCTCTATTTGTTTATAGAACATTTCTATTTGTTTTTCTTTCGTCACAGTATCCCAATAATAATCCAAACCGATTTCTCCAATGGCAACAACTTTTGGATCATAACTTAATTCTTCAATTTGTTTAAGATCTGTTGTTGTTGTATCATTGCAATCATTAGGACCAATTCCTACAGCTGCATAAATAAAAGAATACTCATTTGCAATTTGCACTGCTTTCTTACTCGAGGCAGTATCATATCCAACAACCAGCATATAGTTAATTCCTTGTTGTAAAGCGTTATCTATATATTGTTGTCTATTTCCAAATAGTTCTTGACTATTTAAATGCGTATGTGTGTCAAAACACATGCTATCACCTCGCTTTACTATAGTAGCATATTTTTTTTATTTTTGCAAATTACTAATAAAGTCGATAGTGCAAAATAAGTAGGGAGGCTATATGTTATTTGTCAAATACACTATACATAGTAATATTAATAATTCTTTCATTTTAAGAAAAAAATATGCTAACTGGCTTAATCATTATATAATGTATTTAGGCTTTCGTTATAAGTTGTCGAAAGAATGAAAGAGTATTTATTTATATAGTTAAGGATCTATAAAGATAGACATAGTACTCTTCTAAACACTTGTGATAGAATTCAAAGAATTTAAAAAAATTGTTATTTTATATCATCTATGTGTATAATCAAGGTAATAATAATGATTTAGCTATTGTACTTAAAACAAAACAGGAAAGTAGGTATACCATGAATGAAAAAAAAGAGCTTATTAAGAACATTGAACATGTAGAAGAAGAAATAAATCATCAAGAGTTATTGTTCAGTGATTTGAATAGTGCTAAAAATTTATTAGATGGTTTAAATGAAATTTTACATAAAATTAGTAATGAAGTTTTAAAAAAGAATATTGAAACAACCGTGAATAAATATTTAGATACTGAAAAATCTAAACAATTAATTACTAATTTTTTAGAAGCTGAACTTTCTACGCAAGTAATGCAACAGATGAACGAAATGATTCGATCTGAAATTGAAATCTTTAATTTTGCAAATCAAACCAAAGAACTACTAACAGATATGTTTGATGATTTGCTTATGGATTACGCTAAATCCAAATCTCTCCCTATCGTAAATATTATTAAAATTAACCAAACAGAAATCGGTAGAACAAAAGGTGAGTTTTTTCATGAAAAATTTGAGGAAGTATTAAATTTAGTTCATTTGGATGAACCTGTTATGTTGGTTGGACCAGCGGGTAGTGGTAAAAATCATGTTGTTTTCCAAATTGCACAAGCTCTAGGTAAAAAAATGTATTATACAAATAATGCTTCTAATGAATTCAAATTAACTGGTTTTATTGATGCAGGTGGAAATTATCAAGAAACACAATTTTATAAAGCTTTCAAAAATGGCGGATTATTCATGTTGGATGAAATTGATAATTCTGACTCCTCCGCATTAATTGTCATTAATTCAGCCTTAGCAAATGGCTATATGGCTTTCCCACATGCTACAATTAATAAACATCCTGACTTTAGAATTATAGCTGCTGCAAATACTTGGGGTAAAGGAAGTGATTTGCAATATGTAGGAAGAAACATTTTAGATGGAGCTACTTTAGATCGATTTGATAATATTTTCTTTGATTATGATCAAAAATTAGAAAAAGCATTATATCCTAGCCAAGCAATATTAGAGTTTATGTGGACATTAAGAATAGCTGTTGAAGAGATTAAAATGCTACATATTGTTTCAACAAGAGGTATTGGAAAAATGTATAAAAAAGAAGTAAATCATATTCCTATCGAGACTATTTTACGATCGAATGTCGTAAAAAATCTTAAACAAGATGATGTAAATTTGCTGATTGGTTGTATGGCTTCCTATATTAATTTAGATAATCCATATTATCAAGCGTTAAAAGAATTAGATATAGGGCGATAACAATGTATAAATATTATGAAAAAAATGGTTATCATATTATGTATTATGACTTTGATTCTATGAGTGATTTTTTGCAATATTTAAAAAATCAACCTATTAATACAAATGTTTTTGGACCTAGTACTTTAGTTAGTCATCAGAGTAGTTATTCATGGTATAAAACATACAATTTTGATGAGGCAATTGAATTAGCAACGTATGGTAGTAGAGAAGAATTTGATAGATTTTATAAATTGAAAATTCAATTAGAAAAATTTATTAAATTAGATATCAAAAAAAACATACAATCGAATGATTATGTTGGATATACGCCAGATGTAAAAGCGTATTTAGAGGGTAATCCTTTATCTATGTTTAATAAAATAAGACCGCAAAGAAAGAGAATCGATATCTATTTTAATTCTGCAAATCTTGTTGGTGTCTCTACATCCCAAATATATAATCGAGGTGTAATTACCTTATGTTTAGTTGAAATGTTAGAAGCATTAGGATTTAATGTTAGTTTAAACGTGTTTGCAATGTCTGAAAAAAATAAACAGATTCATTATGCTAAATTTACGTTTAAAAGTGAAAATGAACATTTAAATAGTCAAAAACTATTTTTCCCAATGTGTCACCCATCTTGGTTTAGAAGATTAATTTTTAATTTGCGAGAGAAGACCCCTGATATTTCTGAAGATTGGTTATTAGGTTATGGTAGTACTTGTGGGGTAGAATTAATAAGGTCTATTATTGATTTAAAGGAAAATGATATTGTTATCTGTAAACCTGATGAAATGGGTGTAAAAGGTGTAGATTTGATAGTAGATGCTAATGCGATGTTTAAATACATTGATAACGAAACAAAAATTAATGGATTTGAATTATTGAATCGTTAAAATTTTGAATCTTATTTAGTCAAATTATGTGTAGTTATTTCAAGATGTTTCTTAGTAAAAAGAAAGTCCCTTAATTTCCTTTAGCCTAAAAAAAAGAGTGGTTCAAGATGAAGTACTAGCCTTTCCTCTCGTAAATATAATAGCAGGACCTTATAGGTTTAACTTTAAGTTCCTGCTTTATATTCGTATTAATTTAATACTTATCCCAATTCTTCACCGTTGGATTCTATTACTTTTTTATACCAGTAAAATGAATCTTTTTTATATCTATTGAATGTACCCTCCCCATAGTCATTTAGATCTACATAAATCAATCCATATCTCTTTTTCATTTCACCTGTGCTTGCTGCAACTATATCGATACATCCCCATGGAGTATATCCCCATAGTTCAACGCCATCATCAATAGCTTCTGCCATCTGTTCAATATGTTGCTTCATATATTCAATTCTATATAAATCATGGATAGTCTTATCTTCTTCTAATTTATCATCTTGCCCTAGTCCGTTTTCTACAACCATTATAGGCAGTTGATATCGATCATATATTTCATTTAAGAAGTATCTTAATCCTTTAGGATCAATTTGCCAACCCCATTCACTTGTTTTCAAATAAGGATTAGAAGCTCCAAATATCAAATTTCCTGTAGACATATCTACATTGGTATCAGTAGTAACGCATCCAGTGGAGTAGTAACTGAAAGTATAAAAATCAACACAACCTCTTTTTAATGTATCAACATCTTCCTCTTCTACATTAATAGAAATTTTATTTTCTCTAAAATATCGTTTTGAATAATTTGGATATGTTCCTCTAACTTGTATATCAGAACACATATAAAAGATATTTCGCCTTTCTTTCTGTGCTAATATTATATCATTTGGGTGACATGTCATTGGATATTGGCATATACCACCAATCATACATCCAACAAGATATTTAGGATTAATTGAATGAGCCAATTGCACAGCTTTTGCACTCGCAATTAACTTATGATGCAAAGCATTATATTGTTTATTTCTTTCAATCTCTTCATCTTTTTGATCTTCCTTTACATTTTTGTTAGTAATTAAAACACCAGATCCTTGTTGCTTACTTTTAACAGACTGAATTCCTGATGAGAAATAAGCATTACCTTTTATAATAGTACTATTAATTTCATTGAACGTTAGCCAATACTTTACTAAATCTTTGTATTCTTTAAATACTACTTCGCAATATTTTAAATAAAAATCAATACACTTTCTATTTAACCAGCCATCATATTTTTTTGATAAATGATACGGTAATTCATAATGTGATAAAGTTACAAGAGGTTCAATCCCTCTTTTCTTTAATTCTGTAAATACATTTCTATAGAACTCTATTCCTTTTTGATTAGGTACTTCGTCATCTCCATTAGGGAATATTCTCGTCCAATTTATTGACATACGGAACATCTTAAATCCCATTTCTGCAAACAATGCAATATCTTCTTTATAATGACTATAAAAGTCAATTGCTTTATGAGATGGGTATACTTTTTTTTCATCAATCGTATCATTAAATTCTCTTGGCACTAGTCTAGATCCCAATGTAAAGTGATCTGCAATAGAATCCAATTTTCCTTCTTTATTCCATGCTCCTTCACATTGGTTCGCTGCTGTTGCTCCACCCCAGAAAAAATTTTCTGGAAATCGTTTACTATAACTACTCATTCTCCTCCACTCCCAACATATAAGTTAAAATAAATGTTACTACCATTCCAACAGCTGCTGCTATTAAGAAATAGATTAAATTTGATGCTTTTGGTCCTACAAAAGTAACGATAGCAAATATACCACCAGATCCTGGGAAGGCATAACACGCTACACTGTTAATTCCGATAATAATACCTGCTACTGCATTTCCAATCATAGCTGCATACAATGGTTTTTTATATTTTAATGTAATCCCAAACATCGCTGGCTCAGTTACACCAGCTACATACGCTGTAATTGCACATGATAATGCTGTTGATTTTAGCTTTGTTCCTTTTGCTTTGAATGCCACTGCAGCTGAAGCTGTCGCTTGATTTAAATTAGAAATAATCATAGCTGGTAAAAAGAATGCATCGTATCCTAGACTAGCAAAAGCCGATGTCCAATATGGGGTCATCATCGTATGCATCCCAGTCATTACCAATAATGGTAATGTCGCACATAGTAAGGCAACACCTACAAATCCTATAGTATCATAAATTGTAGTAATTCCTAAAGAAATATATGTCCCAATATAATATCCAAATGGGGCGATAAGACATAATCCTAAGGGGAGAATTATTAATAGAGTAATTAAAGGAACTAATAACGATTTGAATGCATCTGGAGAAAATTTAGAAACAGCTTTCTCAATTTTAGCCATAACATAGACACACATTATAATTGGAATTACAGTACTAGCGTAGTTAGTTACATAGACTGGTAATCCAAATAATGTCATTTTCAATCCTTCTGTTGCTGCATTAATAAAGCTTGGATAAACAAGCAATGCACCAAACAACATACCCAATCCTTGATTAGCTCCAAATTTTTTTGCTGCAGTTGCCCCTAAGAAAATTGGAAAGTAGTAAATAAATGCATCTCCAACCCAATACAAGATTTGGTAAGTTGTACTTGTTTCTGGTAGAAAACCAGCCATATTAGCAAGCATATAAAGAACTTTAATCATACCTCCAGCTATCATCATAGGAATTAATGGAGTAATACATCCAGATATACCATCCATAATTCCTGTAATAGCTCCTTTAAAAGTTAGCTTTTGCTTTGGTAAATCTTCATCTAAATTCTCATCTATCATACCCTGTACCTCTATACCTCCTATCTTGCAAATGTTTTTGTAAGCATCCGCAACCGCTGGACCAATAATGATTTGTAACTCATCATTAGACCATTGTACTCCTAGAACCTTGTCTACCTCTTCTATTTCATTCACTTTTACTATACTTCTATCTTTTAAATTAAAACGTAATCTAGTGGTACAATGTTGAAAATATGATATATTTTCTTTACCACCAACAGCAAGTAATATAACTTTTGTTAACTCATCATACTTGTTTGACATGTTATTTTCTCCTTTTAGTTTTTTAATCTATACAAACAACATATTGTGCACTTTATATATTGTATTTGCTAAAATAAAACCCCATTAAAGTTTTTACTTATCTGGGGTGATGCCCTTTCGGTGACAATCCTCTTTCATATATAATCTATTAACATGTATAAGTAAGTACAGTAATTCTTCCTTAGTACATCTTTCTTGAAATTCTTCATATAAATAATCATCTATTAAGCAAATACATTTATATGTATTTGGATATTCTTCTATCATATTTTTATAGAGTTCTTCACTACTATTTGAAAACATTTCATTACTTGTTTTTCTTTGGACAAAGAACTTTAAATGATTTTTAAATCTAAAATAATTAAAACTGTTTTTTTCTACTTTAAAACTGAAATGTTTTTCTACTATTTTTGTAACATGAACAATAACTTTAGTAATTTTGTTTTCTAAATTATTTTCTTCATTTTTGCATTTCGTTCCATCCAATGCATTTATAAAATGCATGGTTATACTAGTTACCTCTCCTTTACTTAAATGTATATTCATTTTCTCATTTATAGTTTTAACCATCCATTTGGCAATGTTAGTAATTATTGGATATTCATATTCAAGCTCATATGAATATGGGAGAGTAACGTTTAATCCTTTGCGATTTCTAACAATTGCAAAGTTGATATGATCAGCAAGAATAAAAATCAAATTAGGGTTAAATTCTCCTTCTATCTTTTTCTTTGCTACATCAAGCATTTTTGTTGTTAAAATGAAAATATCATTAGGAATTTCTTTAAGTAATCCATGGTACTTATTATCTACATCATAGAAGCTTCTTTGTATTCTTGACATATCGGTTATCTCATAAGGAATATTACCAAAGCCTACTCCTTTACCAAATATAATCACTTCATGATTTTCACCATCAAGTGCAATTGCAATATTGTTATTGATTTTCCTGATAACTTTCATGAAGTATTCCTCCTCTACTTAATAAGAATATCTCCCCTATTTACTATTTGATTATAATAATCAAGTTGAACTTCTTTGTCATATCCAGAAATAAAAATAATCATCGTTGTCATGTCTATAGTGTTTTCCTCCATAATAGTATTGTCAAATTTCAGAATTGGAGTATTACTTTCTACTCTATCTCCAATTTTTACAAGGACTTCAAATCCTTTGCCATTCAATTTAACAGTATCTAAACCAACATGAACTAAAATTTCTAAGCCTTTTTTATTCTTTATACCAAACGCATGTTTACTATCTGGTAGCATAATAATTGTTCCTTCAATAGGTGAAGCAATTACATTTGTTGATGGTATGATTGCAAATCCATCCCCCATCATTTTTGTAGAAAATACCTTATCTAGTACTTCTTCTATTTTTATACACTTACCATTTACGGGTGCAACAATATTATCTGTTTCTTTACTAATAAATTTAAACATAGCCATCCTCCTTGTACACAAAAAAACTCTATGGGCATTTTTCCTTAAATAGGTTATGCCTCAAAGAGTAACAAGCCTTCTGTTCTATTTACAATTAAATAGTAACAGTAATTGCAATTGTTGTCAATAATTTTTTTTCAAGATAACTCGGGTTTTAAACACTTGTTTCAATTGGAATTCATGCTTGTATAGCGTTCAGATCGTTGACGATTGAACACATTGCAGCGGTCTAATTACGCTATTCGTTGCCTTTGTGCTCCAATATATCACCCGGCTGACAATCCAAAACGGTACATATTGCATCAAGCGTAGAAAAGCGAATTGCACTGACCTTACCGGTTTTTATTTTAGAGAGGTTGACATTGGAGATTCCCACTTTTTCTGCAAGCTCATTAAGAGAGATTTTTCTGTCCGCCATAATGCGGTCAAGTCTTAATATGATAGCCATAACAATCTCCTACAGCGTTTCGTCAGATTCTTGTTGAAGCAGGCAGCCATACTCAAATATCAATGCAAGACAAAAAAATACGGCAGTGGCAACTATGATTCCAAGATTAATGGATGATGTGGCTTCAACTGCGGGTACGAATATCATTAAAACCAGCAATCTCAAGGGCGGCATTATTATCTCATTTGCGATAAGTAATAATGAAATAGTCCTTATTTTATTTGAGTTTTTCTTGGTAAATGGTGTACCCTCATGGCTTATATCCTTAAATATAGAGCTCGCTACAAAAAGGATTACCGTCATAATTCCCCCACTTAACATTGTGAATATCATCAGTGCACGAAATTGTGCCACGTCGCCGTCAATTGGTATATTAAGACCAAACATGTCGATAACTGCACCGCCTGATTTCAAATCAAGCAATGGAGCAATTGCTATTAATACTACCTGTGTCAGAATCGCCATTATCAGCACTATTCCGCCGATTTTCAAAAATGTGCTTAAAATATTACTCATTTTTATAATTTTGCCTTTTTGGGTGTGCATAGTAAAACCTCCTACAATTTGATTTTCGGTTTTATCATACCATCACATTTTATGTTTGTCAATCAATATTTAATGTTAAACATTAAATATTATATTTATAACATATATTAATTAATCTGCACGCCAGCACTCCGAGCATAATAAAACATTCGGTTCAAAAAACTGAATGTAGTTTTGATGTTGCATTATACAAAATTTCGCCGTAGTCATATGTAGTCCGATAACATTTGTCAAGGAGGTTTGTCTAATCTTACAAATAATTATTAAATGAGGGTTGATATTCGGTTTTATCTGTGTTACACTTGTACACAAATTTTAACGGAATGTTGGGAGGAAAAAGCAATGAAAACATTGGAAACTGAACGTTTAATTCTTCGCAAATTTATGCTGGATGATTTTCCCGATGTCCACAGCTATGCGAGTGTTTCCAAGAACACCATTTACATGGTTTGGGGGCCAAACACAACGGAGCAGAGCCAGGCGTTTATCAGCATGGCTATATCAAAAGCAGAAGAAAATCCATGTACAAATTATCAATATGCCGCTGTTCTGAAAGAGACTGGCAATCTTGTCGGAGCGTGCAACCTTGCACTATCCGGCGATGAAGCGGAAATCGGTTGGATATTGCATCGCAATTATTGGAAGCAAAGCTATGGAACTGAGATGGGCAAAGCTTTGCTTGAACTCGGCTTTGATGAATTGCGTCTCCACCGAATCCTCGCCCATTGCGATGCAGAAAATATCGGTTCTTACAGGGTGATGGATAAAATTGGTATGCGCCGCGAAGGACTGTTTTTTGAAAGTCGCCCCGCACACAAGCAATCGGACAAAAAATATAGCGATGAGTTATCCTACGCCATTCTGAAAGACGAATGGGACACTGGGAAAGAAATAGCCTATTACAAAACACTGCCCGTTATTTTCGATGACTTTATTGATTTGCCGGAACTTTCAGATGGAGTGATTCGTCTTGTATGCACAGCGAAAAATCCAGCGATACCAGAAAAGAAATATGTCCCCGCTTATGATTTTAGCATTTGCAAGGGCAGCGAGAAAGTCGGTGAAATCAACCTGCGCATCGGTTATGCCGGGTTTGGTCCGGATGAAAGTAGTCTGTATTACGGCGGGCAAATCGGCTATAATGTAGACGAAAAATATCGCGGCAACGGGTACGCTGGACGCGCCTGTCGGCTACTATCGCCAGTGGCAAA
>Ga0153948_1001804_pt1 | contig 10639 bp, 11 predicted proteins | sample TSNJ032MetaG_FD_104696 | JGI IMG/M metagenome (GOLD analysis project Ga0153948, IMG submission 104696) | Attine ant fungus gardens microbial communities from New Jersey, USA - TSNJ032 MetaG | ecosystem: Host-associated > Fungi > Mycelium > Unclassified | place: USA: New Jersey, Wharton State...
GCATTTTCGGAAATAAAATTTTTAATATTTTTCAACACTTTTTTTACAGAAATAAAACTCAAGTCCATACATAGAAACGAAGGCATCTCTCCTCTGTAGTCCGCAAAAATATCTTCCGCAGAGCATATTTTAACATTGGTTTTTTCGACAACCACAACTCTTTCATCAGTCCTGAGCTTCCAGTCAAGTTGGTTATACCCGACATCAACAGTCCATACTTTTTGAGCTCCATATTGCAGCATGCAATCGGTAAAACCCCCGGTAGACGCTCCGATATCAATACAAAGCCTGTCCGTTAAGTCAATGCCAAACTCCAATATCGCCCTTTGAAGCTTTAAGCCTCCGCGTGATACAAAAGGCATCGAAGCTATTTCAACCTTTCTGGGGTTAATAGGGTCGATAAAGCTGCCAAAGTCAAACATCTCTCCGGCTTTTTTAACCAAAACACCATCTATTTTGACATTTTGGGCTAAAATATTAGCCTGAGCTTTATTTTTAGAGTCAAAATATCCCAACTCAAAAAGTATTAAGTCCAGACGCTTTTTTTCGAATTTTGTCTTCATTGCGCTCACTGTAGTTGGGGTTCATCCTGCAATGCTACGCCTGTTATCTGACTCGCAAGAACGGTAACTTTTTTAATAGGCCCTGTAGCTTCAAGTTCAAGCATTTTTGCCTTTGAGGGCGAATTTAAAATTTCTTGTATCTCTTTATACTTGTCTTGAGGGTTGTCAAAATAAAGTACCAAAGGCGCTGCCCAACCATTGCCAAAAAGAAGAAGCGATGTTCTTGTTTTGAATTGAGCTGAATACTGCTGTCCCATTGTTGACCTCCCGAAATTACTCTATGTCAAAAAACTTCAATGCGTTTTGAGTTGTTACTCTGGCAACCTCATCATAAGGCAAGTCTTTGATATTTGCAATTTCTTTAGCGATAAGTTTTAAATATTTTGGCGAATTCTCACTTCCCCTAAAAGGATGCGGCGCCAGAAACGGACAATCTGTCTCTAAAACTATACTTTCAAGCCCTATCCCTTCAACGGTTTCTTTAAGTTTTTTTGCATTCTTAAATGTTACTACTCCGCCGACAGCTATAAGCCACCCTTTTTTTATGCACTCGCGTGCAAACTCCAAAGAGCCTGAATAGCAGTGCATAATTGCTTTTTTGATGCCCAATTTTTTCATTATTTCAAAAGTATCCCCATGTGCGTCTCTGTCATGGATAACTACGGGTAAATCAAGAACCTTGGCTATTTCTAACTGTTTCTCAAATACTTCTTTTTGCAGCTGCGCAAAAGTTTTATCATGGTAATAATCTAGGCCGATTTCCCCGATAGAAATAATCTTAGGGTGTTTACACAACTCTACCATCCTGTTTGCAACTTCGTTATTGAATTTTTTAGCATCACTTGGATGCACTCCCATGCTTCCCCAGCAACAGTCGTATCTGTCAACCAGTTCAATTATTTTGTCAAAAGTTTCAGGTTCGACACCAGGAATGATTATCCTTCCTACATCAGCTTCAAGTGATTCCCTTATGACTTTTTCGGAATCCTCAAAATAATCTATATGCGCGTGTGTATCAACTAACATCTCAAACTCCTCTTATTTGGAATCCTAGCAAAAACATTTCCATGGTACAATACTCTTGAAAGCAGGTGGATAATCGCGCCTTGAGTCTTCAAGGTGAGGAAAGTCCGGGCATCCGAGGGCAGGTCGCCTGGGAAAGCCAGGTGCGTGTGAACGTGAGGAAAGTGCTACAGAAAATATACTACATGTGCCAACCGACAGCTCAAAAAGACAGGCCGACAAGGTTTGACTTGCGAGTATATCGGCAGCCGCCGCAAAATCATTTCGATGACGCAGGCGGAGGAAGATATAACGGAATGCACTTGTACAGGTGCAACGGTGAGGTAAAAGCTTACCAGCAAGACTCGAGAGGGTCTTGGCTCAGTAAACCCCGACAGGATGCAAGCTCGAATGCGAATATTATGAGGCTGCCCGTCTCATCCGCAAGGTGATTCGCGAAGGAGTGCTAGAGGTGATGAGCAATCATCATCCCAGACAGATGATTATCTAGGAACAGAACCCGGCTTACTACCTGCTTTCTTTTATTTTGAGTATTGGATATGGTGATATGGAGCAGCAGCTTGACCGGCGAGTGCTGTTTTGTTACAAAGCGGTGAATAGAAATGGTACAATTGTTTATTTATAAACTCACAATCTTACTTAATTTTTTCAGAGTATTGTCACGACTTTAAAAACATAGTAAGATAAAGCCCATGACACAAAAACCAAACAGGAGAGTAAATTGAAAAAAGGCTTCACACTTGCAGAGGTTTTATTAACACTTGCCATTGTTGGCGTCGTAGCTTCACTCACGGTGCCCGCAATTGTTAATCATTCAAGCAATAAAAAGTTCGTAACAGCCTTAGAGAAAGTAAACTTTACAATGAATGCTGCGCTAAAGCGCGCTATTGTGACAAATGGTCCGGTAAGAGAATGGACCAAAACGAGTGTCACAGCTGACTTTGAAAAATATTTTTTACCCTATCTTGACTTGAACAGAAATTGCGGTACCGGAACAGGCTGCTTCTCTGATAACTATAAAATATTGCGCTCTACGGGTTCTGACTGTGTGCCAGGACTTGATGCGGACACTAAATACTATAAAGTGATTATGGCTGACGGTATTTCTTTAGCATTCTCTCCCCCTGCTTCATATAACAATGCAACAGGTGACAGTGGTACCATATACGTTGATATTAACGGTCTTGAAGGGCCAAACCTCTGTGGACGCGATTTATTCAGGTTTGCTCTATATTCTTATACAAACAATATAAAAGCATATGGGATTTATGGTGCATATGATGCGGCGAGAAAAAACAGAATTTTGAACTCTTCTTTTGACTGCTCTGCGTCTAATGCTGACGACTGCGGAGCTAGAATTTTCACTGAAGGAGGAATGAAGTATTAACACAGGTTTTAAAAAAGCATTTACCCTTGCAGAGATACTAATTACACTGACAATAGTAGGTATTGTTGCAGCTCTTTTGATTCCCGCTATAGTGGTCAGCTATAGTAAAAAACTGCAATACAGTGCATTTAAAAATACTCATGCCGAGCTGAATCAACTTTTAAAATATTCACGTATGGCCAATGGCTCCTTGAAGACTTGGGATTTTAAAACATACAACGATAATACAAAAGGCTTTGACAAATATTTCTTACCCTATCTGGACATTGCCAAAGATTGTGGTGTAGCTGCTAATGACGATTGTTTTGCTGATTCCTATAAAGATATGAAAAATGCGGCTTACACAATACCTGCAACATACAGAAAAGTATTTCTGACAAATAAAACTTCTCTGGCATATGGTCAAAACAATACCTGTATAACTGATGACGGTGATCCTGCGAGCACTACTGCAGACCACCCTCATGCATGCATCACTTTTCTTGTAGATATAAACGGTAAAGACAAGCCAAACCGCATGGGAAGAGACCTTTTTGAATTCAAAGTCTACCAGTTTTACGACATAGTTAATCCTTCCGGAACTTTTAACGAGCAATACGATACTGCGAATAGAGTTTGGTCGCCGGAAACAACTGCAAACAGAAACTCTAACTGCTCTTCAGCAGGCGTAGGAAACTATTGCGGTGCGAAGCTTGTCGAAGATGGCAAAATGGACTATTAAGGTTTTTTTCGCAGAATTTTAATAAGAAAATCAACGGAAAATACACTTACTATCGCAAAAATGGCATAGTTTAGCACTTTAAATACACTTGCCGTTGCTTTTGGTTTAGGTTTTTCAATGTTTAACGTTACTCTGGCATTTTCATCTTTCGCTCTCTCAAGCCTGTCCTGAATGGGCGTTTTGGAAAGCTTCGGAGGTTCTACCACTCCTATGGGCTTCCACTCAAAATTCATACCTGCGTTACTCTTTTGGGCAGGCTGACTTGGCGCCTTATCAATTTTATCAAGCGCGCTGCTGACGTTAGTAGTATTACTTACACTATTAATGAAGTTTTCCATCGTATAAACAGTAAAACACCTCAAGGCCTAAAATTGCCCCGAGGTGACGGTTAAATTAAAAAAGTTTAATACTTTTATTTTTGCATTTACCACTTAATAAACATAAAGCCGTCAGCGCCGTTCGGCCCTTTAGTACATGACGAATCATCACACCCGGAGGCGGAGGAGCAGGCTCCGCCTTCTCCTCCTTTAGCTACCAATATTTTGTCTATTGTGCAAGTTGCGTGTGTATTGAATGCAAAAAAGGCGATACTTTTAGTATCGCCTTCAACTGTTGTTGTATGAAACTTGTCTTTACGCTTCTTTCGCGGTGGCAGATTTAACTATTGCAGTACCTATACCGATTACTCCGGCAATACCCGCTATAACAGCTCCCACTTTGCCTGCACCTTTAAGATTTTTTAGAGCGCTTGTAACCCCGGGGGATAACTTGCTCATTGCACTTGTTAATGCTTTGCTCGTGCTGAGTTTGCTAATCCCTTTTACAATTCCGTAACCACCTGCACCTACAGCCGCACTTGATAAACAGCTTCCGAATATTTTAGATGCGTCCGCAGAAGCGGCCTTTGGAGTACCCGTTACCTGAGAAACCAAGTCATCTTTGCTGTTTGAACTTTCAAAGAACCACCCTAATATCGGCACACCCATTTTTAAACCTTGAGTAAAGCTTGAGCTGCTGTTTTGAGTTATGTCATTCACAAGGTTAGTGCCTGTTGAATTTTGGTATTGAGCTTGAGCAATTGCGCGAATTTCAGCGTCTGAATATGTAGAATATTGAGGGGCTGCTTTAATATTTTGAACCATTTTCTCATATTCTTTCATGGCATCGTCGTTGCGATTTCCCCTGATGAGAGTTGCTATGTTTTGGCTTTGCTGAGAATAGCTCATAATTTCAGCTTGCTGTTTGTTGTTCAAGCCTTGTTGGGTTGCATAAATACTGTAGCTGTTTTGCATACTGTTTTTTGCAGACTCTGCATCCTGAAGAGTTGCTCCGCCATACCCGTAGAAGCTTCCTCCGTAGCTGCCGTAATTGCCATAATTTCCATAAGTGCTATAATTGCCTGTTGTCAAGCCATTTAGCCCGTTAAATCCTGCAACTGCAAGATTACTGTTTGTTGTAAGTCCGTTAACCATAACCAAACTTCCTCCGATATTAAATTCTAACCATTTTTAAAACTAACCTTACATATATAAAAACATTTTGATTTTAAGTATTGCCTAATCTAAACTGCCTATTGTAACATTTCTTAATATTATGTAAAATAGTTACAAAATTGTCTTCCTTTAAAATTCCTATACAATGAAGTATAAAGGAGTAAAAGTGTCTGATTTTATTGTAGAAAACTTTCTAAAACAAGCTTGCGAAAAAGGTGCGTCGGATGTTCACTTAAGAGTTGGCAAATCTCCGTCTATAAGAATTGCTAATGACATCATAAGAACAACCCACTCTGCCCTTACCGAAGATGATATAGAAGATACCATTAAAGTTATGCTGCACAGGGACATATATGAACGTACACGCGGCATGTATGACTTGGATTTTACGTATGAAATTAAAGGCGTTTCGCGTTTCAGGGTGAACTATTGTCTTGATTTGGGACTTCCTAAGTTGACAATAAGGGTTATACCTTACGATATTCCCACCCTTCAGGAACTTAATCTCCCTGATTCACTTAAAGCATTCATGGGCTACAACAACGGAATTGTTCTTGTTACCGGGGCTACGGGCACGGGTAAATCTACAACAATAGCTTCTTTGGTTGATATTATTAACCAAGAGAGGGCAGACCATATTATAACGGTGGAAGACCCTGTAGAGTTTATTTACACAGATAAAAGGTCTTTAATTACCCAAAGACAGTTGGGAATTGACATAGAAAGCTTCCCTGACGGGGTTAAATATGCTCTAAGGCAAGACCCTGATGTCATAGTAATCGGAGAAATAAGAGACAGAGAGACACTGGACAGTGCATTAAATGCAGCCGAGACGGGACACTTAGTGTTTTCAACCCTTCACACAAACTCTGCAGTCAGTTCCATTAACAGAATTGTTAACCTATATGATGACAACATGAGAGCATTCGCCAGAGAGCGTATAGCAGCTTCTTTGAGGGGCACTATAGCACAAAAACTTCTGCAAAGAGTTGAGGGTGGCAGGGTGCCGGCATTGGAGATTATGTCTGTTACTCCCGCAATTAAAGACTATATAATCAAAAACCAGTTGGACAATATTTACGACCTTATAAAAAAAGGCGGTTTTTCAAATATGGTTACTATGAATCGCTCAATATATACACTTTTAAAAGCAGGTATCGTATCAAAAGAGGAAGCAGTCAATATGAGTGATGACCCAAATGAGTTGAATCAGCTTATAAGGGGAATCTACCACGGAACAAACGATGCATCGGGCGGTATTTTATAAAAAGGAAAAGCATATGCCATTTTCAGAATCAGAATCAATGACAATCAAAAGACTCGAGGTTGCCCTTCGAAAGATGGACTTGCAACTTTTAAAAGACGGTGCTTATAAGCTGCACGAAAAATTCCATTCGGGACATAGGTTTGAATACATCAACGAACTCAGGCAAATTTACGAGTTTGTTCAGGCCAGAGAAAATATTCCGCCCGAGATAAGCAATATTTTAAAGTCAACCATTGAAGAGATTATTAAAAAGGACGAAGAAGACCGCTCTTGGGAAAATGCCGGTGTTCAAGAGGTAGAATATGATAACTTGAACAAACTTGATGATATTATCAGCAGGCTTGACGACCCAATTCCGCAAACCCCTCAAAATAAAATTGATTCACAAAAGCCTGTATCTCCTATTCAGACCACTCCACAAAGAAATCCGGTTTCGCCGCCTCCTGCGCCAGAAGAACAATTAACGCAAAAGCCTGCAGAACAAGTTCAACCCGTTCAACAGTCACTGTTACATCAAGAGCAATCTTCTTTGTCCGATAAAACTCAAGTGTCCAATGAGGCAAATAACGAGATAAACATTGATACAACGCAAATAGATAATTTGCCTGATATTCATCACGCCGCCCACCCTGCTCCCCAAAATGAACCCCTCGTTAATGAATATGCGTCGTACGAGCAGACAGAAAGTAATGTCCGGGACGAGCAAAGTGCAGAGACACAAGATGCATTTGTTGGGCATTCCGCAGAAGAGTTTTTAGGTGACGATTTCACACAAGAAGTTTTTCAGGACTCTGAATACACGGAAGAATGCCAGGAAGAAAGAAGAGAGGACGGAATCGACAGCAGTCCCGCAGAGATAGCACTTTTTTATGATGACGCCCAGACAGATATTGATTTTTCAATTATAAAAGATTACAGAAACCAACTCAATATGCTTTTTTCAAAAAATCAAAGCTGTGATGAGTTTAAGCTTTTGAGGGAAATTTCAAATATTTCAAACATTATAGATACGCCAATAGATGATGTAGACAGAATTATTTCAACATTAACAACAACAAAAAATAAAACTTCTTTCTTGACCACCTCTCAGAGCCAAAACTTCACAAAAATGTTTGTCAGAGGAAATTTAGACTTTGAAATACCTTTTGTAAAAAAGGCAAGAAATCCCGAAAAGGCTTATACCATAATACCAATGTTGGGTTTTTCAAACATATTTGTATGTTCTAACTGTAATGCAAGAAATCTAAAAACGGATTTTAATACTAAAACATTGAGCGTTCAGTGTCCGGACTGTGACGGTGCCTGTTTTCCCGACCTTTATGCAGTAAACTCATACAACCCGGACTGTAATCCGATATTCTGGCACAGGTCATTTGCCACTTTTGTTAAGGCAAAAACGTGGGTTCTCGTTAATCCGCCGCTTGATGAAAATAAAGAAGTAATTTTTGATTTCTTAAAGACTGCCTATGATGCGTCTGCGCCAAAGAGAGTGTACCTGCTTTCAAGAGAGAATGACAAAAGAGAGTTTTACAAGCAGACCTTCAGTACCATAAATCCAAATTGTGATTTACGCTGCGACTACAGTACACAAGAAAAACTCTGTGAAGATTTTATAAATACCGAAATTATGCTTAAGGTCATATCTTAAATGAAAAACTTTACTACTGATGCCATTAACATCAAAACTTATCCTTTGAGCGAACATGACAACATTGTCGTGATGTTTTCCAGACAAAAAGGTTTGATTAAAGGTGTTGCGAAGGGAGTAAAACGACCCAAAAGTAAACTGGGCGCAAGAATGCAGATGCTCGTGGCAAATAAGCTCATGCTCTATGAAGGCAAAAATCTGGACACAATATGCCAGGCGCAGGCATTGAATACTTTTGGAAATTTGCGAAGAGATTTGGATAAACTCACATACTCTATATATCTTGCTGAAATTATCGGAATTTTCTGCACCGAAAAAGATGATGAACAAGACAATGAGCGCATATATGAACTCTTCTATAAAACCCTTGAAGGAATTTCAGGGGCAGAAGACTTAACGGGAATTTTACTATATGTTCTTAAATTCCAACTTAAATTTATGAATATACTTGGTTATGGTATTGAGCTTGAAACTTGTTTAATATGCGGTTGTGTCATAGTACAAGACCCTCTTTTTTCAACTGCGCAAGGTGGCGTAGTTTGCGAGAAGTGTAATGCTGACGGTTTGAGGGTGAAAATCCCGACTAAAATAAGAGAATTTCTTCTTGAAATTACAAAAACAAATATTGATGAGACTACAAAGTATGATGAGCTTGTAAATGAAAAAGTAGCCCATACCTGTCATGGTCTTTTGAAGAGATATATTGATACAATAAGCCCCAGAAAAGTCAAAACTTTAAAAGTTATTGAAGCAGTTGGTTATTGATTGTTATTGTTGATACACATTCAATAAGGAAAAGTATCTTGAAATAAACTTTTTTTTATTATATAAAAGTCTTATGCAGTATGTAAATGCGGAAGTAACTCAATGGTAGAGTACTTGCCTTCCAAGCAAGCTGTTGCGAGTTCGAGTCTCGTCTTCCGCTCCATTTTTAAGAAGAGTCGTAAAGACTCTTTTTTATTTTGCATTTTTAAAAGTATGCATTTTACCAAAAAGTTGGCTGATTAAGTATGAAAAAATGAAGCCAAATAGGGTAAGAATGGTGTTAAAACGGTTACATGACCAGCAAGAGCGGTAACAAAATTATTATACTTACTTATGAATGTTTCTTTATTATTGGCAGAGTGCTTTAATTCTTCGAGCAACTGCAACACCACTTCCTTATTGGCAATTTCTTCGCTGTCTTCTATCGCATTCTTAATCTCCTCAAACTTCGATAAATCTTGAGTAATTTGTACGTTAGTATGAGATGAGTTATTGGTAATAACAACATTACCGCTACCAGTATTGTGGATGGCTCTAAGTGGTAAACTCCCGCTCTTGCCAGTTCTTTTGTTGGCTTTTGCGGTCTTTAGCTGATAATGGGCGGGTAAGCTGTGAAAATCTTCATAGTAGTTAGCTTCGACCACTCTATATGTAACCGTTGTGCCATTGGAGTAAAATGCTTCTATAGTATCCCCATCTTCAATGACATTAGGGGCAATTTTATTTTGGTCAACCTTTATGAAGTTTGGTTGAACATATGCCTGCATCTCAAATTCAGTACCGTCAGCCCTTCTGACAATACACTTGTTTTGAGGAAAAAATTTAGAAGTATCAATATCATGGCTACTTCTTCTTTTTGGGTTTTTTCGTTTGGCTTAGGGCGGAACCTGCAACTGACTTTGTAGCTTTACTGGTTCTTCCGTCACTTAAAAGTTTAGACGCAGTAGACGCCACTTTAGAGCTAGTTTGTTTCTTGTTCATGGGGTTTCCTTTCTTATTAGCACACCTTTATATAGTAAATTAAATCATGTGACTTTATGGGAAGGCAAATTCGTAACATTTTGTTATGATTAAGCCACTACTCCTCTGCATCTCGGACCCAAATTTTGTGAATATTGTGAACATGCATACATAGTCGAAGTGTTCTTCCAATGTTGGCAAAATCCCAATGCAAGAGTTTAAGTGAACTTAATTTTTTTCTGTTCGCAATTATAAGGAAAACAATAAAGAAAATCAGGAATACCAAAATATCCGTTTTAATTAAAGGATGCTATTGTGCGAAGTGAGCTATGAATCGAATTATCAAAATATGACTAAAACCTTTCATGCAAACTGCTAAAGATTCAGTGATTTTTTAGTATGTACAAACTGTCCAAGAGGGGGAATGTTTTTTCCTGTATCACCCTTATCCTTAAGTTGGTATTAGGAGAAAAACAATGAATAAAATGAACCTTGGCAACAAAACCAGACAGTTCCTCGAACTACTTGCTGAAATAAATCCTCCGCCCCCTTATTCTGTTTCACCTAAAGAAGCAAGAAATAATTTGCTTTGTCTGCAGGAAAAATACTATAAGCCGGAAAACTGTGTAATCCAAGAGTATAAGGTGGATTTAAAGGATGTACCAAGTTTCAATTTGTATTTTTATCGCCCCAAGAATAAAAAAGAAAAATTGCCTGTAGTTCTCTACGTCCACGGTGGAGGTTGGCTCTTGGGCGGTAAAGAAGTTTTTGATATGTACATAAGAAAACTTTGCAATGAAATCAATATGGCA
>Ga0153948_1001811_pt1 | contig 10591 bp, 12 predicted proteins | sample TSNJ032MetaG_FD_104696 | JGI IMG/M metagenome (GOLD analysis project Ga0153948, IMG submission 104696) | Attine ant fungus gardens microbial communities from New Jersey, USA - TSNJ032 MetaG | ecosystem: Host-associated > Fungi > Mycelium > Unclassified | place: USA: New Jersey, Wharton State...
CCAAGCTCGACGGCGACGCCCGCGGTGGCGCCGCCCTCTCGGTGGCCTCGATCACCGGCCGCCCGATCATCTTCGCCTCCACCGGTGAGGGCCTGGACGACTTCGAGCCGTTCCACCCCGACCGCATGGCCTCCCGCATCCTCGACCTCGGCGACATCCTCACCCTCATCGAGCAGGCCCAGGAGGCCTTCGACGAGGAGGAGGCGCGCAAGGTCGCCGAGAAGTTCGCGACCGACACGTTCACGCTCGACGACTTCCTCAAGCAGATGCAGCAGCTGCGCAACATGGGCTCCATCAAGAAGATGATGGGCATGCTGCCGGGCGCCGGTCAGATGAAGCAGCAGCTCGACAACTTCGACGAGCGCGAGATCGTGCGCACCGAGGCGATCATCCAGTCGATGACGAAGGCCGAGCGCACCACCCCGAAGCTCCTCAACGGCTCGCGCCGCCTCCGCATCGCGAAGGGCTCCGGCACCACCGTCACCGAGGTCAACCAGCTCGTCAACCGGTTCGAGCAGGCCGCGAAGATGATGAAGACCGTCGCCAAGGGCGGCGTCCCGAACGTCCCCGGCATGGGCCCGATCCCGGGCGCCGGCTTCGGAGGCCGCAAGCCGCAGCCCAAGAAGAAGAAGGGTTCGCGCTCCGGCAACCCGGCGAAGCGGGCCGCGGAGAACGCGGCGCTGGCGTCGGGCGTCGACCCGAACGCGTCGTCGGCGGCCGCGGGCAGCGGCTTCGGTCTCGGCGGCGGGGGCGCGGCGCAGAAGGGCGGCCCCTCCGAGGAGGAGCTCGCCTCGCTGCAGAAGTTCCTGGGCCGCTAGAGTCCGGGTCTGCGAGCGCCTGGGACTCCTAGCGGCCGGGGCCTCTGGCGCCGGGCCCGCCAGCGCTGCGACAGCTAGAGCGTTGCGGCGAGCGGCGCCAGCCGGTTCTCGACGCGCGCGGCGACCGCACGCTGCCCGGCGGCGTTCGGGTGGATGCCGTCCGTCTGGAGCAGGTCGGGCTTGCCCTCGAGCGGACTGCCGAGGTCGAGGAAGTCCCCGTCGACGCCGCGCACCGCGGCGCCCACGATGTCGTCGACGCGCTGCAGCGTGGCCGGCTGGGCGTCCGCGCCCCAGATGCCGGTGATCCCGATGATGTGCGCGTGCGGGAACGTGTCCCGCAGCTCGCCCAGCAGGCGGTCGGCGGACGACGTGACCGCGGCGGGGTCCTGGTCGCGGTCGTTGCGCGTGGCGGCGATGAGGATGAACGCCGGGTGCAGCTTCAGGGCGCGGTCGACCTGGTCGCGGTACGTCGTGCCGTCCCATCCGGCCTTCACGAAGCCCGATCCGGAGACGGCCAGATCGTCGAGGCGCCAGCCGTGCTGCTCGGCGACGAGGGCGGGCCAGGACTCGTCGGGGCCGACGCCCTTGCCGAACGCGATCGAGTCGCCGATGGCCACGACCGACGGCCGCTCCTGTCCGGCGGGGGCCGCTGCGGCTTCCGCAGCGACGGGCTGAGCGGTCGCCGCGCACCCCGCAAGGGCGGTGGCGGCGACGGTGAGCGCGGCGAGGGTCAGCGCGAGGCGGAGGGGGCGTCGCGCGCGCGGGCGGGTGTTCTGCACGAAGGGCAGGATAGATCCCCGACGTTGCGTGAATGCTGAGTGTCGCGCGGCGCGTCACGAACCCCCGGTCAGGCGCGGATTCGAGACGTCACACGTGCGGTGTCGCCGCGGCCGCGGCGCGCGACTGCACGAGCGTGTCCAGGTCGGTCAGCGCGACCGCGGCGATGGCCTGCTGACCGGCGGCGGTGGGATGCTCGCCGTCGGCCTGCACGAGGCCGTCCTGGTCGCGGTAGGGCTCGCCCAGATCGATCCAGACGCCGCCCTCGGCCGTGGCGGCCGTCTGGAGCGCGGCGTCGAGCGGCGCGAGCTCGTCGTCGGACGCCGACCCGCTGAGCGCGTCGTAGGCGATGATCCGCGCGTGGGGGAGCGCGGTGTGGATGCGGTCGATCGCCGCCGTCATCGCGGCGGACACGGTGTCCACATCCTGTCCGAGGTCGTTGTCGGACGCTCCGATCAGGACCAGCTGGGCCTTGTCGGCGATCGCGGCGTCCACCTGCGTGTCGAACGTGCCCCCGTTCGTTCCGGTGGCGACGAAGCCCGCACCGGCGACGCTGAGGTTGTCGAGCCCCCAGCGCCGATCGACGGCGAGGAGGTCCGGCCAGGCCTCGCCGGGCATCAGGCCCAGGCCCGACTCGATGGAATCGCCGATGACGGCCACGCGGGTGTGCGGGTTCACCACCGGTGTCCCGGTGAACGTCTGCGGCACGGTCGTCGAGCATCCGCTCAGCGCCACGGCGCCGACCGTCGCCACGGTGATCATGGCGGCGAGTGCGGCGAGCGGTCGGTGCGTGAGCATGATCCCAGCCTAGGAACGGAGTCTATGACTTCGCTATGGGTGTGTGAGGTCGTCGCTGTGCGCTCATCGGGTCAGCCCGCTGCGCAGCTCGTGCGTCAGCGAGCTGACGACCGCCTGCAGGCTGCCCCCGTTCGCGGCGGCCACCGCGAGCTGCCGCTGGTAGCTTGCGCCGCCGTCCAGGATGCGCAGCACGCCGGCCAGCTCCTCCTCGCAGCCGAGGCGCTCGGCGGTCGGCCCCAGCTCGTCCACGAGCTCGCGCAGCGACTCGGAGACCAGGCGCTCGCGGCCGTCCGGCGCCACGATGATCTCGGCGTCGAGCCCGTAGCGGGCGGCGCGCCACTTGTTCTCCCGGACGAACCAGGGCTGCAGGGTCACCGGCTCCACGCCGTCGTCGAGGTCGCCCGACATCCGATCGGTCAGGCAGTGGATGAGCGCTGCGACCGCGCCGACCTCGTCAGTCGTCGAGAGGCCGTCGCAGGCGCGCATCTCCACGGTGCCCCACTTGGGCGAGGGGCGGATGTCCCAGCGGACCTCGGAGTGGTCCGTGACGACGCCGGTGGTCACCAGGTCCTGCACGTACTCCTCGTAGTTGGCCCACGAGCCGAACTGCCAGGGCAGACCGGCGGTGGGCAGCTGCTGGAACATCAGGGCGCGGTTGGAGGCGTATCCGGTCGCGGCTCCCGCCCAGTACGGGCTGGACGCGCTGAGCGCCTGCAGGTGCGGGTAGTAGCTGAGCAGGCCGTTCACGATCGGCAGCGCCTTGTCGCGCTCGTCGATGCCGACGTGCACGTGCACGCCCCAGATCATCATCTGGCGGCCCCACCACTGCGTGCGGTCGAGCAGGCGGTCGTAGCGCTCGTTCGGGGTGACCTTCTGGTCGTACCACTGGGCGAAGGGATGCGTCCCCGCGCAGAGCAGTTCCACGCCGAGCGGATCGGTGACCTCCCTGACCAGCCCGATCAGCTCCTGCAGGTCGGCCACGGCGGCCGGCACCGTCCGGTGCACCCGGCTCACCAGCTCCACGGTGTTCAGGAGCAGCTCGTGGGTGATCTGGGGGTGCTCGCGCCCGTCGGGCGTTCCGAGCTCGCGGAGCACCTCGTCGGCGATCTGGACGAGGTCGCCCGTCGCGCCGTCGACGAGGGCGATCTCCCATTCGATGCCGACAGTGGAGCGCTCGGACTCCGAGAATTCGATCTGCAAGGGTGTCGTCCCGTCCGTCCGATTGTTCAAAGCAGGGCAGTATCTGACAGAATAGCTAGTTGAGTTCCGCCTTACCCGACCCTCTATCCGGTTCGGCGGGATACCAATAGACCTCCTGCCGAGTGTGCCCCACGCCCACGGCAGTCAGTTCGACGAAACGCACTCATCAACACTGGAGAATTGTGGCTGTCAAAATCCGTCTGAAGCGCCTCGGCAAGATCCGCGCTCCCTACTACCGCATCGTCGTCGCCGACTCGCGCACCAAGCGCGACGGTCGCGTCATCGAGGAGATCGGTCTGTACCACCCGACCGAGGAGCCCTCGCGCATCGAGGTCGACTCCGACCGCGCTCAGTACTGGCTCAGCGTCGGCGCTCAGCCGTCCGAGCAGGTGCTCGTGCTCCTCAAGCTCACGGGCGACTGGGGCAAGTTCAAGGGCGACAAGAACGCCGTCTCGACCGTGAAGACGGCCGACGAGAAGGTCGCGTTCGTCGCCGACGACAAGAAGAAGCCGGTCCTCAAGCCGAAGGCCGAGAAGCCGGTCGTCGCCGAGGCGGAGGCCGTCGTCGAGGCCGAGGTCGAGGCCGAGGAGGCCGCTGAGGCCGAGGTCGTCGCCGAGGCCGAAGAGATCGTCGCCGACGCCGACGGCGAGAAGGCGTAACACCTTGCTCGCACCCGCGCTCACGCATCTGGTCAAGGGCATCGTCGACCACCCGGACGACGTGCACGTCGTGGCCAAAGGTTCGCCGCGTGGCGAGGTCCTCGAGATTCGTGTGAATCCCGAGGACCTCGGCCGGGTGATCGGCCGCTCCGGCCGTACGGCCAAGGCACTCCGCACGCTCGTGTCCGCGCTGGCCGATGGCCGGCGCGTCCGCGTCGACGTCGTCGACGACTGAGGTGGCCGACCACAAGCTGCCCCGCAAGGACGTCGCCCCGCGGCCGGATCAGACCGAGCTCCGCATCGGCCGGCTCACCAAGGCGCACGGGCTCAAGGGAGCCCTCAAGCTGGAGCTGTTCACGGACGAGCCGGAGAAGCGGTTCGTCCCGGGCGCCGAGTTCACCCTCCAGGTGCCCACGGCCTCCAAGTGGCACGGCAAGACGCTGACGCTCACCGAGCTCCGCTGGTACAACGGTCACGCCGTCGGATTCTTCGAGGGCGTGGACGACCGCACCGAGGCCGAGACCCTGGTCAAGGCCATCCTGTGGGTCAGCCAGGACGTCAAGGAGCTCCCCGAGGAGCCGGACGCCTGGTACGACCACCAGCTGGTCGGGCTGAGCGCCGTCCGCGACGGCGATCAGGTCGGGACCGTCGCCCGGGTGGACCACTTCCCGGCGCAGGATCTGCTGGCGATCAAGACCGACGCCGGCGAGGTCCTCGTGCCGTTCGTGAAGGCGATCGTGCCGGAGGTCGACCTGGCCGCCGGAACCGTCACCCTCACTCCTCCGCCGGGGCTCTTCGAAGAGCTGCCCGACGAGGAGACGCCGACCGGGGAAGCCTCCACGGAGGAAGCGTCCGCCGAGGAAGCGTCACCTGAGGAGACGTCCGACGAGGAGAAATCCACCGACGAAGCGTCCGCCCAGGAGACGTCCACCGAGGACTGATCCATCACGCACTGCGAAGAGCCCCGACCAGCTGGTCGGGGCTCTTCGCGTCTCAGCCGACGATCGCGAGGCCCCGCGCGCGCAGACCGCGGGCGTCCGAACCCAGCGCCCCGGCGAGGCGCTCGTGCGTCGCCACGATGTGGCGGTGGATGTGCTCGGCGGCGGCGTCCGCGTCGCGCGCGGCGACGAGTTCCACGATGCGACGGTGCTCCTCCCAGGCGGTCCGGCGCGATTCCTCGCTGCGCACCTCGAGCCAGCGGGTGCGGGCCAGGCGGGTCATGGCGGAGTCCACGGAGTCGGCGAAGAAGTGGTTGCCGCTCAGCGCGGCGAGGCGCACGTGGAATCCGGTCCCGGCGCCGATCGCGTCCTCGTGGGTGCGACCGAGGTCGTACGAGCCCAGCCGGGCGGCGAGAGCGGCGATGTCGTCGTCGGTGGCCCGCGCGCAGGTCAGCCGCACCGCCCCGGTCTCCAGGGCATCGCGGAGCTCGCTCAGGCGGGCGATCTCGCCCAGGTCGATGGGGGAGACCTGCCAGGCGCGGCCGTCGCGTGCGACGAGGCCCTCGGTCTCCAGGCGCTGGAGCGCGGCGCGCAGGGGCGTGCGCGAGACGCCGAGGTCGGTCTCCAGCGCGCGCTCGGTGAGCCGGGATCCCGGGATGCGATCGAGGTCGAGGATCTCGGCGCGGAGGCGCTCGTAGGCGGTCGGCTGCTCTGACATGGAGTCCTCTCGGAACGCGGGGTGCTGCGCCCATTCTGGCGGACCGATTTGGTGCACCGGTTTGGTATACCACTAGGGTATACCGCATGATGTTCTCTCCGCGACAGCCCCGCCCGTGGCTGATGCTCGGCTTCGGCGTCCTGGCCCAGGCGAGCTCCACGGTGTTCGTGTCGACCCCGGCGTTCCTCATCCCGCTCCTGCACAGTGAGCGCGGGCTGAGCCTCGCCCAGGCCGGCCTTCTGGCGTCGGCCCCGACGCTCGGGCTCGTCCTCACCCTGATCGCGTGGGGAGCGCTGAGCGACCGGATCGGAGAGCGCTGGGTGATCGCGTCGGGACTGGCCCTGACGGCCCTCGCCGGATTCGGCGCGATGTTCGTCTCGTCGTACCTCGCGCTCGGCGCGTTCTTCCTGCTCGGCGGGATGGCCGCGGCCAGTCCGAACGCCGCGAGCGGCCGAGTGGTGATCGGCTGGTTCCCGAAGGAGCGCCGCGGCCTCGCCATGGGCATCCGGCAGATGTGCCAGCCGCTGGGCGTCGCCGTCGCCGCGCTCTCGATCCCGCTCCTGGCCGCCAGCGGAGGCATCGCCGCGGCACTCGTCGTGCCGACCGTGCTGTGCGCGATCTCCGCCGTGCTGTGCGCCGTCGGGATCGTGGATCCGCCCCGTCCGCCGAGGAAGACCGCGACGGGGGAGGCGCCGCACCGGCAGGCCGCCTGGCGTCCGTACCGGGAGACGTCGCTGCTGTGGCGCATCCACTCGGTGTCGATGCTGCTGGTGGTGCCGCAGTTCACCGTGTCCACGTTCGGTCTGGTGTGGCTGGTCACCCAGCTGCACTTCTCGTCGCTGGCCGCAGGCATCGTCATCGGCGTGAGCCAGTTCGCCGGCGCGATCGGTCGGATCGGTGTGGGCGTGCTGAGCGACCGCGTCGGCAGCCACCTGCGTCCCCTGCGCTGGGTGTCGCTCGCCGCCGTCGCGGTGATGCTGCTGATGGCGGCCGCCTCCGCGCTGGGCTCGGTGCCCGCGGCGGTCATCCTGATCGTCGCCGCGATCGTCACCGTCGCGGACAACGGGCTCGCGTACACGTCGGTCGCCGAGATCGCCGGGCCGTTCTGGTCGGGGCGTGCGCTCGGCGCGCAGAACACGGGGCAGTTCCTGGCCGCGTCCGTGGTGGGCCCGGCCGTCGGCGGCCTGATCGGCTGGCTCGGCTACCCGATCGCGTTCGCCGTCGTCGCCCTCTGCCCGGCCGTCGCGACCCCGCTCGTCCCGCGCGATCGGGAGCTGGCCGTCGTGCCCGAATAGACTCGACTGCATGCGCATCGACATCGTCACGATTTTCCCGACGTTCTTCGATGTGCTGGACATCTCCCTGCTCGGCAAGGCCCGGCAGTCCGGGATCATCGAGCTCGGCGTCCACGACCTCCGCGACCACACCCACGACCGGCACCGCACGGTCGACGACACGCCGTACGGCGGCGGCGCCGGCATGGTGATGAAGCCGGAGCCGTGGGGCGAGGCCCTCGACCACGTGCTGGGCGACGGCGCGGACGACCCGGTCGTGATCTTCCCGTCGCCGGCGGGCGAGGTCTTCACCCAAGCCATCGCGCGCGAGCTCGCCCAGGAGCAGCACCTCGTGTTCGGCTGCGGCCGCTACGAGGGCATCGACCAGCGCGTCTTCGACGACACGGCGGCGCGCGCACGCGTACGGCTGATGAGCATCGGGGACTACGTCCTCAACGGCGGCGAGGTGGCCACGATGGCCATGATCGAGGCCGTCGGCCGGCTCATCCCTGGCGTGGTCGGAAACCCGGAGAGCCTGGTGCAGGAGTCGCACGAGGACGGGCTCCTGGAGTACCCCAGCTACACGAAGCCCGCCGAGTGGCGCGGCCACGCGGTGCCGCCGGTGCTGCTCTCGGGCAACCACGGCGCGATCGCGACCTGGCGCCACGAGCAGCAGCTCGAGCGCACGCGACGCGTCCGCCCGGATCTGCTGCCGTAGCATCCCCTCCGTTACGGGGCGGAGAGGACCAGCGGGCCGTCCGCGGTGATGGCGACGGTGTGCTCCGAGTGCGCGCCGCGCGAGCCGTCAGCGCTGCGCAGGGTCCAGCCGTCCGGATCGGTGAAGATCTCGTCCGTGGTCTCCAGGAACCAGGGCTCGATGGCGATGACGAGACCGGGCTTCAGCGGGAAACCGCGTCCGGCGCGCCCGTCGTTGGGCACGTGCGGGTCGCCGTGCATCGTGCGCCCGACGCCGTGGCCGCCGAACTGCGTGTTGATGGAGTAGCCCTCGGCGTGCGCCACCGCGGCGATCGCGGCCGAGATGTCGCCGATCCGTCCGCCCGGCTGCGCCGCGGCGATCCCCGCCGTGAGGGCGCGACGGGTGGTGTCGATGAGGCGCAGATCCTCGTCGCGCGCCGAACCGACGACGATCGAGACGGCCGAGTCGGCGACCCAGCCGTCGACGCTGGCCGCGAAGTCCAGGCTGAGGAGGTCGCCGTCCTTCAACCGGTAGTCGTGGGGGAGGCCGTGCAGCACGGCGTCGTTCACCGACGTGCAGATCACCTTGCCGAACGGGCTGGCGCCGAACGAGGGGTGGTAGTCGATGTAGCAGGACTCGGCTCCGCGGCGGCGGATGAGGTCGTGCGCGAGGCGGTCGAGCTCGAGGAGGTTGACGCCCACCTTCGCGGCGGCGGCGGTCTCCGCCAGCACCTCGGCGACGAACCGGCCGGCCGGCCGCATCTGCTCGATCTCGGCGGGGGTCCTCAACTCGATCACGGGTGCGTCCTCCTCCAGTCGCGGCGCGCGTCGTGCGCCCGGTGCATCCCAGTCTTCCACGGCGTTTCGGCCCTCGGCGAACCCGCAGCCGCTGCACAGGCGGCCGCGGCTACGCTGGTCGCGTGATCATCCGCAAGGCGTTCTACTGGTGGCTCTTCCCGTCCGCCGTGGTGCTTCCGGTGTGGCTGCTGATCGGCTGGGCGGCGTTCAGCCAGGGGAGCGGCTGGAGCTTCCTCGGCCTGCTCATCCTGTGCCCGATCCTCTTCCTCGCCCAGCTCGCCGTCAGCGGCATCACCGTCGCCCGCCGCAGCGCGCGGGATGTGCGCGCGGTCTCCTGGCGCGACGTCGCGCTCCTGACGGGCTGGCACGCCTCCGTCATCGCCTTCGGCTTCTTCCCGGCCGGCGCCTCCGGCTGGCTGGCGGTGCTCGCGGTCGTGTTCTTCCTCGGGACGTTCTGGCTCGTCCTCTGGGAGCTCGTCACCGACATGCGGGCGCGCGTGCAGGAGACGTTCGCCGCCTACGAGCGGGCCGCGCAGCCGCAGCAGGTGCGCCGTCCGGAGCCTCCCCTCGACAGCGTCGAGTACATCGTCGTCGAAGAACGGCACGACGAGCGCTGACCGGCGCGCGTCCTGCTTTGGCGATCGGGGGGTCGGCATGGCAGAATTGTTGATTGTGCCGCGGCCAGGCTCTGCCACAGGGGAGCCAGCATCTCTCGCGCACACCCCAACCGAATGATCGTCCGTCTCCGCGTGAGCGCGAGGCGGCCCTGAATCCGTCCCCGACCTGTCGGCGGGTACAGAGAGCGAATATCCATGCATATCCTCGACCACGTGGACGCCGCGTCCCTCAAGTCGGACATCCCCGCGTTCCGCGCCGGCGACACCGTCAAGGTGCACGTCAACATCGTCGAAGGCACGCGCTCGCGTGTCCAGGTCTTCCAGGGCGTCGTCATCGGCCGCTCGGGCGAAGGCGTCCGCGAGACCTTCACGGTCCGCAAGATCAGCTTCCAGGTCGGCGTCGAGCGCACCTTCCCGGTCCACTCGCCGGTCATCGACAAGATCGAGGTCGTCACCCGCGGTGACGTCCGTCGCGCCAAGCTCTACTACCTGCGCGAGCTGCGCGGCAAGAAGGCGAAGATCAAGGAGAAGCGCGACAACTGAGCTGCTTCGCGCAGCGACTCGCGCGGCTCTCTGAAGCCGTCATCCTGAGCTCCCGGTCCTACACTGGACCGGGAGCTCAGGCGGTTAAATGACGGAAGAGACGGTACCCACCGGCGCACAGCGGGCGTCGCGGGGAGAGCGCGATCGGCAGCGTTCGCTGCTGCGGTTCGTCCGCGACATCGCGATCATCGTGGTGGTCGCCCTGCTCGTGTCGTTCCTGGTCAAGACGTTCGTCGTCCGCTCGTTCTACATCCCCTCCGGGTCGATGGAGAACACGCTGCAGATCCAGGACAAGATCATCGTGAACGAGCTCCAGCCCTCGCTCTTCCCCCTCGCGCGCGGCGATGTGGTCGTGTTCCGCGATCCGGGAGGCTGGCTCCAGCCGGCGCCTCCGACGCACCAGAGCGCGATCGGGCAGGCGGTGGACACCGCCCTGACCTTCGTCGGCCTCTCCGCCTCCGACAGCGACGACCATCTCGTCAAGCGGGTGATCGGCCTCCCGGGCGACCGCGTCGCCTGCTGCAACACCGGCGGCCACCTGACGGTCAACGGCGTCGCGATCGACGAGCCCTACATCGTCATCCCTCCCGAGAAGACCGACGCCGCCACCCTTGCGTTCGACGTCACCGTGCCGAAGGGCGAGCTGTGGGTCATGGGGGACAACCGCTACGACTCGCAGGACTCCTCCCTCAACCAGGGCCTTCCCGGGCACGGCTTCGTGCCCGTCGCGAACGTCGTCGGTCGGGCCGCGGTCA
>Ga0153948_1001815_pt1 | contig 10582 bp, 12 predicted proteins | sample TSNJ032MetaG_FD_104696 | JGI IMG/M metagenome (GOLD analysis project Ga0153948, IMG submission 104696) | Attine ant fungus gardens microbial communities from New Jersey, USA - TSNJ032 MetaG | ecosystem: Host-associated > Fungi > Mycelium > Unclassified | place: USA: New Jersey, Wharton State...
GTAACATCAGGTACTATAGGATTAGCAATTGCAATATGGTAATTATTAATCACGTCGTCTTTAGAAATTGCTCCTACATCAATCACCATAGAAGAAATATCGTTAACTTGTCCTCTTTCTTGTTCATTCATAAAATGAACAGGTTTACTAGCTACAATTCCAGATATGTAGTTTCCGTGATTGTTTTTAATTTGTAATTTACTTGCAGGAATATTGTTTGGATCCCATCCACCTAAGGGTAAAAATAATAAGGTTCCATTTGGTTTAATGGCTTGAATAATAAAACCGACTTCATCACTATGAGCATCTAACCAAACTTTTGGTTTATTTCCAGTGTTCCTTTTTGAATGAATATATAGATTGCGTAATGAATCTTCTTTTCGCTCAGTACCATTTTTTAATTCTTCTTTTGCTATAGCAACGACTTCGTCTTCAAATCCTGAAGGACCAAATGCATTTGATAATCTTGAAATCAGTTCAATATTTTCTTGTTTTGTTCGTTTCATAGTCATAGCTCCTTTTTATTATTCTACAATTTTTGATATTATCAAGTAAAGAATAAAATTAATATTACTTGAGAGAACTAATTATTTTAGGTATACTTTTGTAGATATTTATTAGAATATCATAGGGAACTTGGTAATTTGTGATCATTTATATGTAATGATAAAGGAGAACAAAATGTATAAAACAGAGAAAAAAGTTGTTAGAATTGTATTGTATGTCATGGCAGTTGCATTATTTGGATTTGGCGTGTATTGTTTAAAAGATTGTTTTGATTATATACAATCATTAATTGATGCAGGAACACTAACATTTAAAGGAAACGAAATGGACATCATCGTTTATTGTGTTGATTATACAGCAATTTATTTTGTCTATGGTATGATCTTACTTGTTTTAGCTAGAATAATTAGTTACATCGATGGTTCTAGTAAAGAAAATATAAAAACAAATGATGCAGTTTTTGAAAGATTAGAAAGTATTGAAGATAAATTAGACCAATTATTATACGGCAATAACGATATGACTGATGCTACTATAGATAAAGTAGAAGATGAAGTAATTGAAGAAGTAGAAGACTTTACATCTAGTGAACTAGATGCAGAAAGAGCAGAAGAAACAAACGAAGAAATGAAGGAAGAAGATAGTAAAGAAAAAACTATGGAAGAATAGATATAAAATGCGTTACTTAGTAAAAACTAAATGACGCATTTTTATTTCTTTTAATATAAGCTATACTAAGATATATAACTATCTATTTAATACAATGTTTATAAGCAAATTATTTCTTTTTTCCTTCTATAAAATAAGTAGCTTCCATATCAGCAGTTGATAAGGCAAAACTTAATGGATACATCTCAAAAGCAGCAGAAACATTTCTGACCTCTTCGCTACCTGAAAATCCCATATGATAACGAATGGCGAAAGCCTCTTCTCTAGTTAAACGCATATAGCCAGAAATCATATAAACAGATTTCTCACCGTGGCCATAGGGTAATGAATCTTCAAATTCGTAAAAAGGAACTTGTACCCAAACTCCGTTTTGTTTTACATTTCTAGTGCTTTCTTTATAACAATTCACTTTACATATATCATGTAGTAAAGCAGAAATAGCAATTGATTCTTCAGAGTAGTTTAATCCATATTTTTCTTTTACTGTATCTCTAGATAAATAATCATTTAAACAATGGTAAACATTTAAGCTATGTTCTAATAAACCTTGAGGATAAGAACCATGGAATCTTGTACTTGCTGGACAGCTAAAGAAATCAGATTTATTTTCTAAATAATCTAATAGTTTATCTGCACCATCTCTTTTTATATTTTCTTTATAAATTTGCATAAATTCTTGCTTTAAATCCATGTAAAAACACCACCTTTTTTTTATTATAACATGGATTTTTTTACTTTGTCGAACAATTGTAGAAATACAGGTTAGAAAACAAGTTGTGCCTTGTCATGGGAAAAATTATATTCACTTAAAAAATGTTCCACCTGTAAGATTAATAGAAGCCAATACTGAAATATAAGCAAGATCCTGAGTTTTCTTATCCAAAGAACTAGCCTTACTTAATGCAAATGCAGTTTCCATCCAAGATTCATGTATTTAGGAGCTTCTTTTTCAAATAATTGATAAGCTTTACTTACTTGCAACTTTATATGGTGGTTTACTATTTAAAATTACTCTTCCAAGCAGGTAATTTTCTCATGTTGTTTTCAGCTATTTTTGTTGCAGCTTCTACATCAAATCCTTGACTCTTAATAATAAAGTCTATCATTCCTACTCTTTTTTCTTCAAATGATTGCATTGAGCCATCTTCTTTTGCACAATGGATACAATAATCCTTAGATGTATCACTCATTGCAAAATCAGATGCTTCTTTCATTGGCATACCACAAGATATACATGTTTTCATAATTTTTTTGTTTCCTTTCTATTGTCTAATTAGTTCTAAAAATGTTGAAATTAATTCTTCTTTATAACGCGTTAATAATAGGTCATTGGGGGAAAAGAACTCTTTATTAAGTAAATAATAATGGATTAAGCCCATCCAAGTATTAAACAACATATGAACTGATATCTTTTTAATTGATTGATTTATGATATCCCTTTCAAAAACAGTATTAAAGTGATAAGCTACCATAGCTTGAATATCTGCAAACGTTAATTGCGCATTTTCAGGTAACAAGTTACGTTCACTAATTAATCGTCTGTAAAAGCTTTCATGCATACTTAAAATTTCAATATGACATTCTAATAATTCTTGAATACTGTTTCCATTTTCCGATAAACTATGTATCTTTATTGCTAGGGAATGACCAAAGTCTTCAATTAAAAAGTCTAACAAAGCATCTACTGTTGGAAAATGAGCAAATATTGTTCCATGTGAAACTCCAGCCTCTTTCGCAATTTGAGAAGTAGCTATCGAAAAACCATGTAATGAATATAAGTGATAAGCGGTTTCCACTATTTTTTTTCTTGTATTTTCTTTTTGAGTTACTCTTCTCGACATTCCGTTGACCTCCTACTCAATGAGTATAAACTCATTGTAATCCGACTTTATATATATGTCAAGAAACTTTTATTTATAATGAAAAAAAGATATAATGAACTCATGAGTTCACATATATGATTGGAGGAAAATTATAATGGAATATGCTAAAGAGATTAGAAAAAAGATTGGGCATGATTTGTTAGTTGTTGTTGGTTCTTGTGTTATTATTTTAGATAATTCTAATCGTTTATTATTACAAAAACGGCGTGATGGTTCTTGGGGACTTTTAGGAGGATTATTAGACATAGAGGAGACCCTTGAAGAAGCAGCAATTAGAGAAGTGTATGAAGAAGCCAATTTAACTGTTAGTAACTTAGAACTATTACATGTATTCTCTGGACCTACATATCATTTTAAGCTACCTAATTTAGATGAAGTTTATGTAATAACTGCTTTATATTACGCAGGTGAAGTGACTGGAGATATGCGAATAGATCATGATGAGAGTTTAGATTTACAATATTTTGATGTTAATCAATTACCTGAGAATATTCGACCAGAATATCAAAGTTTTATTGATTTTTATATAAATCAAGGAAATCTAAAGGAATAATTGGTAAATATTTAAGGATAGTACATGAGATTGTTGAATTACCATTGCTGAAGAATCAAAGGGATATGGTGAAAAGAGGGAAAAAGTGAAAAGATATTTATGTTTAATTTTAATTTGTATTATGTTGATAGGATGTCATAATGATAAGTTATATATATATGATAATTTAAATGCAGAAGAAACATATAATAAGGCATTACTATATTTTGAAGAAGAAGTAAACTACTATAGAGCAGATAGTATTATGACAAGTATAGGTGGAAGTGAAGCAGTTTATGAAATAGAACGATTTTTTGATGGAGAATATGTGAATGAAATACGCAAGCAGAAAGTAGAAAAAGGGATACTAATCATACCAATTACAGTATTCTATAATGGGAAAATATATCAACTAATAGTAACGAATAATGATGTTTATAAACTGTTTATAGAACCAGCAGAAAATAAAACTTTTCGGTATTATATAATAGAAGAATTTCCTAACTTAGAAAATCTTGATTATGAGATAGAAAGGAAAGAAGTGGATAATGAAATTATTTTAACAATCACATATAGGGATGAAGATGATTTAAAATATGAATATATTTATACGATTGGGAAAAATGGTTTAATATATTGTGTTGATATAAATATAAATAATATTGAGAAAATTATACATTTCGAATATTCTGAGTTTAATCGGAAAACAAGCTTAGATTTTGAAGGAATAATAAACAATATGAAAGAATATGAAGGAAATTCATCAAAAGCTGATATAGAGTTTTAATTATCTGTTTGTATATTATATTAGAAATTTATTTTTTAAATTTTCTATCAATTTGATGTTAATCAATTACCTGAGAATATTCGACCGGAATATCAAAGTTTTATTGATTTTTATTTAAAGTCAACGAAAAGCTAATTATCTAAATAAATAATTGATAAATAGAAAAGAAGATGTATGAATAAGATTCCATGATAATCATCTTCTTTTTTATTTTCTTATAAAAATAGTTACGCTTGGAAGGCTTTAAGCATCCATAATAATTTTTGATACTCAGCTAAATAACCATCAAACACTCCAGCAGTTGCACTATCGTTTTGATCATTTGCTAATCTTATGATTTCTGAAGTATCTTTAATCCAGTATTCAGTGTCAGATACTAATTCAGATATTGCTTCTTTGGAGCTAATTACTTTGTCATCTAATTCTTCTACTTGTGACATTTCTAATGCTTTTTTAACGCTAGCAACAGGAGATCCACCTAATGCTAAAATTCTTTCTGCTACATTATCAATGATGTCAGCTGTAACATCATACAATTCTTCAAATTTTGTATGTAATGCAAAAAAAGAAGATCCTTGCACATACCAATGAAGATTATGTAATTTAATATACATTACTTGTTGGTTTGCTAAATATTGATTAAGTTTTTGATTAAGGTCCATATTTTTTTATCCTCCATTCTCAAATAAATAATAAGTTAGTTAAGATAATAAATTGACGTCTTATATACACTACGTATAGTAATAACTGCCTAATAATATATTTCATAACTTTTAAATTTATTTATTATTATTCTACCTTATGTTATACTTAGTTATACATAAATTTATTTTATTTATCGATAATAAAAGCAATACTTTTGGCAATTATTTTGTTATATATGATAGAATAGTAGTACTTTAACGTATAATGTGTAATATTTTTTATATTAATTTAAATTTAAAGTAGTTATAATATAGTGGGAGCGAATGATATGACAGTTGAGATGTTTATTGAAGAATTAAAAAAACAAAATATCGATTTAAATCAAAGACAAATCGAACAATTTAGTATATATTATAATGAATTGGTTGAATGGAATAAGCGAATCAATTTGACATCAATCACAGATCAAAAAGAAGTATATTTGAAACATTTTTATGATTCATTAACACTAGCATTTGATTATCAATTAAATAATCAAAGTATATGTGATATTGGTGCAGGTGCTGGTTTCCCTTCTATTCCATTAAAGATTGTCTATCCTTCATTAAAAATAACGATAGTCGATTCTTTACATAAAAGAATAACCTTCTTACAACATTTGTCTAATGTATTAGATTTAACGAATGTTGAAGCGATTGCTTCTAGAGCTGAAGAATATGGAAGAGTCCATAGAGAAAAATTTGATATTGTAAGTGCTAGAGCAGTAGCAAGATTACATATTTTAGACGAATTATGTTTACCATTAGTCAAACTAAATGGAGTATTCATTGCCTTAAAAGGAAGTAAAGGAAAAGAAGAAGTAGAAGAAGCCAGTAATGGGATTCAACAATTAGGTGGTAAAATAGAAAAAGTAGTTGATTTTAATCTACCGATTAGTCATGATGAAAGAGTTAATATTTATATTAGGAAAGTAAAGAAGACATCTTCTTTATATCCAAGACATTATTCAAAAATAAAGAAAACCCCATTATAGGAGACAAACATGAAGCAAGAACTAAGAAATATAGCTGTAGAAAAGGTGGTAGCAAATCGATATCAACCTAGAACTAGTTTTGATCAAAGTGCATTACATGAATTAGCACAATCAATTATCGAAAACGGGATTATTCAACCAATTACTGTTCGACCCATTCTTAATGGTAAATATGAAATTGTTGCTGGAGAACGTCGCTTCAAAGCTGCTAGTTTAGCCGGATATCAAGAAGTTCCTTGCATCATTCAAGAATATAATGATCAACAACTTGCTGAAGTTGCCTTAGTCGAAAATATTCAAAGAGAAGATTTAACTCCGATTGAAGAAGCAGAGGCATACAAGCAATTATTAAAAATAACAGGTATCACTCAAAATGAGTTAGCTGTAAAAGTTGGGAAAAAACAATCAACAATTGCAAACAAATTACGTTTATTACAACTACCAAATGATGTGAAAGAAGCATTAAGAGAACGTACAATTAGTGAACGACATGCTAGAGCAGTATTGTCATTAAATTCTGAAGAAAAAATGAGTGATACGTTAAAACAAGTGATTGAAGAAAAGTTGACGGTTAAACAAACCGAAGAATTAATAAATCAACAAATAACACCCAAGAAGAAGAAAAAACAAAATATTAAAGGATTTACACAAAATATTAGAGTAGCTGTAAATACCATAAAACAAGCAGTTGATATGGTAAAAAAAGTCGGTGTTGATGTTGTGTATTATGAAGAAGATCAAGAAGATAGCTATCGGATAGTTATTGATATTAAAAAGAAATAACTATTGTAAGAAAAATAAATAAGCAAAAGTATTAAAGAAAGAGGAAATCTATTATTTAATACTTTTTTATTTAGGATACATAATGCTTTTTTCTGCTATCATCTTTTTTAATTGTTTTTTTAACTTCTGTTATACTAAAAGAAGTAAGAGTGAGGAGAAACGTATGAAAGCAACAGAGATAGAATATAGAAGAAGAATTCAATTAGTCCAAGATTATATTGAATCAAATTTATGCAAATCATTAACAGTTGGGGAACTAGCCCAAATTGCTGGCTTCTCAAAATATCATTTTCATCGGATATTTACTAGTATTGTAGAAGAAACGATGGTGCAATATATTCAACGTTTAAAAATAGAAAGAGCAGCATATCTATTAATGGGAAATAATTCTATGTCAATTACAGATATTGCTTATCATTTTGGGTTTTCTGATTCTGCGATTTTTTCTAGAATGTTTAAGTTATACTATGGAATAAGTCCATCAACGTATCGAAAACAAAATAGCAAGAAAAGCAAGGAAACAATTTGTAAAAAAATATATCATCAAAAGATAGGAATAGAAATGGATGAGACCTCATTTGAAGTTGAGATAGAGATATGCAATATAGAACCAATTGAGGTTGTTTATATTAGACATACAGGCTCATATGAATCTTTATCGAAAGAATTTAAGAATATGGGAAACAGATTACTTTCAAATCTACAAGAAAGTAACGTAGTAGCAGTGTATGCTATCTATCATGATAATCATGAAATAACTGATAAAGAACATTTGCGAACTAGCTTATGTATTGAGAAACCTAAAAATTTTTATACAGAGGATCCAAAAATAGGTGAAATGCAAATCGCTGGAGGAATGTATGCGATTGGACACTTTCGTATAAAACAAGACCAGTTTCCAGCTATATGGAAATATATGTATGGAAAATGGCTATGGGAAAGTGGATTTGAGCCTAGAGATTCCATTGTTTTTGAAAAATATGTAATAAATCCTGAGAACAAGCATACTGATGTATATATAGTTGATATTTATTTACCAATCACTATTTAACAAAGAAGAACTTGCATAATTAATTTTATTTATGACGAAATATTGCTTATGGTTAAGTATTGTGTTGATAACAATATTTAATTTTATTCTAAAAGATTACGTAGTGCAGTTGTATTATAGAATGTATCTAACATTGTTACTAGAGCTAGTAGCGTAAAGTAAATTGGAAAATTAATAAAAAATTACTAGTAAGATAGAGAAAGCTTAGCTAATTTTTTGTCTTTTATATAAATATCTATTCTCTAAATAGATATTTTTGAGCATGTTGTTTTGATGTATTTTAGACATCTTTCGACACTTTTCGCAATTGATAAAACTTACAATGGTAACTATAGGAAAATAACCGATCGTTTTTTTTTCTGGATAAATTAGCAATTGTAAATTTATATCTAATATTGTATGCTTCATAGCATGCAAAATAGCTGATTTATAAGTAAATGATTTACAGCAGTGAAAAAAGATTGATTATCATCTTATAAGTAAATATATCTATAGAAAGGAATTTATTATGATTGAATGTAAAGGGATAAGAAGTAAATTTAAGAAAATAACAATATTTTTATGTGCTATTATAGTCGCACTTAGCATTTATCAACCAAAAGCAACTTATGCAGAATCAGGGAATGATCGTACAGATGATTTTCAGCTGGATAGTCTTATCGTTGCTATCGATGGTACAACCATTTATAATAGTGTAAACGAAAGCAATACGCTACAAACGGTAGAATTAGCAAATGATGTAAGATTGTATGTTATTGCTGGTTGGTCACAAAAAGATTATACTCAAAATGATATAAAAGAAGGAGATTATCTTTTATTTGAAGTTTTTGAAATGAAACCTGAAAATGGAGAGGATCCATACTTTGATACGCCATATAAAATGGATCTAATCGATCAAAATTCAGGGCTGACTCTTGGAGTAGCAGAGTTAATAGTTGAAAAAACAGAAGAGGTAACTTATAAATTTTACTATAAGGTAACTTTTACGAATAATATTGAAGGAAAAAACAATATTTCTGGCTCAGCGACGATAAGTCTTGCGATGAGAGGAATTAAAGATAGCGTAGGATCAAAAGTTCATTTTTATATTGAAGGAGAAGAAGTAGCCGAAGTAGAGGTTATTGAACCAGATAATTCAATCCATTATGGAGATTTAAAACCATCAGGATCTGTTTCAGAAAAAACAGCGAGTTATTCTGTAATTGATCAAAAGTGTATTAATTGGCTAATTAAGTTTGTTGAATTTAAAAATCAGCAATTTGAATTCTATGAAGGAGACACGTATCGATTTGATGATATTATTTTAGAAGAATCATTAGATAAGTATTTAACATTTCTAAAAAACAACGATCTATCGATAAGAATATCTGCTCCTGTTTATTTAAAATCACAAACAGATATTTTTGATTATACAATGTATAGTTACGATATTAAATTATCAAATCCAATATTTACAAAAGTTGATGAAACAACAGATATTACTGGTTATTCATCAATGGAAGATTATGTAAGAGCAAATCCGCTTTCTTATACGATACTAAATACTGACGATGGAGGAGAAAAACTAATATTAAATTTAGGAGCACCAGGAAGTACAGGATTGACGTTTAAAGATATTAAGACTACATTAATAGATGATTTAGAAAATACGTTAGCAATTATTGAGGATACGATGGCTAATGGAGTAGAAGAAAATGGGAAAATTAAATCTCTTGATAAGATAGGCGATAATTATTTAGAATTAACAATCGAGAAGTGGGAGAATCTTAAAACAGCATGCGATAATACGATTGATTATTATAAATACAAAAATATAGATCAAGATATTTATAATTATTATATTCGAGTAACTACTTATGTTGATGAAGAAGAAGAAGGATACAATCTTGTTAATAAAGTTGAAAATTCATTTAAAATGACAACTGGACATGAGTTAACAGATGTTGAAGGAAATGCTGAATATAATAATTTTTGGTCATCTACTATTAAAGTAGATTTAGTGGTAGGTGATGTAAAAATAATAAAGACAGATTCGTTATATGAAAATATAGATGAAATAAATATAGATGAAAATTCAACATTTTATGGAACAATCGCAAATGTGGAATTTGAAGTATATAATGCTAATAATGAATTAGTAAAATTCATATTTCAGTCTGGGAAATATAACTATTCCACAAGTGGAAATTTATCGACTGTAAAAACAGATGCAAAAGGTCAGTTGATATTAACTGGGTTATTAGATGGAACGTATACATTAAAAGAAAAAAGTAATATTGATGGATACTATATAAATCAAAATCAAAGTATCACATTCACTAAAGATAAAGAACTAGTTGCTTTTAAGCTAGTAGAAAATCAGGCAAGAGGAGTAAAGCTTACAAAAATAGATAGTAATACATTAGAAGGCTTAGCAGAAACAGCATTTAAACTATATCAAAGCGATCAACAAGAAATAATTGGCTTTACAAAATCAATTATTAATGAAAAAGTATATTATGTTTATGATAAAAATGGTAGCGATGAGTTAATAACAGATGAAAATGGTAGGCTAGAAGTCATTCAATTACCAGCAGGAGATTATTATTTTGTTGAAACAAAGGCAAAAGAGGGTTATACCTTAGATAATCAAACACAGTTTAGTTTTACATTAACTGAAGAATTAGGAACAAGTGCTATTATTGATTTAGGA
>Ga0153948_1001816_pt1 | contig 10578 bp, 7 predicted proteins | sample TSNJ032MetaG_FD_104696 | JGI IMG/M metagenome (GOLD analysis project Ga0153948, IMG submission 104696) | Attine ant fungus gardens microbial communities from New Jersey, USA - TSNJ032 MetaG | ecosystem: Host-associated > Fungi > Mycelium > Unclassified | place: USA: New Jersey, Wharton State...
GTAATTGCCCAGCCCATATTTTCACGATCCTGATGACGGCATACACCCCTTAATGGATAAGATGCACCGTTTAAGAAAAAACCGTCAGCTGCACTTACTGCATAATCACGGAAGCCAAAGGCAGCGGAAAGTTCATCTAAAACACCATCCACCGATTTATCCACTTTTTGAGGCACACTCTGAGAACATAAGAATGCCTTCACCTGATATAAATAAGCATCCCCGGTTCCATTCCATTTATGAACCTCCGGTACCTTTAATATGCATTGTACCTTATTGCCAATATGCTGATTATTTCCACATTCCGTCATAGCGGATTCTGCCACACATTTTCCTTTTGCATCAAAAATTTCCACAAAACAGCTGCTGCCACCAGAGACATATGTATCAACCACAACCGTTCCATCCATGGAAGGTGTTACAAAAATAGCGTCCGTTCCATAGCTTGTCACATCAAAGTGCGCTTCCTCGTTAAAACAGATTAATTCCACATCACGATATATACCGCCAAAAAATGTAAAATCCGCAGCTCTGGGATAGATTGGCAATTCATTACTATTATCTGCTTTTACAAGAATTTCATTTTCTCCATCCTTTAAGAAAGGTGTTAAATAAAGTGTAAATGCTGAAAACCCTCCAAGGTGCTGCCCTGCAAACACTCCGTTACACCATACTTCTGCCTTTTTACTCACTGCGCCAAAACGGATATAGACCTCTTTCCATACATCCTCTGCTGTAAATAATTTTTGATACCAGGCAATACCCTGATCATAATCATTACCGCCATCCTGTCCATCCAGTGCATTCCAGGTATGTGGTAAAGTTATCCCTTCCCATGCTGCGTCTTTTTGAAATTCTCCTTTCAAAAAATTCCAGTCGTCATTCCATTTAATTACTTTTCTCAATATTCACCTCATTCATTATTCTTTTTATTTTTCATTTTGAAGTTTCTATATTTTTTCCAAATTTTTTTATACATCCAGCACTTTATAAAATGAATGTTCCTCTGTACAAGGCGGCCAGTCTGCTTCTCCTGCATCATTTGGATTTCCTGTCCGCATAAAGCTGCTCCAGTAGGAAATCATCTTTTTTGAAAGCTGGTAGTCTGCTTTTTCCAATGGTCTCCAGCAATAATCCAGGCTGCCAAAGATATACCAAAGCTCTGCGGAATGGAATGCGCCGACTTCATCCCCTGGTAATCTTCGGGTAAAATAATAAACATATGCCTCCTTCCCTTTACGATCATTCACCATTTTTGCATAGGCAAGATCTCCCTGATGCATCAAATTTGAATCCGGAGATACCACTGTCTGGCCTTCTGTAGTAATATCATTGGCATTCGCTCCAAGCATATAAGAAATGTTATGATACTTTCCTTCCTCCATCAACGCATTTCCATCTTGGACAAGCAGTTCCCCATCAATTACCGGAACAAATGGCATTCCTTTTTTCTCATGAAATGCTTTTCCAATGACTTTTCCAACTGCTTCCATCATTTCTTCTGAAGTTGTCTGATACAAAACATCCAGCGCAAGCTGCCGCTTCTGGTCACTTTCCATCCATTCTTTATTATGAATACCCAGCACATCCAGTAAATCCTCTGCCGTTTCCGAAGCTCGTTCCATACTACGATATTCTGCCAGCGGATTCCTATAACCTCCGCCGCTTTGTAAGATCATACGTTCAAATAATCCTTCCGCTCTTTCTGTCACAGCGAGCGTCTGTAAACACATTGCTCCAGCTGACTGTCCAAAAGCAGTCACTTTGTTCTTATCACCACCAAATGCCTCAATGTTCTCTTTTACCCAGGTAAGTGCTTCCATCTGATCCCAAAGTGCATAATTGCCGCCTGCTGCATTTTCACCTGGTACTCCTAACAGTGGATGACACAGGAAGCCAAATGCACCTAATCGATAGTTAATTGTAATGACAATCACACCTACCTTTGCCAATTCATTGCAGACAAATGGAAGATTACTGCCTGCACCACTCATAAATGCCCCGCCATGCACATATACAGCGACGGGAAGTTTTTCTTTGCCTTTATTTTCCGGAACCCAGATATTTAAGTAAAGACTATCTTCGCTCATCTCAGTCCTAAATTCCGGGTTACTATAAAACTCCTTCTGATAGAATCCACCACGATCTGGTCCCTGCATACTACAGCAGCGAAAATGATCTGCCTGATAAATGCTGTCCCAGCCTTCCGGTTTCTGTGGTTTATGGAAACGCAATGTTCCAATTGGCGGCTTTGCGTATGGGATACCTCTGAAAATCACACATCCATTCTCAGTAATTCCTTTTATTTTACCGTACTTTGTCTGTATAATCATAGCTTTCCTCTTTCATACTTACTTTTCTGCCTGTATTCCTGTGGTGTTACACCCACTTGTTCCTTAAATATTTTTGTAAAATAAGAGGAATAGGAGATACCCACACGTGCTGATATATCTGTAATGGAAAGACTTGTCTTAATAAGAAGTTGTTTTGCCACAAAAATACGTTTTTTTATAATATAATCCGTTAATGCAAGGCCTGTTTCCTTTTTAAAAATTCTGCCAAGATAACCTGAACTCACATGAACCATAGCGGCTAATTCATCTCTCTGTAAATTTCCCACCGAAAGGTTTTCCGCAATTATTCTTTTTACCTGACTGACAATATTTTCCGAGCCTTCTTCCGGATAATCTTCTACCATTTCTGACAAATCCAGGGTTTTTTCCTGTATTAAAATTTTCTTTTGCACTTTTTCCAAAATAATCTCTAATTCATCATAAGGAATTGGCTTTAACAGATAATCCTCCACCCCAAGCCGCAATGCTTCCTGCGCGTAAGAAAATTCCGCGTGTCCGGTATAAAAAACGGAACATATCTCCGGTTTATTTTCTTTTACCCATTTGATCAGTTCCAGTCCACTTCCACCTGGCATCTCGATATCAGTAATAATAATATCAATGGGATACATCAGGAGCATTCGAATTGCAGTATCTTTGCTGTGACACTTATATACTTTATCTACATCCAGCCTTTCCCAGTTAACACCTTCTTCAAGACCCATTAGTGCGAGTTCTTCATCATCTGTCATTAACACATTAAATTTTCGCATGTTGGTATACTGCCTTTCTTATCCTTTTAAAAGTCATCATCCAACCCCATATTATCTACAGCAATATATGGAACTGTCACAATTGTAACTGCACCATGATCATTCATTAGCTGAATATTTGCTTTCTCGGCATAAATCAATTTCAGTCTGTGATATACATTTGTCAGACCAATATGTCCTTCTTCATTTTTATGCTCCCAGCCTTTTTTTAACAGTTCTTCACTATATCCATCCCCATTGTCACTAATACGTATCATTATATTTTCTTTTGATGCATCCTTTTCCACGAGAATCACGATTTTGCAGTTTTTCTTGGTTGTAAAAGCATACTTCACACTGTTTTCAACAAAGCTTTGAATTATGAACGGCGGAATCAACGCGCTTTTGGTCTCTTCAGGGACTTTTACATCACAAGTGATTTGCATCATATAACGAATCTCCTGAATTTCCATATAGTAATGGACATGTTCAATCTCCCTCTGCAATTCCACCAGTTCTGTTACGTCATGGAACATAGCTCTGGAATAATTCACAATTGCTTTGGATATTCTTTGAATTGTATCATAATCTTTCCGTTCTGCCAGAGAATATATAATATTTAATGCATTGGCATAAAAATGCGGTCTGACCTGGAGCTGTAAATATTGCATAGTCGCCCTTTGTGCTTCCAGCTTCACTTCGTATTTCTCAATCTTCAGCCTTTTTACCCGTTCAATCATATGGTTAAATACATTCACCAGCTGAACAAGTTCCGTGATTTTTGAGTGTTCTTCTACAGTGGCATCCATCTCACCTTCCGCAATTTGATTCATCGTATTTGATATTTTTTTAATTGGTTTTTCTACATAAATATGAATCAAGGAAAAAGATACAGGAATCAAGAACATTAAAAACAGGAACAGGATAAAAAATATGACTCGATAAATCCACATATCGGAAATAATGCTTTTCTTATCAGTCAGTATTCCAAAATAGTAGCCTGTTTTGTCCGAAACATATCCTGTCTGCAGATATTCCATACCGCCAATATCTATATACATTCCCTCATGCTTCGGATAGAATCCGCCTCCCACCGCACTTGATTCAAATATAACATCGCCATTCTTGTCCGCTGCAAAGGCAATACTGTTATCATCATATTCAGCACTCATAAGCGTTTTTAAAATCTGATTTTCTGAAACGCATACAATAAAATAACTTCGTTCAATTTTCAACAAACGAATCATATAGTTTCCCTGTTCGCCATTACATACCATATACCGCCCAAGTTCACTGATTTCATCTGTTTCAATCTTTTCACTGATTAATTTTTTGACTTCCTGCCGTGCCAGATAATTGGCTCCGCTGCCAACCTCAAGCCAGGCGTTCTCATCCTCTCTGTCTGTGTAAATCATAATAAAATCTATCATGTCTGACCATGTCACAATACTCAACAGGGAGGTAACCACTGTATTTCTGATCATCAATAAGGTGACCGGATCTGTTTCATCTCTAAGCGAACGATAAAGCTGCGAGGTGGATTGGGTTGTTCCGTTATAAAGAGATTCATAGATAAAACTGTCAACAATTTCCAGAGAGTCCTCAATACCTTTTGAAGCAATGGAAATACTTTTTTTTACCGATTCTTCTGCACGCTCAGTCAACATCCCGATCATATATGACTGCACAAGAAAGTATAGCAATATAAGGAATGCCAGCATTCCGATCCAATACCTTCGTAACCAGTTTTGTAATGATATCTCCTTCTTTTTCACAATATTGATGCTCCTGTTCTATGCCGTCTTTTCTATTATAACTGCCTGTTTCAAATATACCAGTCAGCCTTTAACCGCACCTACGGTAAGTCCCTTCATATAATACTTCTGGAAAAATGGATATAGTATAATCATTGGTATCATTCCTACTACTGCAACCGCCATTCTGATTCCCAAAGTGGGTATATTTGTTGTATCTGTGGCAATACTGGATGCATCCATGGATTTCGATAAATATTGCACATTTGTTAGCATATTATTCAACAATGCCTGAATTCCAACCAGCTTTTTATCTGTAATATAGTATAGACTATTTGTCCAATCATTCCAATACATTAATGCTTTCATAAATCCAATGGTTGCGATAATCGGAACACTAAGCGGAAGTACAATTTTGAAGAAAATGCCAAATTCTGTCATACCGTCAATACGTGCGCTTTCCAATACTTCTTTTGGTACGTTTTGTTGAAAATAAGTTCGTGTAATCATGATATGGAACGCACTGCATAAAAGTGAAGGAACCAACAATGCCCAAATCGTATTTTTAATGCTAAAAATTTTAGTCCACATCATATAACTTGGTACCAGTCCGCCAGAAAATAACATTGTAAAAAGTATATAAAAACTCAGAAAACGTTTCCCGGGAAGTCCCGGTACCGTAAGCACATACGAAATCATGGTTGTCATAATTACACCTATGACTGTACCAATAATAGTAACCGTGATGGTTATGAAATAGGAATGGAACACGCTGCCCTCGCCAAAAATATATTTATATGCTGTAAAATCTAATGCCTTAGGTATTATTGAATAGCCATATTTTAAAATGTCAGATTCCTGTGATATGGAAGACATAATCAATAATACCAAAGGAAAAATCACTATCAAACTTAAGATAATCATGATTATATGAGCTGCTGCCTGAAATCCAGTATCTCTTTTTACCATTATATTCTCCTCCTAGAACATTGCATTTTCTCTGCTTAGCTTTCTTATAATCCCATTTGTAATGACAACAAGGCAGAATCCTACAACAGACTGATAGAAACCAGCCGCAGCAGACATACCCATATTTGCGGTATTCATCAAACCCCGGTATACATATGTATCAATCGTCTGTGTCACATCAATAATTGCTCCGCTATTCATGGGTACCTGATAGAACAGGCCAAAATCTGAATTAAAGATTTTACCGGTGGATAAAATCGTCAAGGTTATAACAGTTGGCACCAAACATGGTAATGTAATATTTGTCAGGCTCTTAAACCGATTCGCACCATCCAGACTTGCTGCTTCATAAAGACCAGGGTCAACGGCTGACATATTTGCAAGATAGAGAATGCAATTGGTTCCTGTCATCTGCCAAAAATGGATAAATATAAGAATAAATGGCCACCATTTCTGCTCACTATAGAAGGAAATCGCTTCAAAACCAAGCGGTTGTAAAATATGTTTATTAATGAAACCATTATCACCTGCCAAAAGTGCATTTGCCAGATAAGAAATAATGATGATAGATAAAAGACCAGGGAATAGAATAATGGTCTGATATATTTTTCTGGACATTTTACTTTTCATCTCATGCAGGATGTATGCCACCAGAATAGCAATTATGGTTCCAAATATGATAAATATAATATTATAAAACAATGTATTTCGCGTCATGATCCATGCATCTGCACTTTTAAATAAGAACTTAAAATTATCTAACCCAACCTTTTCACTTCCAAAAATTCCGCCGCTTACCGTATACTTTTCAAACGCAAGAATCAAACCACCCATTGGAATATAATTATTTATAAAAAAATAAATGCACGCCGGTAAAGCCATTACATAAAATGGCCAGTATTTTTTTGCCTGTTTGGCAAATTTTTTGTTCATTATTCCAATCCCTTCTTTATTCCTAAAACAGGGGTGTTCCATTCGCCGACAGACACCCCTGTTATTATAATAATTAGTTACTTCCTGCTAGAAAAGCATCCAATTGACTTTGCTTCTCTGCTATAACTGTATCTATTCCGGCGTCTTTTAATGCCGCAATAAATTCAGGCAAATATTTTTCCGGATCCAATGCTCCACATTCCAGACCAATCTGATATTTACTGCAAACATTATCCAACTGCGTAATTTCGTTTGTTACCTTTGAAGTATCAAAGCTAAATCCAAGAGCAACTGATTTTTTAGCATTCGTATTGCTCTCTACAAGAAGCTCTGCATAATCCGGATTTTCACTCTCCCACCGAATTCTATTTGTGTTGGATATTCCAGATCCAAGATGATAAGTACAGTTTGATGCATTCTGCCCATCCAGGTAAGTACCCATTCCGTTCTCATTTAACTGATAATGCTCACCTTCAATACCGTAGCTGATAAGATTTCCCACTTCTTCATCTGAAAACCAAAGATTTAAGAATTTCATGCAGGCTTCCGCATGTTTTGTATTTGACATAACGGTATAAGTAACATTATTGTATGTTCTGGCAACAGGTACATCTAATAAAACAACACCCATATCTTTTCCACATGATGTTGACTGATAGAAAGATGTGTTAAAATCTGTTTGTCCAAGTGTAGAAAAAGCCACATCATTCTGCGTTAAAACAGTAAATGAATCTGTCTGTGTCTGAATGTCCTTATTAGAATATCCTTTCTTATACCAGTCATGGAAAACTTCACAAAGTTGTGCATACGTATCTGTTTCAAAAAGGTTAATAACATCTGATGTTTCTCCGCCATTCATTAATACGCCATAATTGTTTCCCAAATCATCCCAAAGACCATAATTGAAGTTTGGTACTGTGTTTCCGCTGTTTGTTACAAATGGCGTCATATCTGGTTTTGCCTCTTTAACAGCAATAAGAATGTCTTCCCAATCTTTAAGTGTCTTAACCTGTGCAACCTGATCTGCAAGTCCAAGTTCATCAACAATATCCTGTCTGTATATAATCCCCATAGTCCATGCATAAGATGCATAAATTGGAATTGCGTACTGTACACCATCAATTGCGCCGCTTTTTAAGTAATCTCCTTCCATTGAAATGATATCCTGTCCATATTCCTCAATTAAATCAGTAAGGTCGTATGCAGCTCCCTGCGACACTGCACTCAAATATCCTCCATAGTTTGCAATGATATCCACATCCTCTGTTCCACTTAAGAATAAGGAATACTGCTGAAACCATTGTCCAAAATCATATGCCTTAAATTCAACTTCTACGCCTATTTTCTCTCTTGTTATTTCATTTACGGCCTCCATGACCTTATCCATATCATCGGATTTACTTCCTGTTGGCACGTAAATTTTAATTTTCTCTACCTCGGCAACAGCATTTGAAGTATCACTTTGTTCTGATTCTGATTTTGTTTCTGTTTCTACTTTTGGTTCTGTTTCTGTACCAGTAACACCTGCATCCTCGCTTGCTGTGGAACTACCGCATCCTGCCAGTATGGTAACTGCCATGGCAGCTGCTAATAAAACACTAATGAACTTTCGTTTCATATGGAAAACCTCCCTTTGTTTGATAAGGTAATTTTACAGAATCCTTGGATGAATTAATATCATTATAGAGGCTTGAATTTATACTTACAGAACCTTTTTTTAGAAAAGTGCCGGATTTTTATGTTCTTCAATTGGGAACAGGTCAACAAAGTATTAAAAAGTGGGGCTTACATAGGGAATCAGGCTACCGTTTGTTCAATCTCCTTTTCTATATAATACCTCTGATATTCCCATATATACAACCAAAATACAGTAAACATGTACTAAAACCGTTGCATATGATATAATCTGTTAAAAAGCAGATGAAAACAGATGGCAACAATAAAAGTAAAATGCCCTCAATGTAAGTTCGCAATATATTAATATCTGTCGATACACTTTCTCAACTTGAAAGGAGTAATTTATGGCAAGAGCGGAGATTGAAGCTCTGTCATATACAAGGAGGCTTTTATGGATAAAACTTGGAAGGAATTGTATGATAATGATAATCCGCCAGGGCCAAATGCTCTTGATAGCTTCTGGCCTACGGATATCCGCAGACTGTTTATCGAATTTAGCAATGATATGAATTATAACTATAAATTATTGCTAAATATTATTGTATACTCTAAAACATACGGATGGAAATTCAAACTTGCCAAAAACAGAGTCGTGCTAATCAATAATATTATCATTGTCAATGATGCATTTTATGTAGATAAAATATGTGTAAAAAACGAATTGGATTTAAAAAGAGCGGAAGAATTTGTTTTGTCTTTGTATACGAATGCGTTTATTGCAGAGAGCGAAAAAAAAATAACCAAACGCAAACGAGCTCAGGCCGAAAGATCAAGGCAACGTATGGAACAGGAAAGCAACGAGCGAGAATCTTTTTCTAAAAAGGTAGGCAAAGATAAGTTCAATCAGTTTAGGTGGGCTAATAGAATATCACGCAGGCTACTTGTAAGGCTTTATGAAAGCGATGCAAAAATGATGTTAGACGACGAGTTGCTTGACGAGGTCGGTTTTACGATTTATACGAGGTGTTTACAAGGTCGGGATGAAAGTATTCTGTTTGGCGAAAATAAAATGAAATGCCACAATTGCGGTGCAATTTTGACTGCTCAATCAAGGGGAGAATTGCTTACATGCGACTGTGGCCATTCATATTTGCTTAGGGAATACAAGCGTAGCTTCGTAGCTGACGGAATGCCGTCAAGATCTGCTACTATCTTTTTTAATGAATTTATAGACAAATGGCCTACGGCAAAAGACAGTACTACGAAAATGCAGTTAATTGACTGGGTAATACATCAATGCCATCAGTCTATGCAAACTGGCGTCAAATCCACTATTGACGGCAAAAACTTTAAATTTGCAGGTATTAATATTATAGAAGGATCACCAAAACAGGTCGCGGAGCTGATTACACATTTGGCTTATGGCGACAGTATAACAGAAAAATAATTTCTCAATTATATGGAGGTAAATGAATGAAGTTTCCGAAATTGTTACAAAAAGGCGACACAATAGGGGTTTGCGCGCCGTCCTCGGGGGTTTATGAGGATTTTGGCCTTGCAAGAATGGACAACGCCCATACTAAAATGCGCGAACTTGGATATGAAAGTATTGAAACACCCTCTGTGCGCAGCAATGTTAAATTAGTCAGCGCTGACGTAAAAACACGAGTCCTTGAATTTATGAGCTTGTATGAAAACCCGGATGTAGCTGCAATTATGCCACCCTATGGCGGTGAGTTTTTGATGGATATTCTGCCGTATCTGGATTTTTCCAGGTTGGCTGGATTACCGCCCAAATGGATCTGCGGATACTCAGACATTACAGGGCTTACGTTTCCGTTAACCCTGTGCTGTGACATTGCCACTATACACGGATCGCAATTTATCGACATGGGACTCAATAACGTTGACAAATATCAATTAGCAGCATTCGAGGCGATGTCAAACAAGGAATTTACCCAAATGAGTTCAGATTTTTATTCTGATAGCACAGTGAAAAATGAAAAGACCATGTGGAAATCCCTGGACGGCAAAGAAACCCACACCTTTCAAGGACGTATGATTGGCGGCTGCATGAATGTGCTGCGTATACTGCTTGCCACAAGGTTTGCCCCTGTGCCGGACTTTTTGGAAAAATACAAGAGTGATGGTTTCATCTGGACGTTGGAAAGCAACGTCAGCGAAATGTGGTCGGGAGAGATTTACCGCACCCTTTGGCAA
>Ga0153948_1001818_pt1 | contig 10569 bp, 11 predicted proteins | sample TSNJ032MetaG_FD_104696 | JGI IMG/M metagenome (GOLD analysis project Ga0153948, IMG submission 104696) | Attine ant fungus gardens microbial communities from New Jersey, USA - TSNJ032 MetaG | ecosystem: Host-associated > Fungi > Mycelium > Unclassified | place: USA: New Jersey, Wharton State...
ACTTAATCAATTAAAAACAAAAAGACTATTCTTGCCCAGTAAAATGGTAAGATAGCCTTGTGATATAAAAAAACCATAAAGTCATAATGAATACGCCTTAAAAGCTATTGCACAGGTCGAAAATTTTTGTGAAGATTCCGTTTGATATGACAGCTAAGGAAGATAAGACAAGAACCTGCTATATGCAGGCTTGTTTGGCGTATGTTAACTTTGAAGCTATAAATAATACAGACATTAGAAGAATATTTGGATTGTCTGATAAAGAGATGACGAAAGCATCCAGAATAATTAAAGATAAGGTAGATACCAAATTGATTAAAGCATTGGATCCAAATACGGCACCACGATATATGAAATATATTCCGTATTGGGCATAAATTTAACTTTCACTAACTTTTATTTTTAAGATAATAAGGCAATGAAGGAGTGGTGAAAAGAAAATCGGTGCCATCTCTTTGTAATATATACACAAAGGTAGATACTACAAAAGCCTTGGTTTTAAAGACTTTTGGGCATTAAAAAGTATAGAAATGGCCATAGGGGTATTAGAATTTTCTTGATAGCATTGAGTTTGGCAATATTATTTAACTTTCATTAACTTTCAGCTTTGAAATGTTATCATCGGATCGAGCCGATGGAACAACTGAAGTCCCTGGAGGAAGTTGCCGATAGTGGTGGTGAGAATCTAGTCATGAGTGGGGCGGAAGTGCTCTTGTGGCTGGATTTTCAGTTTTCCAATAAGATGCTAACAGTTTGAATTATTGGGTAAGAATATATTTAAGAGGTTTTTTACCAGGTTTCATGGAGTGACTGCTTATCCACCAACAATAAAGCGAGGATTCAGAAATGATAATTAATGAACCGAAGAAAATCGAATATCAAGGCACAACCGTGTGGCGTTATCAGCTTGATAACCGTAGCCACTATCATTGCGGATATAATCTGTTCCTTGATGGCGAAGCAAATGGATAAAAGGGCGGAGAAGCAGCAGCGAAAGTTTGTATTCTGCATTGGCGACGAGGTAAGAGGTATGGCTTGGACCAAAATGTATGATGTCAGCGATTATGCTGACTACTATCGTGCTGGTGGATTAAGGGTTGTAAAACGTGCTGGGTAGTGTAAGAATGCTCCACCGCCTTATATGATAGAACCGCGCGATATGGCAATTTATGAATGGCGAGGTGCAAGAAAGTTAAGTGTTGCCAGTTACAAGGGCAAGTGCTTTCAATGTGCTTGGGCGACGATAATGGCGGTCGAAATAGAGTACATCTGGGGTGTAAACAAGAAGTATTGCTTTGAGAGGAACCAAAGTCGTGCAAATTATATAAACGGAGTAAGCCACGTGCTGTGCTGTACAAAGGCGCCGGGTCAACCTATGACGAAAGATGGATGACCTCTGTACGGAAAACCGTAGTGAGGATGATTAACGAGGGGAGTTTTTCCATAGAAAAAGTATTTTCTGAAAAGAAATCGTATTATGGCATTGTATTGGTGTCTAAGCCAGTGATTCACTTTGGAAAAAGACTAATAAAAGGAAAAGGCAGGCGTCAGATTTAATTCCGGGAATCCAGTCAGGGCAGTGGAGGCATGTCCGTTAGCCCATGAACTTTGGAAGAGGTTGAAGAAGGAGTACGGGTTCCGTAATCGTAAAAGGAGATAATTAAAAGTATCATTCAGGACGGGTTACTTATATCTGACGATAATAAGCATCTTTTGGAGTTGGAAATGGGCAGTGTATGGAGCGATTTCTGACACCGAATATAATCAATTGTCAGATAACATGAAGCAAGATTTGAAAGAATTTAGTGACTGTTTAAAAATAGGCTTAGAAGTGGCTTGGGTCTTTGAAAGAGAATGATGCAGTTTTAACGCTCTTTCAAAGAGAAGATTTTATTGGGATAAAATTAAAAGGACTCTCAAGGCTTTTTTAAATATGAATCCGGAGAAATTACATATGGGAAAGAAAGCGGATTTTCTCCGATAACAACATATATAATTTATACAATCGATGAGTGGATTGACAACATTATCAGGGGGTATTGCAAAAACAGGATACAATTTGATATTGATAAACTGAATCGATTGATTACAAATGCAGGAGTTTAACATTTTACTGATATAAGTAAAAATAATAAGTCCATGCTGATTGGATATCAAAAAATCAAGGGGCTGCAATGGAAACAAGAGAACAATTCAAAAATAAGATGACAGTCTAGGGAAGATGATGTCTATGGTTAGGAGAAAAACGTTGGTTTAGTTAAATTGGAAGTTTTATAACAGATATAAAATATTGATGGAAAGTAGATATGAGTATTTATGAATGTATATCAGATTAGAAAATTTTAGGAGTCAAAGAAAGAAGGGATTGGGATTATTCCAATGAGCAAAAGAGGTATACGAAGCTAAGGAGGCACTGCTCGCAATTGGTAATGCACATCATTATGATATGTTTGTCTGAAAAAAGAAATATTTATTTAAAAAAAGACAAACAAACCAATTTACAAGACTTCCAAATGGATGTATAATACAAACGAAGTATACTTGATTGGAGGTCAATTATGAACATAGCCCTTAAAAATAGAATGTCACTGTATTATTCTGAACTGATTAATCCCATATACGAATTATACCAGTTCAAAGACGATCCGAAGTTTGTAATCCCTAAATACTGTTCATTTGCTACGCTTACAACGTACGGAATATTTCCTAAAGAGCAGCAATATCAGGTTGCTAGTACAGGTGCTTTGCATTATAATAACTCAATACAAACGGAGTTAGAGAGACTTATTGTAGATATTAAAGAATCATCATCAGGGTTACTGAATGCTACTGTAGGGGATGTATTTAAAGTATTTAGAGACTGTCATGTGGAAAACTATTTCGTTGACTCTGTAGGTCTTAAGAAATTAGAAGCTTTTGATTAGTGTTTTTTGTTGAAAAGAGGATATCTTTATGAATTATGCATCTTTTGTGTTTCCGGCTGTGAGAGGGTTTCAGGCAAAAAGAGAATACTTTACCGCGATGGTTCCGTTAGAAGTGATCCCAAAGATTTTTCAGTTTACTGACCAAGAGATGCCACCGGAAATTCGATCTCAGAGGGTTTTAAATAAGGCCCGAATTCCTGAAATGCGAGATTATATTATAAATAATCCTGAGTCTTACGTGTTTTCATCGCTAACGGTATCGGTTGACGGAGACATGATATTTGAGTCGGTTAATGATAATGAAACGATGATAGGTCACATTTCCATTTCAATGAATGCTCGTTTCCTTATCAATGACGGGCAGCATCGCAGGGCAGCTATTGCGGAGGCAATAAAACTTAATCCAGAATTAAAAAATGAACATATCTCGGTTGTGTTTTACTATGACAATGGGTTGAAGCATTCACAGCAAATGTTTTCAGATTTAAACAGGTATGCGATCAGACCTACAAAATCAATAAATATACTTTTCAACTCTCGTGAAGAATCGTCGATAGTTGCAAAGAAAGTGATTGAAAAAGTTGGAATTTTTTCTGGCATGACAGAAAAAGAAAAAACAACTATATCCAATAGATCAAAAGCATTATTCACCTTGAGTGCCATTAGCACTGCTACTATTGAATTGTTAAAAGACATCGATATAGAACTTGATGAAAAAATCAAATTGGCGGTGGATTTTTGGACGGCTGTTTCTGAATATATGAATGATTGGCAAGCGGCTAAAAACGGAACAAAAAAGCCATCTGAAGTTCGTATCGAGAGTATATGCTCCCTCAGCATTACTTTGGTCGCAATTGGTTTTGGTGGCAATAAACTTATTAAAAAACACACAGATAATTGGAGCGAGAAACTACGTTGCCTTGCTAATGTTGATTGGAGAAAAGATAATCCTGTTTGGAAGGATCTTGTGTTTGTTAACGGGAAGGTGGCTGCAAATAGATCTTCGCAGACAGCTTTGTCAAACTATTTGAAACAAATAATGATGGAAGAGACTGGTGTGTAATATGGCGAATTTGACCAGAGATGATATTAGAGAAGTAATCGAGACGGTCAAGGAATTGTATCTTGAAGATATGATTCCTTGGATCTGTGGATATAGTGGAGGTAAAGATTCTACTGCAGTTGTACAGCTAGTATGGACAGCGTTATCAGAGTTGCCAAAGGAAAAATTAAAGAAAACAGTTCATATTATCAGTACAGACACTTTGGTTGAGTCACCAGTTGTGGCTTTGTGGGCTACAGACTCTCTAAATAAAATGAAATACTGTGCGAAAGAATTTAAACTTCCGATTATCCCACACAGACTAACACCAACTACTACCAATACATTTTGGGTGAATCTCATAGGACGCGGCTATCCTTATCCGCGTAGAGATTTTCGCTGGTGTACAGATCGAATGAAGATTGATCCTTCTAATCGCTTTATTAAGGAAATCCTCGATGCTGAAAGCGAAGCAATTCTTGTGCTAGGATCGCGAAAAGCAGAGAGCGCAACAAGAAGAGCTGTTATGGAAGGATATGAAAAAAAGCGCTATCGAGAACACTTAAGCCCTAACGGTTCGTTTCCAAACTCATATGTGTTTACTCCTATTGAAAATTGGACAAACGACAATGTTTGGCAATACCTTGTTCAATATCAGAATCCTTGGGGACATTCAAATAAAGATTTACTTGCAATGTATAGCGGTGCTTCTTCTGATGGCGAATGCCCATTGGTGATTGATACATCTACTCCATCTTGCGGAAACAGTCGATTTGGCTGCTGGGTATGCACAATGGTTACAGAAGACAAATCTATGGCGGCCATGATTCAGAATGATGAAGAAAAATCATGGATGCTTCCAATGCTGGATTTTAGAAATTATATTGTTGGGTTTGGTGACTGGCAAAAAGACAGAGATAGACGTGATTTTCGAAGAAGAGATGGACATCTTACCTGGCATAATAACCGATTGGTTCATGGGCCATACATTAAAAAAACACGAGAAGATTTCCTGAGAGAGTTACTTCGTGTTGAAAGGTTAGTTCATGAGATTGGACCAGAAGAAATACGAAATGTCCCATTAATTAATATAGATGAATTGCAAATGATTCGACAGATATGGCTGGACGAATTCCATGAATTCGATGACTCTCTCCCGCGCATTTACGAGGAAGAGACCGGTAGCAAATACAGCGACGAGATTATTAGCAAAAATAAATATTTTGGTGCGGAGGAAGCAGAGTTGCTTGGCCAAGTATGCCACGATCTTTATAATGGTGAAGTCTTAATGCCTCAGATGCTGGGAGCTATGTTGGATGTTGAAGCCCGCGCAGCAGCAATATCTAATAAAAGAAATGTAATTCTTAACTTTGAGAAAGAAATCAAGAAGGCATTTTATCGTGATGAGAAGGAAGCTGAAGAAATTGCAGAGAAACGTGCAGAGAGAGAGTCGAGTGCTATAGACGAACCGGACGATGAATTTGCTGAATGAGGTGACATTAGATGTATATTACTAAAGTTGAATTACATAATTACGGAATATATAAGGGGACGCATGAGATGTCCCTTTGCAATCAGATTGGCAATAGAAATATTACACTTATCGGAGGATTGAATGGCCGAGGGAAAACCACATTTCATGATGCAGTTTTAATTGCATTGTATGGAAAGCAGGCTCTTAAATATATTCAGGAAAAGGCAAGATCCTATGAGAAATTGCTTGTTGACCACATTAACAAACACGCTACTGATGATTTAACTTATGTTGCTGTATCTTTGTCATTGGATGATGGAACAAATCTTCGTATACAGAAACAATGGCGGCGCAACGGAAAACGATTAGAACAGACCATCATTGTTGAAAAAAATGGCATTGTTGATAAATATCTGGGGGAGAGTTGGAGTTATTACATTGAAGAAATTCTTCCGTTCGGCATTGCAAAATTTTTTTTCTTTAATAATGAAAAAATAACGCAGTTAGCAGATGACGCTTCTTTTGAACAAATAAAAAGTTCAATAAAGTCGGCTATTGGTGTTTCAACAATTGAAAAAGCTATCGAGCACGCAGACGAAGTAATTAGGAGAAAAAAGAGTGCATTAAATGCTTTTGAATCAAGTGAACTTAATAAAGGGTACCAAGAGGTTAAGCAGCAGCTTACAGTAATTGATCAACGCCTTGATGAAGCAACAAAGGAACTTCGGAAATTGGAGTTTGCATGTCAAACAGCAGCAGCTAAACTTGAGGCAAAAGAAAATGACTTTTGGTCTTCCGGTGGAGATTTGAGTCGTAACAGGGATGCTATTAAAGCTGAAATGGATAGGATTTCTTCTTCTGTTGAACAGATGCAGTTTGAAATTCTTCAGACCGCCTCAGACGCAGCAAATCCTTTAGCTTTATGTCCGCAGCTTGTTATACAATCTTATGATAAGGAACAATCGCAACAAAGCGATGATGCTAAAAGGTATACAGAAGAAGTTATCGTTGATATTCATCAGAAGATTATTAAAAGGCTTAACAATACAGGGCTCTTGCCTGAAATACTGGATGCCGTCAAGAAAATTCTCAACGATGAATTGACTGCACACACTCCGGCTCTAGACGCAGCAGCCAGAGTTAGAATGTCTCCTACGACAATGATGCTTTACCAACGCCTTATTTCAGAAGTGTTTCCATCTATTACACAGAAAATAGTTACGTTGTTATCTAATGCAGAGTCACAGGAATCTGAATATATGAGTTTAGATGCTCATCTTGGTGCAGCAGATGAAAAGTCCATGGCAGTGCAGCTATTTGAAGTACTTAAATCTGTAGAAAAGGAAAAGAATCTTGCAGATGCTGAATATCAACGAAAAGCAGAGACAATTGAAAGTCTGAAGCGTCAAAGAGAGATTCTTGTTTTACGTAGAATTCAGTTAATTAAGGGTATGGCTGAGAAAGAAAGCGCCAATGACGATAATATGCGTATCATTAAATATGCAGCTATGTCCATTGATGCGTTGACAGAATTTAAGAAGAGATTACAGCGAGAAAAGGTTGCAAAACTATCGCATACTGCTACTGATTGTTTTCAAACTCTTGTGGAGAAGAATTCTTTGGCAAGAAGTATAGATGTTAACCCTGAGACCTTGGATGTAACTATAGTAGACATTGATGGCAACGAACTGCTTAAAAGTCAGCTTTCTGCTGGCGAACAGCAAATGTTCGCAGTTTCTATTGTTTGGGCGCTAGCATTGACTTCTGGTTACAAAGCTCCTGTTATTATTGACACACCAATGGCAAGATTGGATTCTTCTCATCGCTCCAACTTCGTAACAAAATATCTTCCAGCAGCAAGTTCTCAGGTACTTGTGCTTTCAACTGATGAGGAAATTCACGGAAGATATTTAGATCTTATTCGTGATAACGTAGTCGACTATTACACACTGTTTTACCATGAAGACGAACAGTGTACATCAATTATTCAAGGCTATTTTGAGGAGGCGTAAAAATGGTTATCAAGCATTTTAAATTGTCTCAGCCAGAGAAAGATAGATTAATCAGAATCAAAGCTCGTACAGGGATACAAAATTGGAATATCCTTTGCAGATGGGCTTTATGCTGGTCTTTAGCAGAGCCAACTATTCCTGGTGGTATTGACCCTTTATCCGATAGTAATGTCGAGATGGATTGGAGTACATTTGCAGGCGAGTATGCTGAAATCTATGAAGATATTATTCGGCAGAGATGCATTAATGATGGGTTGGGTGATGATGATAAAACTATTATCAAATACTTCCGACTCCATCTTAATAGGGGAATCAATCATTTCAGCACAAGAGATGTATTGAAAAATTGTTCTGATTTAATCAAAACTATTAGTGCCAAGGGGGTAGTATAATGCCGGTATATTTAGACTATAATGCATCCGCTCCTATTGATGAACGCGTATTGGAATATATGATTGACATTTACCGAAACCATTATGGTAATGCAGATAGCCGTACGCATACGTTCGGGACCGATGCAAAAGGGATAGTTGCTCTCGCAAGGAAGAAAATTGCAGACATTCTTAAAATTGACAGCATGGACATTTTGTTTACAAGCGGTTCTACCGAAAGTAACAATATGGCTACAGTTGGTCTGCTTGAGCATGCAATACAAACGGAGCGCAATCATTTTGTTACAACATCTATTGAGCATAAATCAATTCTTGAAGCAATGAAATACCTTCAGAAAAAAGGTTGCGATGTTGATTTTATTTCTCCAGATTCTTCTGGAAGGATTAAGCCAGAGCAAATTCTTGATCTTGTGACGGATAGAACGCTACTAGTGTCAGTGATGCAGGTCAACAGCGAGACGGGCATAATTCAGCCCATAAAAGAAATTGGAGAGGAGTTAAAGAAGACAAAGACGTATTTTCATATTGATGCCACCCAGGGCTTCGGTAAATTAAATGACATGCTGCGAGAAACTGAGTATGATATGCTCAGCATTACGGCACATAAAATTGGTGGTCCTCAAGGAATTGGAGCTTTTGTATTTAAACGGGATGTATCCTATCGGAGACCGCCTATTCAGCCGTTGATGTATGGTGGTCAGCAGGAACGCGGTTACCGTCCAGGTACAACACCGGTCGCGTTAGTCGCTGGATTTGGATTGGCAGCAGAACTATGCGATAAAGAAGCATCTGAAAACATGGAAACCTGCAAAACAATTAAGAAGGAATTCTTTAAATCTATCGAAGGCTTGAAGCATCAGGTCAATGGTGAACAAAAGTATTGCTTGCCGACAACAGTAAACATTAGTTTTGATGATGCTGATGCAGAAGGAATTTTTGTTACAATCAAGGATAATTATGCTTTTTCCAACGGTTCTGCCTGTAATTCTGGTAGTCATGCTCCAAGCTATGTTCTTACTGCAATGGGCTTATCCGAAAGTAGAATCAGTGAAGCAGTGAGAATTTCTTGGAACCATAATACCAAAGCTGATTTTTCTGCATTGGCAAATTATATTCGGGAGATAATATAAAAACTGAGCTGAGATTGATGCCCTTTTGATTGGCTAGTCTCAGCTCTGCTATATTTACTGGATTTAGAGGAATTATCTTTGGGAGTATTTGTTGCTGGATGCAGAGGCCTAATTTTTTTCAATTAATAGTTGCTTTGTTGCTTCCAGTACTGTCATAATTGCAAAAACTCTCTCCGTATGTTAATTGCCATGATATCTGTCGTTGAACTCAGTAAGAAGCATCTCAAAGACATCAGGAGATTTTTGCGACATATCATACACTGCATATATTGCATGACTTACAGCAGAAAGTCCTTGCTTTCCGTTAGTGGCTACATATACTACATTTTGATACATCATTTTCATGCCATTTAGGTTTCGAAATTTTTTATCATGATGTATTCCCAAGAGATCAGCTCTCTTATTTAGTGCTTTAGATAATGAAGAGAGTTCTGCATTAATATCCTGAATCTCACCATTTGAAGCCTTTTTATAAATATTAATAAGAGGTAATATTTCCTCAACATCCCATTTGATTTTGAGCATGATTTAATTCTCCTTCAAAAGCTGATTTTTAGTTTTCTCATCAACTTTTTTTCTTTTAACCACTCTTGTACAGTCGGGGTCAAGTCGGCAACAGTCGCTTGTTCTGAAGAGACTTTTTGGAGAAATATTTGAATTTCGGGTTCAAGCGAAAAACAAGCTTTCAGTTCGTTTGCTGCCGTAACACTGCTGACAAGGTCATTGATTTGTTTTAGAGAGATGGCACTAGATGCAATTTCTTGAATAGTGCGTTCTAGTGCTCTTGTTTTTTTTGGATCGGCAGTAAGTTCAGCAATTATTGAAATATATCCGCGAGGGCCATCGGAATATGCCCCTGCATTGGCTTGCCAGGCAATATTCAGTTCTGCTTTTGCAGTATTTACATGAGATGTGAATATCTTCACGGTATCTCTACTTAATGAACCATCCTCAATACCGCTACCGCAATCATTGATAGAAGATAGTAATTCATCTCTATTTGTCGATGCCATAACAGGCGTTGACATAATTCCCAGTTTTTTGAGTTCTTTTATACATGTGGTTACAGTTCGAAGCTGCGAGCAAGCGGTATTCAAATTTGCTAATTCAGTGGAGAATGCCTCAACGGAATTTTTTCTGCCCTGTGCAGCTCGTTTTTCGTTAATGGCGTTAATGCTATTATTAATAGTTTCACTTAGTAACATCTTGTACCTCCATTCCAGACAGTAATTCATAAATTGCGCCCAATTCTTCTTTAGCAACCTCTGCAACTGCGTCAACTGAAGTATTTCCAGTTAATCCAGTCATAGCATTTTTCGCCTTTTGTTCTTCGCTTTGAGCAAGACGCTCAATTTCCTGCAAATCATGGAGAAAATCAGTTAAAAGTGTTAGTGCAGTGCAATTCTTATTATCACCCTCAGAGAGAACAAACGTATTCTGAGCCAGAATTGCTAATTGTAGTACAGGCTCTTGATTTCTTGTGCTTTCAATGCGGTTAATTGCCCTTAAGATTTTAGTAGCAATATCTTTAGGTGCCCCAACATACTTATCCTTCAGCTTGCTTTTAACGGCGATTCCATTTTGTCCAAATATCG
>Ga0153948_1001820_pt1 | contig 10562 bp, 9 predicted proteins | sample TSNJ032MetaG_FD_104696 | JGI IMG/M metagenome (GOLD analysis project Ga0153948, IMG submission 104696) | Attine ant fungus gardens microbial communities from New Jersey, USA - TSNJ032 MetaG | ecosystem: Host-associated > Fungi > Mycelium > Unclassified | place: USA: New Jersey, Wharton State...
AAAAAAACGCCTGAAAAAATCAAGCGTTTTTTATTCGTTATGGATCATTTAAACATTCGTTCAAAAAATCCTTTTTTATTATCCTTATAATCCTCTCCCATTTCATCAGCAAACTGCTTAAGCAGACTTTTTTGCTTTTCCGTAAGCTGGGTTGGTACGCTTACGTTAAGCTTGGCTAAAAGATCTCCCACTCTGTAGCTGTTGATATATGGTAAATGCAGAAGTTCGCCAATGAATTTCCCGATTATGAAATTGTGCAACTGGTGGTTGCACAATTATCATGGCGGCATATTATTAAGCTAATGGATAAGGTTAAAGTGTATGAAACAAGGCTTTGGTACGCGCAAAAAGCGATTCAAAACGGATGGGGTCTACCAGAGTCATGTCATTGCAGATAGAATCCGGTTCAGTAAGCTTTACATTGGTTGACAAGAGTAAATGTATGGGACTTCTACTCACCCTTGACACGCCCGCCGGAGTCGCAAAGCAACAAAGCTATTTCCCCAAAACGGGGGAATAGCTTTGTTGCTTTATGATTACATAATTAAAATTTCTACAATGCCCATGCTCCATTTGCATCTAAAATTCGTCCTGAGCAATATGAACTTTCATCTGATGCCATAAATAAAATTGGATACGCAATTTCGATTGGCGTTGCCATACGCTTAAATGGAAGTGATGTTTTTATCTCTTCTTTCATTGCATCTGGCATATGTGATAAAAGCTCTGTATCTGTATATCCAGGTGCAACAACATTGCATCTGATTCCATACTCTGCATATTCATATGCCGCAATTCTTGTCATTGCATTTACTCCGCACTTGCAAAATTGATATAAACTCACTCCACGCTGAGCAAGGTTAATAGATGTTGAAGAAACATTTACGACACTTCCACCTTTCTGTTCCATCATAATAGGAAGAGTGTATTTCATTGTCATAAATGTACTTTTTGCATCCACATTAAGAGTATATTCCCAATCGTCAGTAGTAAGGGTATGTAATGGTCCTGCTTTTGCACCACCTACACAGTTCACTAAAATATCGATTCTTTCATATTCTTTTACTGCTGTAGCAATCAGTTTCTTGACATCCTCTTCAACCGTTACATCTGCTTTAACAAAAACAGCTTCTCCACCAGCTTTTGCAATTTCTTCAACAACAGCATTTCCAACTGCTTCTCTTCTTCCGCTCACGACAACTTTTGCTCCTTCTTTAGCAAAAAGATCCGCTGAAGCTTTTCCGATACCTGCTGTACCGCCACTGATAACAGCAATTTTTCCCTGAAGTCTTTTGCTCATAGTATTAGCTCCTTAAATTATTTTACTCTTTTTATATGGGGACAGTTTTAGCGCAATCAGGAAAATAAAGAACGATATTCCTGACAAAACTGCTAAAAAAATGAAAGAAAGTATAAAGCTGCCGGTAATATCCGCTATCGCGCCAACCATAATGACCGCGATTGCAGTTCCGGCATAGTAACCTGCCATGCCCATAGAGTTAATCCTAGTATAATCTTTACGTCCGAAAAGCTCAGGAAGCACCAACGAGGGTATACTGGGCACCGGACGTACAAAAGCCACCAATAATACGCTGATTGCCGCAAACCAGCCTGTAGGATTTGTCGGCCACAGGCAAACCATAACCATTCCAGCAATAAAACCGCCAAATGTAAGGACCATCAAAACCTTAGTACCCAATTTTTCTATGATTACCCCCGAAGCCATTGCCACAAACGCGCCAAACAGGGAAAGCAGGCTAACATATGATGCAGATTGACTTGCTTCCATTCCATATGACTGCCAAAATGATGTTGCAAATGTAATGAACCCGGCGAATAATGTGGCGGCGAACATTATTCCAATGAAGAATAAAATGAAAGCAGGAGACTTGACTGCTGTTGCAAAAGGAATTCCGTCGATTTGCGCGGCTTGCGGTTTTTTGGCGCCAGATGATGATGTGGAATCGGCGGTTTTCTGTTGATTAGGCTGGCGTATAAGTATGAGATTTACCAAAACTCCAATGACAACTACCGCAATGGCAAAAATCATTAGCATTGTTCGAAAGCTCATGGTCTTAATCATTTGTCCGACAATAAAGGTGGTTAAAGCTATGCCGAATGAAGAAATACCAAAAACCAATCCGGTAATAGAAGTCATTTTCGAGCCATACCAACCTGATATAACACCGGCGGTACTGGCTTGAGTACCAAGCCCCAATACTACGCCCTGAGTAGAACAGGCAAAAGCAAGCATAATAAGATTATTTGCTATGCTAAGCCCGAATAAATATAGTCCAGCAAATATAGTGCCTAATAACAGCGACCATTTAGGGGTTAAAAACGAGATCACTTTGGTCCCAACCAAACTGAAAACAAAGCCGGAAATTGTCGAAAGCACTGCAGCTGACGATAGTTGTGCCCTGGTGCATCCAAATTCCGCTATATAATTAGGGACTATAATTGAAAATATGCTGGATATGCCAATGTTACAAAAAATAATGATTGTACAACCGATTAAAGAGAATAATGCGGCCTTATTACTTGTCTCTTCCATTTCTCTACCCTCCTGTCTAAAAATAATACCCGACGTAATTAAGGCAATAGGATTTCCACCGCAATATGCAATATGCAATTATTGGAAAATGTGACCGGCAACCTTGTAGATGTCATTCCAGTCTTTTCGTTCCATTTCTATACTTGTTCCATCACAAACATCCGCACGCCTATTTCTGTCTAATATGGATTTTTGATATAGTTGACACCACATGTTCGAAGCCATGTGTTTCATCTATTCAATATCGAAATCGTCTTTGTGACGCACGCACCATTCTTCGAATGTTGACAATTTCACACCAAGAGCTCTTGTCTGTTCGACATCAGCTCTATAGCCATTGACAATATCCCACTCCTGTGCATCAATTACACTGGCATTACCTCCATTTGCTATTAACTCTTCTCTTGTCTGGTATGCAACTTTGATATTCTTTCCGGTAGCCTTTGCAATTGCCGCTCCCGCTTTATCCATTGTGATAACATCACTAGCGAGAGGAATTTCTTTATGTTCAAAAGATCCAAAGTCTTCAAATACCTTTGCAACCAGCGTACCCATATCATCACCACAGAACGATGGAATAGTTGTCTCTGGAGTTCTGGCAGAGGCTACAATTCCCTTTTTTAAGTCTGGATACATTCCCCATGCTTTTGGGGGAATAAAACAATCCATCATATAGGCTGGCTTAAGGATTGTCCAGTGTAAAATTTTGCATGCCTTAACAAGATCAACTACTGCAGATTTACCTTTCCAGTATCCATAGTATCCAGGCCAGAAATCCTCGCCCCAACGAACGAATGTCTCATGTTCTCCGGCTCTGTCCACGGATGTGTGTACCATATACTCAATTCCTGCTTCCTCTGCAGCCTGAATAACGTTCTTGCCGACCTGAATCTCTCTGCTAGGATCATCACTGGATGGAATTACTGGAAGGAAAAATAAGCCCCACATGCCTTCCATTGCTTTCTTCAAATCTTCAATATCAAGCAAATCTCCGTTCACGACCTCAATACCCATTGCTTCAAGGACAGGGATTTTGGGATTTCCTGCAAGTTCAAAGGCGCGAACCTGGAAACCTTTCTTTGTAAGCTCCGTACAGACAGGAAAACCCTGAGTACCAGTTGGTCCTAATACTAATATTCTCTTGCTCATATACATTCTCCTTTTATCTTTATATAAACTCTGATTTACTCTATCGCGAGCTTATGCTATTATAGTAGCAGACTTACGTTATATTTCAATTACGCACTTTTATGTTCGTTATGTTTTGTGCATTTTGCTGCAGGGGAGGTAAACATGTGAAATCACAAGAATTCATTATCAAGGATGGGCCATGCGGTGCAGAAACGATATTTAAAATCATCGGGTTACGCTGGAAGCCTAAAATCTTGGAGACTTGCTATATTCGGAATAGAGCATCCCTTTCCATGCTCAAGGAAATAATGCCAGATTGTTCGACTACTGTGCTATCAAGACAGCTTTCTAGCCTAATAAAAGACGGTATGCTTGTTTGCGGAGAGAATGAGGACTACACCCTTACAAAACAGGGAAGAGAAGTTTTACCTATCATGGCTATGATGCTACAACTAACATATCTTTGCGATTATCCCAGCTCCGGGTATGATAACGCTGTGGAATATGCGAAAAATCTTATTGGCGAGAAATGGAAAACCCGCATTCTTTGGGTCATTCATACATACAAAAAGGCTCGGTTCAATGAACTGCAAAAGGCCATTGACGGCATTTCGCATAAGATGCTAAATGAGCAATTAGTAGATATGTGGAAAGAGGGGCTCATTGTAAAAAACGAGTATTTGGAGCAACCGCCACGGACAGAGTATGCTCTTACCGAAACTGGAGAAATGGCCTTTAACATTACGCAAGCCTTGGCAGAGTGGGGGAGAGAATATGGGTTTATCAAGGTCAAAGTGACAATCCACCCAAATTGATATGCCGTACCAAAACAAAAAGGTGCGTGCCCCTTATCTCCGTATTATACAATTTGACGGAGCCTGTGGAATTAACTCTGTAAATAAGCTTTCAATGACAAGAATTTTGTAAGGCTCAAGGGCTGGGGGAAGCCCTTGAGCCTTTAGCTTTCCCATAGTACAAAAAAACAGCCTGAACCGTAATATTTATAGTTCAGGCCACTTTTTCTTTTATGATTCATAGCCGGATCATTTAAACATTCGTTCAAAAAATCCTTTTTTATTATCCTTATAATCCTCTCCCATTTCATCAGCAAACTGCTTAAGCAGACTTTTTTGCTTTTCCGTAAGCTGGGTTGGTACGTTTACGTTAAGCTTGGCTAAAAGATCTCCCACTCTGTAGCTGTTGATATATGGTACGCCCTTTTTGGACAGAGTGACCACGGTGCCGGTTTGAGTACCGGGCTTTATGGTATATTTCTCATCCCCATACGGAGTAGGAATTATGATTTCACCGCCAATGGCTGCTTGAACAAAGGTAATAGGCATTTCCAAATGGATATCATTGCCTCTGCGTATAAAGTATTTATGAGGGCGTACATAGACGGTTACATAAAGGTCGCCATTGCCGCCGCCTCTTTCTCCCGCGTCGCCCAGTCCGGAAAGGCGGATGCTCTTTCCGTTTTCCATACCCTTAGGAATGGTGACTTGAATTTTCTTGTTCTTTTTTATAGCGCCGGTGCCTCGGCAGGTATCGCAAGGGTCTTTATTTATTTGCCCCAAGCCATGGCAAACGCTGCAGGTACGAGTGCTTGTCATAGAGCCTAGTATAGTCTGCTGTTGAATTCTTTCGTATCCGCTGCCTTGACATCTGCTGCAGGTCACTTTGGAAGTGCCGGGCTTTGAGCCTGTGCCGCTGCATGTTTCACAGGTTTCACTTACCGGAATGTTAATTTCCTGGGTAGTCCCGAATATCGAATCCTCAAAATCGATCTGAACGCTGGTCTGCAGGTCTGCTCCGCGCCGGGGCCCTTGCTTCCTGCCGGTACGGCCTCCCCCGAATAAATCGCTGAAGCTGTCGCCGAATACGCTTGAAAAAATATCTCCCATATCAAAGTCGGCTCCGCTGTAGAAGCCACCGCCACCGCCAAAGCCGCCTTCGTTGAAGGCCGCGTGTCCGTATTGGTCATATGCGGCTCTTTTCTGCTGGTCGCTGAGTACGGAATAAGCCTCGCTGACTTCCTTAAATTTTGCTTCGGCTTCCTTATTATCAGGGTTAGCGTCAGGATGATACTTTTTTGCCTGCTTACGGTATGCTTTTTTTATACTATCCTCGGAGGCTCCCTTTTGCAGCCCCAGGACATCGTAATAATCTCTCTTTTCTGCCATATCTCCACCTCAAAACGAGGCTGCTGCGTTGCAACAGCCTCGTGATATTTGAGTATTTTATACCTCTTTATACTCTCCGTCAACTGCGTCATCTGGATTAGGCCCTTGACCCGCATCCGGACCAGGTCCGTCTTGTCCGGCGGCTCCGGCCTGCTGATAAAGCTTGGTGGAAAAGTCATTCAAAACCTTGGTAAAGCCTTCTACCGCAGTTTTCAAGGTAGCGACATCGGCGTCGGACATGCTTTCCGTCTGGAAGCTTTCGTTTAAGGATTTAAGCTTGTTCATTTCGCTTTCCAAATTGGCTTTGTCCTCGCCGCTTATCTTATCTCCAAGCTCTTTTATAAGCTTCTCGGTTTGAAAGACAAGTGAATCGGCTTCGTTTTTCGCGTCGACGATTTCCTTGCGTTTCCTGTCCTGCTCGGCAAACTGCTCGGATTCCTTAACAGCCCGTTCGATATCCGCGTCGCTTAAGTTGCTGCTGGCTGCGATAGTTATCTGCTGCTCCTTGCCGGTGCCAAGGTCTTTAGCGCTTACGTGCACGATGCCGTTAGCGTCGATGTCGAACATAACCTCAATCTGCGGCACGCCTCTTGGAGCGGGAGCAATGCCGTCAAGCCGGAATTGGCCAAGAGTTTTATTATCCTTGGCAAATGGACGCTCACCCTGGATCACATGGATATCCACAGCTGTCTGGTTATCTGCCGCTGTTGAAAATATTTGCTTTTTGTTTGTAGGAATAGTTGTATTTCTTTCAATAAGCTTTGTTGCCACGCCGCCCTGGGTTTCTATCCCCAGTGAGAGAGGGGTTACGTCCAGTAAGAGTATGCTGCCGGCGCCTTCATCTCCCGCCAGCTTGCCGCCCTGTATAGAGGCGCCCAAAGCTACGCATTCGTCAGGATTGATACCCTTAAACGGGTCTGCTCCAGTCAATTTCTTTACGGCATCCTGTACGGCTGGGACTCTTGTAGAGCCTCCTACCAGCAATATTTTATCCAACTCTGAGGCTGAAATATCCGCGTCGCTTAAGGCGGTACGGACAGGTCCCATTGTTGCTTCTACCAAATCGGAGACTAGTTCCTCAAATTTCGCGCGTGTCAGCGTAATGTCCATATGCTTCGGCCCGTTTTGATCCATAGTTATAAAGGGCTGGTTGATACTGGTGGTTGTAACGGTGGAAAGCTCTTTTTTCGCCTTTTCGGCAGCTTCTTTCAAACGCTGCATAGCCATTTTATCCCTGCTTAGGTCAATACCCTCCAGCTTTTTGAATTCGGCTACAAGATACTTAATTACCCTGTCGTCGAAGTCGTCGCCTCCAAGGTTGTTATTGCCGCTGGTGGCCAAAACCTCGATTACACCGTCGCCGATATCGATAATTGAAACGTCGAAGGTACCGCCCCCAAGGTCGTATACCATTATTTTTTGTTCCTTCTCATTGTCAAGACCATAAGCCAAAGCCGCGGCTGTTGGCTCATTTATTATACGCTTTACCTCCAAGCCTGCAATCTTGCCCGCGTCCTTGGTAGCCTGACGCTGGCTGTCGGTAAAGTAAGCCGGTACGGTGATAACCGCTTCCGTCACCGTTTCTCCCAGATAGCTTTCCGCGTCATTTTTAAGCTTTTGAAGAATCATTGCTGATATTTCTTGCGGAGAATAGTTTTTCCCATCTATATTGACCTTAAAATCACTGCCCATTCTTCTTTTTATGGACATGACAGTGTTATCAGGATTGGTAATAGCCTGGCGTTTGGCAGTCTCGCCTACAAGGCGCTCTCCGGTCTTTGTAAAGCCTACGATGGAGGGTGTGGTTCTGGCTCCTTCCGAATTGGTTATAACAACCGGCTGACCACCTTCCATGACGGCAACGCAAGAATTAGTTGTTCCTAAGTCGATTCCTATTATTTTACCCATTATTAGTCCTCCTTGATTAATAGATTAGCATTATTAATTAGCCACCTGCACCATGCTGGTGCGGATGACCTTGTCCCTGTGCTTATAGCCCTTTTGAAGCTCTTCAACTATTGTATTTTCACCGTGATCTTCGCTTTCTATGTGAGATACCGCGTAATGTATGTTCGGGTCGAAGGGCTTACCGACGCTTTCGATAGGCTCTATGCCCAAATCATCCAAAAAGCAAGTAAATTGCTTGAAAATCATATCAATACCTTTATAAAAATTATTTTCGGATTCGTTTTCAGGTATTACCTTCATTGCCCGTTCGAAATTATCAAGAACAGGCAGAAGCTTTTCTACTGTGTCCCGCATCCCATCCTCGTACATGGAAGCCTTTTCACGAGCCGTGCGCTTGCGGAAGTTATCAAACTCCGCCAGGCTTCGCTGAAGACGGTCGGTAAGCTCCTCGCATTGCTTGGTTCTTTCTTCCAGCTGAGTCGAAATGTTTTCTTCTGAGCTTATCTTATCTTCGGCTTTATCATTTGCTGTCTGCTCTGGCTCGTTTTCCTCAGGGGCGATGATTTTTTCTTCGGTTTCAGTTTCTTTTAAATTATCTTTGATGTCCTGTTCATTCAATTCCAAATGCTCCCTTCTTATTTAAATGGTAGTATACTTTGTGATCTGTTCTTCGGCCTTTCCTTCCGGCGCGCGGCATAGCTTTCGTTGAACTATACCGTTCGGTATAACGGCTATCCTCCGGACAAGGCATTTATAACTGAATTAATATTTTTGACAATGCCGTTAAGTACGGATATTACCTGCGGGTAATCCATACGTGTAGGGCCGATTACACCAATAGACCCTTTGGAGCTGTTGCCTACCTTATATGTGGCTTTAATTATACTGCAATCCTTTAGCTGTTCAAGCTGGTTCTCTTCACCGATGACGATTTGCATACTGTCAGAATGGTCTTTACCTAAAAGCGTAATAAGCAATTCTTTTTCTTCTAACGCCTCAATAAGAGTCTTTGCCTTTTCCAAATCACTAAATTCAGGATAAGAAAGGATATTTTTGGCGCCGCTCAAGTAAACTTGGATATTTTCTTCCGAAAACATAATATCCCGAATTATATTGACAACGGCCTGTATCAAATTGGCAGACTTAGGACCTGCGGCATGTATAAGCTCGTTTATAATCATAGGATCTATTTCTTCAAAATCCAGAGATTTTAGCTTATTGCTTACAAGAACTGAAATTTTATTCAGCAATTCCATATCCGGAGATTTATTTAAATGAATCACTTGGTTTTTCACAGTTTTGTTATTCATTACCATTACCAGGATGATGCTTGTTTCATCCAGCGGAATCAATTGTACATGCTTTAACTTCGCGCGTTCTACCTTAGGCTCCGATACAACGGTAGTGTAGTGGGTAAGAATTGACAGAGCTTTGGCTGTTTCCTGCATAAGGTAATCTATTCTGTTTATATTGTTTACGATAATTTCCTGCAAAAAAAGAGTTTCTTCTTTAGTAAGCTCTCTGAACCGCATTAGATTATCCACATAAAGCCGGTAACCTCTGTTTGAAGGAATGCGCCCGGCAGAGGTATGGGGCTGGATTATTAATCCCAAATCTTCTAAATCGCTCATTTCATTGCGGATAGTGGCAGAGCTTATGCCCAGGTCGTATTTTTTAGCAATAGTACGAGAGCCGATTGGTTCCGCAGTTGCTATATAATCGGTAATGATAGCTTCCAGTATTTTGATTTTTCGCTCATTTAGTACCATGCACAACCCCCCCTAAGCTATGGTTGTTAGCACTCCTCCTGTGTGAGTGCTAATTGCTTTTTAAAGATATCACTTTAGATATATAATGTCAAGTCTTTTAGAAAAAGTAGGGGCTGTTGCAGAATAAAGGCCAAAAGAAAAAATTCACAAATGATTCCGCTGTGAAAAACCTAAATGGAACGCGGATTTAGCAGATTTAGCGGATTTTCGCGGATTTTTAATTTTTTATCCGTGAAAATCCGCTAAATCAGTGTAATCCGCATTCCATTTCCTTTGCTTCAGTCTTACAATGGAAACGATTTGTGCATTTTTTCTTTTGGAGTCATTCTGCAACAGCCCTAAGATATTTAAAACAGATTTCTCCGCTTTATCCCATTCTGTACTCGATACCCAGCGTGCCGGACGGATAATTCCAGCTCTTGACCAGCTTGCCCTCGCTAAGCACCTTGCAAGTCCCGCACTCAAGGCAGCCCAAATAGTCAAAAAACAGCGTCCCGTTGTCGTCTACCGAGTACAGCGCCGCCGGGCAAGCCCGCACCACGCGGTCGATCTCAGCTTTATCCGGATAATCCTTGTCCACGTCGATGTGCGCGTTGTGCTCGTCGGTGTGAAATTTGTTCACCCCAAGCTTATCCGCTACATTTAGCGCCATTTCTGTTTGCCTCCTTTTACCTGACTTGGGCCTCTTTCATGATTTTGTTGAACGCGGTCGCGGGATCCTCCGCGAAACCACCCGCTTTCACCAGCTTGTGGCAGGATTCCGCGCCTTTTACGCAGGACGACGCGAAGCTCTCCTCCAGCGCCGTTTGGTAGCCGGACAGCGCTTGCGCGGAAAAATCGCCGTTCTCCTTTGCCGCAAGAACCACTCCGGCAGCCAGCCTGCCCGATTCCACAGCAAGGTCCATACCCCGCAGCGTAAACCCAAGGTTGGCGCACAGCGCCGCCGCGTCGCCGCACAGCAACACCCCATCCCCATAAAGCTTCGGTATCATATCGTACCCGCCCTCCGGAATCAGA
>Ga0153948_1001822_pt1 | contig 10547 bp, 12 predicted proteins | sample TSNJ032MetaG_FD_104696 | JGI IMG/M metagenome (GOLD analysis project Ga0153948, IMG submission 104696) | Attine ant fungus gardens microbial communities from New Jersey, USA - TSNJ032 MetaG | ecosystem: Host-associated > Fungi > Mycelium > Unclassified | place: USA: New Jersey, Wharton State...
CGGGTGAACAAGACGCGGTCGTGCAGACGGAACGCGCGGTCGTGCCAGAATTCGATCGAGACCGGACGAATGCGGAAGCCTGACCAGTAGGGCGGGCGCGGAATATCGCCGATGGCATATTTCGCGGTATATTCTGCGACGGATTTTTCCAAAGCAAAGCGGCTTTCCAATGGGCGCGACTGTTTCGAGGCCCATGCGCCGATGCGGCTGCCGCGCGGGCGCGACGCGTAATAGGCGTCGGCTTCGGCGTCGCTCACCTTTTCGACCGGGCCACGCACGCGCACCTGACGGCGCAGTGATTTCCAGTGGAAGCACATTGCAGCCTTTTCAGCCGACAGGATTTCCTGCCCCTTCTTGCTTTCATAATTGGTGTAGAAGACAAAACCCTGCTCGTCGAAATCCTTCAGCAGCACCATGCGCACATTGGGCAGCCCGTCGGGATCGACGGTCGCAAGCGCCACGGCATTGGCATCGTTCGGTTCGGTCTTGCCTGCATCGGCCAGCCACTCCGCAAAGAGCTTGAATGGCTGGGAGGACAGGGTGAAGTCGTCGCTTGGGCTGGTCATTTCCACTATTCTCGAATGATTGTGGTGATAGGCATGGCCGGAAAGGGAATCCCGACCTTAAAGCTGGCGCGAGCTTCCTCCATAAAACGCATCTTGTCCACCTCCAGACAGGCTGGATGCCGGGATGATTACTTATGCCGCACCGTCAAAATGACGGGATATTTTTCTGCCAGTCAGTCCGGAAAACCCACAGAGTTGCTGTTGTGCATTGGTATGGATTTGTTTACCTTGCCGCCTCATCGCTTGTTAACCCACTGCCGCCATAATCGCTGCATCCATAGCGTGTAAAATTGAGGAAGTAGCGTTTGGCCGCTGGAACTGCCTGTCACCAAAAACATGCCCGCTCTTTCGTGGATTATGCTGCGGCCTTGCGCAATGTCGTGCTCGGCATGACCATGTTTTCTCTCGCCGGTTGTGCGATGGGCGGCGTCAGCATCGACAAGGCCGTGCCTGATTCGACGACCATTACCGGTTCGGTCAAGCAGCCGACCGAGACGGATTCCGGCAAGCTCTCCGATCAGTCTGCGGTCCAGAACGTGGTTTCGGCGCTGAATTTCACGCAATGGGGCAAGAAGCCGGTTCCATGGGCCAATCCGAATACCGGCAGCCAGGGCACGATCACGACGATTGCCGAAAGCAACAAGAACGACCAGCTCTGCCGCGAATTCGAAACCTCGCGTGAGGCTTTTGACGGTGTTTCCATCTATCGCGGCGAAACCTGCATGCAGCGCGGCGGCCAATGGACAGTCACCGCCTTTGCACCGATCTGACAATAAGCGCAGCCTAAAGTCTGTACAGACTGGAACTTTTCTTCCCTCATGCGCATATTAGGCTCAATGAGTCTTACCACTGACTTCACAGTCATTTTCCTGAATGAGGAACTATATGCGCGATCCCTATAGCGTGTTGGGCGTCGCCAAAACGGCGAAGCCCGAAGAAATAAAATCGGCCTTTCGCAAGCTGGCCAAAAAGCACCATCCGGATCAGAACCAGGATGATCCGAAGGCGCAGGAGCGCTTTGCGGAAATTAATCAGGCCTATGAAATCGTTGGCGACAAGGACAAACGTGGCCAGTTCGACCGCGGCGAAATCGACGCGGAAGGCAAGCCCTTGTTTCAGGGTTTCCAGGGTGGCGGCGGTTTCGGTGGCGCGCATGGCGACCCGTTTGCCGGTTTCCGCCAGGGTGGCGGCAACAGCCATTTCGAATTCCGTTCTGGTCACGGCGGTCATCAGGGCGCAGGCTTTGGCGGCGCGGAAGATATTCTGAACGATCTGTTCGGCGGCGGTTTTGGCGGCGGGCGGCAGCGCGGTCGTGCCGGTGGCAACGCCAAGGGGGAAGACCTGGCGGCCTCTATCGACGTGACTCTGTCGCAGGCGGCAGGCGCGGAGAAGGTCGAGGCGATTTTCCCGAACGGCAAGCATCTCAATATCAAGCTGCCGAAATATGTCGAGGATGGCCAGACCATCCGCCTGAAAGGGCAGGGCGAACCGCTGATGGGCGGAACACCCGGCGATGCGATGGTGACGATCCGCTTCAAGCCGCATCCACGCTTCCGCCTTGAGGGGCGCGACGTGCATGTGGACCTGCCGGTCAATCTCAGCGATGCGGCACTGGGCGGCAAGGAAGAGGTCGAGACGCTCGACGGGCGTATCGCGGTGAAAATTCCGGCCTGGTCGAGTTCGGACCGGGTGTTGCGCCTGAAGGAAAAGGGCCTGCCGCTGAAAGCTGGCGGGCGCGGCGACCTTTATGTGCATATCCGCATCATGCTGCCGGATGGCGGCGACACGGAGCTGGAAGAGTTCCTGAAGAAACGCCGGGAAGGCTGATTCACGCCTTCCCGATCCGGGAAGCTGCGGGAACGAATAGAGCTGAACAACCAGGGTTGATGCGATTCTGATCGATTGAATTGCTTTTAAAGCGATCAGAACTGTTTTTCTGTGGTCATGCTAGCCAAAATATGGGCCGGGTGTTGTAGCTTTGCGGCAGTAAGGTGACAATGCCCGGCTTTTTCGCTGCAATTGCTTGAAGGTGATGCAAGCCTGTGCGATAGGGCAACAAGTTTATTATTTTTCAATGAGGACCCTTAATGACCGCACAGTCAGGTTTGTTGCAGGGCAAGCGTGGATTGATTCTGGGCGTGGCCAACAACCGCTCCATCGCCTGGGGCATTGCCAAGGCCGCCCGCGATGCCGGCGCAGAACTCGCATTCACCTATCAGGGCGATGCATTGAAGAAGCGCGTCGAGCCGCTTGCTGAAGAGCTTGGCGCTTTCGTTGCCGGTCATTGCGACGTGGCGGATGCCGCAAGCATCGACGCTGTTTTTGATGCGCTTGAGAAGAAGTGGGGCAAGATCGACTTTCTGGTGCACGCCATCGGTTTCTCCGACAAGGATGAACTGACCGGCCGTTACCTGGATACGTCGGAAGCCAATTTCACCAACACGATGCTGATTTCGGTTTATTCGCTGACGGCGGTTGCCCGCCGCGCGGAAAAGCTGATGGCCGATGGCGGCTCGATCCTGACGCTGACCTATTATGGCGCGGAAAAGGTCATGCCGAATTACAACGTCATGGGCGTTGCCAAGGCTGCACTCGAAGCAAGCGTTAAATATCTTGCTGTCGATCTCGGCCCCCAGAACATCCGCGTCAATGCGATTTCGGCTGGCCCGATCAAGACGCTGGCCGCTTCCGGTATTGGCGACTTCCGCTATATTCTCAAGTGGAACGAATATAACGCGCCGCTGCGCCGTACCGTGACAATTGAAGAAGTGGGCGATGTCGGCCTTTACTTCCTCTCCGACCTGTCGCGTTCGGTCACTGGTGAAGTGCACCATGCCGACAGCGGTTACCACGTCATCGGCATGAAAGCCGTCGACGCTCCGGACATTTCAGTCGTCAAGGACTGATACGACCCTTCTGAAATCCCGAAAAGTTGAGATGCTTTTCGGGATTTTTCTTTGTCTTTCCCTCGTCGGGAAAGTTATCCCTAATTTAGCGCCTGATCCAAAAGCCGCCATGCCGGTCTGCAAATGGCAATTTCTGCGCTTACCTAGGCTCACGTACCCAAATGTACGGCTCAAGCTCCGGTTCTCGAAATCACCATTTTCGCCACAGCCTGTCGGTTTTTGATTCAGACATTTAGAGAAAGAGGAAACAGTCGGCACGGTTTCGACAATCGTTTTCGACTGGCAACGCTTTAGAGGTAAGGCTTTGGCCCGGGAGATCATCTACTTTTCGCGTCACGGCGAAACGGACTGGAATGTTTCGCAGCGCATTCAGGGGCAGCTCGATATCGATATCAATGCCCATGGACGCACGCAGGCAGACCGCAACGGCGATATGCTGAAAGCGCTCATCGGCGACGGTGCAGGTTTCGATTTCGTGGCAAGTCCGCTGCGCCGCACGCGTGAGACGATGGAACGTATCCGGTTGCGCATGGGCCTCGATCCTTATGATTTCCGCACCGATCCGCAGTTGATGGAAGTGAATTTCGGCGACTGGCAGGGCTTCATGATGGAAGACATCGCCAAGGACCGGAACGATCTCATCGAAGCGCGCGCCCATGACAAATGGAATTTCGTGCCGCCGGGCGCCACCGCTGAAAGCTATATGGGCCTTTCGCAGCGCATTGGTCGTTGGGTGGAAGCGGTGGAATGGCCGACCGTCTGCGTGACCCATGGCGGCTGCATCCGCACGCTGTTCTATCTCTACGGCGATGTGGACGGCCATGAAGCGGCCAATCTCTCCATCCCGCAGGACAAGATTCTGAAGTTCGAAAACGGCAAGCTCGAATGGGTGTGATAAGCCGCTGATGGCGGCTATGATCGGCAGCAAAATTGCGCTCATTTAGCGAAGGGGTCGCATTATGCCGTTCAAACACTTTGCCGTCATTGCGGATATTCATGGCAACAGCGATGCGCTGGCAGCGGTGCTTGCAGATATTGACGCGAAGCGCATCGAAACCATCATCAATCTCGGCGACCATCTGAGCGGGCCGCTGGCCGCACGCGAAACAGCCGACATGCTGATCGCCCGCGACATGATTTCCATTCGCGGCAACCATGATCGCTGGCTGGTCGAACAGTCCATTGACGAGATGGGGCGTTCCGACCGCGCGGCGCGGGAGCAGATCGACGAAACGCATCTCGAATGGCTGCGCGCCTTGCCCGCAACGCGAACTCTGGCCGATGGTCGCATTTTCGCCTGCCACGCCACGCCGACGAGCGACACACGCTATTGGATCGAGACGGTGACTGAAAACGGCGATGTCGTTTTGCAATCACGGGCGGCGATTGAAGCGGAAGCAGAGGACATTTCCGCGTCGCTGCTGCTGTGCGGGCACACGCATATGCCGCGCATTTTGCGCCTGAGCGATGGCAGCCTGCTGGTCAATCCCGGCAGCGTCGGTTGCCCCGGTTATGATGATGATCAGCCGCGACCGCATGTTGTGCAGACCGGCAATCCCAATGCGTCCTATGCCGTGATAGAGGAAGGCCCGTCCGGCTGGCTCGTGACGATGCGCAGCATTCCTTACGACACGTCGCGCATGGTGGCGCTTGCCGAGAAGGCGGGGCGTCCGGATTGGGCGCACGTGGTGCGCAGCGGGTGGTTCCACGCATGAAAAGAGCGGCTTTTCAGCCGCTCGTCAAACCTGCCAATTGCCGTAAGCCAACGCTTACGGCGCTTCCTGAATGTCGGTGATGAAGCGGGTATTGTCCACCATATCGTAAATGATGAGGACCTTCATGCCCTTGTTTATGGCGCTGTAATCGAACTCGCCGGGCAACTTGTAGGTCTTGCCATCATCGAGCGAAAGCGTTTCGCTGTCCTTGTTGATGGACGTGATCTTGCCTTCGGCATCGTCCGCCATTGCGACTGTTGAAAACAGCGAGGCGAGAATGAGGATCAATCCGACCAGATACTGCATGGTTTTCCGCTCCTTATGCCCGCCTTGTCGCCCATTTGCATTGCCGTGTCCCTGTGAAGGCATCGCCTGAGCGAATCGACACGACGTCGTCATTTGTTGATTAGCGGCTTGCGCTTTGTTGCCCTCAATGTAGCGTACCGAATGTGTCAAAAAAAATACCGGATCGGGATGAACCGAAGGAAATTTCGGGTCAATGGTGGCCATGATTTGACCGATCCCGAAAAGCTCAATAAAACGCCCGGTAAAGTAGCTGGTATCCTGCCCGTCAGGGTTTGCCTCCGGGGCAACCCAGGGTCATTTTAGTCAGGCGTCGCGCATGTCTCATAATAGTTTCGGTCATCTGTTTCGCGTAACCACCTGGGGCGAAAGCCACGGTCTGGCGCTGGGTTGCGTCGTGGATGGTTGCCCGCCCGGCATCACCTTTACCGAAGCCGAAATTCAGTCCTATCTCGACAAGCGCAAGCCGGGTCAGTCCAAATATACCACCCAGCGCCGCGAGCCGGATCAGGTACGCGTGCTGTCGGGTGTTCTTCTTGGCGAAGACGGCGTGACCATGACTTCCACCGGTACGCCGATCTCGATGATGATCGAAAACACGGATCAGCGCTCCAAGGATTATGGCGAGATCGCGCGCCAGTATCGTCCGGGCCATGCCGATTACACCTATGATGTCAAATATGGCATTCGCGATTATCGTGGCGGTGGCCGTTCTTCGGCGCGTGAAACGGCGGCCCGTGTGGCGGCTGGCGCCATTGCGCGCAAGATCGTGCCGGGGCTCGAAGTCAAGGGCGCGCTGGTGGCCATGGGCATACACGGCATCGATCGTCGCCGCTGGAACTGGTCGGAAGTGGACAACAATCCGTTCTTCTCGCCGGATGCAGGTTCAGTCGAACTGTTCGCGGATTATCTCGACGGCATTCGCAAGAGCGGATCGTCGGTTGGCGCGGTCATCGAGATCGTGGCCGAGGGCGTGCCCGCCGGTATCGGCGCGCCGATCTATGGCAAGCTGGATCAGGATATTGCCAGCCTGCTGATGTCGATCAACGCCGTGAAGGGCGTGGAAATTGGCAATGGTTTTGAAGCCGCCCGCCTGACTGGTGAGGAAAATGCCGATGAAATGCGGATGGGCAATGACGGCACGCCGCTGTTCCTGTCCAACCATGCGGGCGGTATTCTGGGCGGCATCGCCACCGGCGCGCCAGTGGTAGCGCGTTTTGCGGTCAAGCCGACTTCTTCCATTTTGACGCCGCGCCGCTCCATCGACAAGGATGGCAAGGATGTGGACGTGATGACTAAGGGACGCCACGACCCATGCGTCGGCATCCGCGCCGTGCCGATTGGCGAGGCCATGGTCGCTTGCGCCATTGCGGATCATTATCTGCGTCACCGCGGCCAAACCGGACGGATTTAACAGAGGTGTATGTCGATGAGCTATAATCAGAAGCAGGTTGTGGATGCATTGCGCGCTTTCGAGCGCGGCGAGATTGTTGTCGTCATGGACGATGATGGCCGCGAAAACGAAGGCGATCTGATCGTTGCTGCTGTGCATTGCACGCCGGAAAAGATGGCCTTCATCGTGCGCCACACATCGGGCATCGTCTGCACGCCCATGCCGCGTGAGGAAGCCAAGCGCCTCAATCTCGCGCCGATGGTCGCCGAAAACGAATCCGCCCACACGACCGCTTTCACGGTCACGGTCGATTATCGTCATGGCACCACCACCGGCATTTCCGCTGAAGACCGCACGCTCACGGCGCGCAATTTGGCCAATCCGAATGCAGGTGCAGACGATTTCGTGCGTCCCGGCCATATCTTCCCGCTGATCGCGCGCGAAGGTGGCGTGCTGATGCGTTCTGGCCATACGGAAGCCGCCGTCGATCTCTGCAAGCTCGCCAATCTGCCGCCGATTGGCGTCATTTGCGAACTGGTCAATGATGACGGCTCGGTCATGCGCGGTCCTGATGTGACGGCCTTCGCCCAGAAGCACTCGCTGCACCGCGTGACGGTGGCCGATCTCATCGCCTATCGCCAGCGCAAGGAAACGCTGGTCAAGCGTGTCGGCGATGCGGCAATCAAGACCTGCGCAGGCAATGCCCATGCCTATACTTACGAACTGCCGTGGGAGCCGATGCAGCATGTGGCGGTGGTCTTCGGCGACATTCGCGACGGCGAGGAAGTGCCGGTGCGCCTGCATCGCGAAGACGTGCTGAACGATGTTTTCGGCAAGGGCGGCAGCAATCTGGATGCAATCATGGAGCGCATGGGCAAGGAAGGCCGCGGCGTTCTGGTTTATCTGCGTGAAGGCTCGGTCGGTGTTCGCGCCGATCATCACGATACGCGCGCCCGCGATAATTTGCAGGCCGAGCATGAAAGCCATGCGGAAGCCCGCGCCCGCGAAGAAGAATGGCGGCAGATCGGCCTTGGCGCACAGATCCTCAAGGATCTGGGCATCACTTCCATCGTGCTGCTGGCATCGCGCGAGCGTCACTATGTGGGTCTGGAAGGTTTCGGCATCGGTATTGCCCGGACTGAGATTATCTAAAGACCACAGGCGGGATATGCACAGGACCGTCATGGTCATGTGCTCCGCTGCTGCTATAATGCACGCATGACAACACGGCTTTACTGGCATCCGATTTATCTGGAACATCTGACGCCATCCGGGCACCCTGAGCGCCCGGATCGCATTCGCGCGCTGATGAGCGAGCTGGAAGGTCCGGACTTTTACCGGCTTGACCGCGTCGAGGCGTCAAAGGCCAGCGAAGATGCGATCCTTCTCGCCCATCCCGAAGAACATCTCGATGCGGTGCGCACCAAAATCCCGGAGCCGGTTGAGGATGAGGAAGCGCCGCAACCTGTCGTGAAACTCGACGGCGACACCTATGTCAGCCCGAAAAGCATGGAAGCAGCACTCACCGCCATCGGCGCAACGATGGGCGCGGTGGACGACGTGTTTTCGGGCGCTGCCAGCAATGGTTTTATCGCCGCGCGCCCGCCGGGCCATCATGCCGAGCGTGAGCGCGCCATGGGCTTCTGCCTGTTCAATTCCATTGCCATTGCCGCCCGACATGCGCAGCGCCATCACGGCGCAGAGCGTGTCGCCATCGTCGATTGGGATGTGCATCACGGCAACGGAACACAGGATATTTTTCAGGACGATCCGAGTGTTCTGTTCTGCTCCACGCATCAGTTTCCGCTCTATCCGGGCACGGGCGCGAAGGATGAAATCGGCGTTGGCAATATCGTCAACGCGCCGCTTTCGCCCAATACGGGCAGCCGCGAATTTCGCGAAGCATTTAATAGTCGTGTATTGCCTGCTTTGGACAACTTCCGGCCAGATTTGATCCTTATTTCGGCTGGCTTCGATGCCCATTTTCGCGATCCGCTGGCCGAGATCAATCTCGACGAAGCGGACTTCGACTGGGCGACCGGCAAACTCATGGAACGGGCGGAACGCTATTGCGATCACCGGCTCGTGAGTGTGCTGGAGGGTGGATATGATCTAGAGGGCTTGTCGCAGTCCGCATCTACGCATATTACGCGGCTGTTGAAAGGATGAATCATGGTAACCGAACCGTCCAACGCCGATATTGCGGTGATGAGCTTCGAGGATGCGCTCAAGCAGCTTGAAAAGATCGTCGACGATCTGGAGCGGGGCGACGTGCCGCTGGAAGAATCCATTCGCATCTATGAGCGCGGCGAAGCGCTGAAAAAGCATTGCGACACGCTGCTGAAATCGGCTGAAGACAAGGTCGAGAAAATCCGCATCGGTCGCGACGGCCAGCCCGTCGGCACCGAACCGCTCGACGCGGAATAGTTAAAACAGCGCCCTGAGTTGAGAAACATAGGGCGCGAGCACGCCGCTCAGCATATAGGGGCCAAGGCCCCAGCAGAGCGTCCATCCGGCAGCGCCAATCATATTTGCAGCCAGAAAATCTAGCGGGTTCATCTTCATGGAACCCGCAATAATGCCGTTGAGCTGGCGCAGCAGCACGACGAAACGCGCCGTTGCGACCACATAAAATCCCTTGCTGTCGAACATTTTTTCGAACTGGTCGAGCCTTGCCGGCGTCAGTTTCACCAGATGGCCATAGCGCAGGATCACCTTGCGACCGCCAAAGCGTCCGATCAGGTAGCCGGTACAATCGCCCAGTACTGCGCCGATAAAGACCGCGAGCAGCACGGCCTCGATGTTCAATGTTCCATGCAGCGCCAGAAGCGAGCTTGCGATCAGCGCACTCTCGCCGGGCAGCGGCGCGCCGAACGACTCGAAATAGACGATGAAGAACAGCGCCAATGCGCCATAGGCCGTGATGTAGGGTTCGAGAAAACTCATAAGCTCAACAACATATGGATCGGATGGACGCGCTTTGATCTTTTATTCTAACGCGCAGCCTGTCCGAAAACCGTTTCACACTTTTCGGGATGCGCTCTAAAACAAAAATGGCTCCGGCGTAAACCGGAGCCGGCAATTCACTGAACAATATATATTAGCCGATGCTTCGTTTGCCCGTGATGGCGTGATAGGCCCAAAGCACGATGACTGCGCCGACAATGGCGATGATGAGGCTGATCGGATCGAACGCACCGGTGACGCCCCGTCCGAAAAGTGAAGATGAAAGCACGCCGCCGACGATTGCGCCGACAATGCCCAATGCGATGTCAAAGAAGACGCCCTGACCGCTTTTATTGACGATTTTGCTGCCGATAAAGCCAGCAATCAGGCCGAGAATGATCCAGCTTATTATAGACATCTTATATCTCCTGAAGCGCAGATAAACATTTGTTTCGCGCTCACGGAAAATTTTCATATTTAGTGCGTAGAGGCAAGTTAATATGCTTGTCAAAACGAGAAATCGTTTTAACTTTAACTTACCGCGTGCACGTCAGCTGCGTGGGATAACAGGGAGTATTGCGCCATGGGTAGTTACGACGATAACTCAAACGGGTCGCCGATCCCCGGCGGCAGCCTTGCCAAGCCAATCATGATTGCGCTTGGCGCGTTGCTGGTCGGCAAGATGCTCGGCGGCAGCAAGGAAGAACCCGCACCGACG
>Ga0153948_1001824_pt1 | contig 10526 bp, 9 predicted proteins | sample TSNJ032MetaG_FD_104696 | JGI IMG/M metagenome (GOLD analysis project Ga0153948, IMG submission 104696) | Attine ant fungus gardens microbial communities from New Jersey, USA - TSNJ032 MetaG | ecosystem: Host-associated > Fungi > Mycelium > Unclassified | place: USA: New Jersey, Wharton State...
CATCTTTGACAAGCACATCCCAATTCTCAGCACTGAAATCAGAAAAGGAAACAGTAGTGGTAAAGTTGTTGAAAGTCAACATATCTATTTAAGTAATTAATTACAATTCTTGAGTATGTTTCCAAGGGGATAAAAGGAAAAATGCCCAAATTTAGCCTCTTAATGCCATTATGTTACACCAAATACCATTGCAATAATATTATGTCTATAGAATAGTGATATTGAACTCTAGAAGAGCTTTACAAATCTCTGGTACTCTAATGCTGGTTTGGAAAGATCTACATCCTTCAGACACTTACAAGTGCCTTTCAGCATTCTCCACTCCTTAGCTGTAAGCTTGTGACCAATTTTGTCCAGCTCTATAATTACATCCTGCAGTTGATTGAACCATTTCCACAGTGAGTCATACTGTGGATCCTCAGCCCAGGTCTTGTTTTCACTCATCTTAGTAAAAAATGGTGATATACAATCCAAGGTGGGTTCCAGGAGTTCTTTGTACTCCTTTATGCATAATAACTTCTTGGTTTTGCAAAAATGTAATTCTGGGGGGCAGAATGCAAAGTAGAAATCATCTACTTTGTACCAGCAAGGGTCTGCTTCAATGAGTCTATTGTAGAGTTTGGTGGATGGAGTGGGTTCCATTTCTATCCTTTCCAGCAATGACTTTTCTGTCACACTCTCCTTTTTCAGCAAGAGGGGCCATTGCTGGGGCCAGAGAGTAAGGGCTGGAGACTAGCTATATAAGTTGTTGCAGCTGTGCAGTCAGGATGGAGAGGACATTATCTATGTTGGTTTCCAAGCAGTTTTGCCTCTCAGTGACTTTCTGCAAATGGTGTTGCAGATAGGCTAGGGTGTCAGCAATGGTCTAGGGCATATCCACATATAACATTTGTGTGGAGTGGAGTGGTTTTCTAGAGGGTTGGCTGAGGGTAGTAGAGGGCAACCTAAGAGAGGCTGTTCATTATGCTCCTTCCAAGGCTCTATTATAGAGATCTTAAACCACTGTAAGAGCAACTGGAGCAGAGTGGACTCCAGGAGAATCCTTAGTAATATTATACTCCTAAGTTATGTTATAACTTACCTCCAGGAGAATTCTTAGAGTTTAGGATAAGGCTTTTGGAGGTGTACTCTACACTATATATACTACTATAGTCTGTTTATCCCTGATCCTACAGTCCTACCAGTTAGGTCAGGAGTTGCCAAGTTGAGCTAGAGACAATTAAATATTACTATGTAATATTTAATTAGGTACAGAGTTGCTCCAGGGGTTGGTCTAGTGTTCCAGGGATGGTATTGGTAGGGTCCCCTTACACTTACAGCATATATCAGGGGTTAGTTACTTTTTTTTGTAGCTGTGGACTGTTATTGTGCTCCACAATATAAATTGTTGATTTAAAAAACAAAAACCACTCATACTAACACTAGGATTGTGACATAGCTGAGACAAACTAGACCATGGCAAATGCACACTAGTCATCTATCCATTCAGTACTGTATATATAGTAATTACAGCACAATAACTACATTGTCCATTGTATTAATATAATAAAAAAACAAGAAACAATTATCTGAGTTGTTGCTTGAAATACAATAGTCCATTATTCAACACATTGGAAGGTGATTTGATACAGAGTAGTGCTCACTCATCAAATCTGATAATTTCTTTAGTAGTCAATACAATAAATAAATCTTCTGCCTCAATTACATGATTTGCTGCCTTCCAAAAGAACTGACTGGTTTCATTGTCATGCGGAGTTCGAAGTTTGCTGATGCCTAAGGTGCGACTGGTCAAACCCCGAAAGTGGCCAAAACCACGTTATGTAACTGACACGGACCAGAGCAAATCGGGATACTCCGATGGTACTGCATATTAATAAGCCACTATGGCTGTGTCGACGATCCCCTCGTCGAGACGAGTGTTGGTTTGTGCTAGTCTTCAATCCTTTCGAAATGGCGAAATCAAAAAAGTGAGCATACAGTATATAATACTATTTGGATGTTTATGTTGCACAGTCACACCAACCACAATCAAATCAAAAAGGCTCATCGCAATGGCATTAAAAAGCCAAAGTCGAACCGGACAAGGTCATTGAAGGGTGTACGTAAACTATCTTGAAAGCTCTGAGGATAGTACTGATTTCTCGTTCCAGGTTGATCCCAAGGTTCGATCTCATATGTCTGATATATCATTTGAGATGACTCTTATCGGTAGTTTCGCCGAAACGCTCGTTTCGCTCTCGTGGGGTCGGTAAGTAAGTCAAATTTACCTGAGTTTGCTGAAATCATTGTATTATTCTTCCAGCGTAAGGCTCTCCTTCAACAGAAAGCCGCGTCATAGGTCGTAGAGGCAAAGAAAGTAATCGAGACTTTATGCACACCACCCATTGATTTCAAATTATACAACATTAGACAAGCTTGATCGATTAACTCTCGGATCCTGTCCGCCGACTTTTGACGTTTTGATCGAGGACAGCGCGTAGTCGTAAAGCCTACATGCAATCAGAGTGTTATTTTGAAATCTAATCTTGCAGACTTACTGCAGCATCTTCTGGACGCAGTGCACCTTTGGCCATATTGTGTTTTCCGGTCCGTAATCTCTGACCCCTTGTTATAATCGTTGTCTTTCCTGGCATCTCGGTAGCTGTGAGTATCGCTTGACATTCTTCGTCGGTGGCGATACGTCCGTCGAGCAAAGAAAAGAATTTATGTCGCAGAATTGCCTTGATTTTTTCGAAAGCGTGACTGCTGTACCAGCCATCTCTTTCCTGTCAATGTATCAGATTCTGTACTTGATGCATCTGTGCTACGGCGTACATGACAAACATCTCGCAGATCTTCAGGGTTTTCGATCATGGTTTTGAGCATGGGATCATGGATATCACACAATTGGAATGCAGCTGTTTCTTGATTGATTGTTCGTCCATTGAAGATGTGTGATTTTCTGGCTAAAGATGAGTAAGATCGAACAGATGACTTGGATACATACCTTCTATCAGCATCCTGATCGCTGTGCTCTAATATACTCTGAGCTTGGTTACTGGTCAGGGACTGACCTTGACGACGCGTCACCACAGAGGGTTTGGAAATGGGGTGATTTGCATTGCGAAAATACAGACGTTGATAACTGTTTTTCGTCAGACATGAAATCCATCATGGAGGTGACTCACAATCTCGCCTCAGGGTCTATACGAGGATCGTATTGAAACCTCACCAAGGTGTCGCGCCAAGGTCCATCTTGAAAGACATAGCACACTAATGGTAACAAGGGCTTCGCGCTGGTGCGATAGAGTTGAACGGCAGGTCATAAAACCATCAAGACGACTTACTTGAGGATATCTCTCGCTTCTGGCAGAGAAAACTGGTTTAGGAGAGAAGATCGGGTCCAGATTGGACGTTCGCTGAAGCGCTGTCACGAAATTGAATGTCGTTTTTACCTGACGCGGATGTATATGCTAACCAGTATAAGCTTCGCCAACAAACTTTGATTAACAGCATTCCGTTCATCTTCTACAGTGGGTGGAGGGCTCTGCGGAATCTAGAGAACTTGTGAAATGAGGTTTCCAATGGTGATAAATTTCTCTCACTTCCGCATCTGCAAACATTATAGCCGCAGGGCCGTAGCCTTTCCACCTCATTCTATTGATCATTCGCTTCTTTTCCTGCCCCGTTTCCTCGTCCACGACGCTTGTCACGACGGACGCGGGATTTGCACGGAAACTGATAGCTTGATTGTTGAATGTGCACCGTGAGGTGAGACCGCCTACCTGTATGCCTGAGGAATGCCCTGACGACTGAAGAGGGGAGGAGGGAATAGCCTTAAATTGCTCTGGGGTGCAGGCAGATCCATGTTGGGAGGTGCCAATGATTGGCTCGTTGGCTCTTGCGGAATCATGTATTGACGGATAGCATCAACTAGTTGTCCTCATGTTGTTTTGAGAGTTCTGAAACAATTGATCACGTACACACCGTCCATTTCTTGCATTGACGTTCGTAGTTTGGAAATGGGATCAGTGCTTTCAGGTTCGAATTGAAAGTCAACCATGCCTATAAATAATTAGATACCATCCTGTATATTGAGGAAAACTCCAATACTCCTGAAGCGTACAGTCTTGGAAATCACGCCAACGATTTCAGCCTGATATTCACCGAGAATGCAATGCTGGGTTTTCCCCAATTGAGATTTCTTACGCCTCTTAATTACTTTTAGAATTAAATTATTGGTTGCAATTGCATCTCCAGGAATAGGATGTGCAAAGATACTGTTGGGGCGAAGGGAAAGCTCGAGAAGGACTTGCCCCCCGAGAGTATTCCGGCGAAATACACTGTCAATCTGAGATTGGCCGCCTAGGTTGAGAATAGCAGTAGAGATGGAGGCTGGCTGAACATATCCAGGGTACTCGATAGAGTAATAATGAGTCTGGGAAAGGGGTACCTCTGAAGCTCTGTCTGCCATGGAGGGAGGAAGGGAAAGAGTGCTCTACGAATCAGTCACGTGTGCCCATCTTTTTTACAAGTTTTATGACCTCCTGCTGCATCGTGTGCAGAGAAGATCAATGTGTTGTACAAGCAGAATCATAGTCAAAGTTACATGCCTCGCATTCCAAATCTACACCAGCTTGGTGCAATTCCTTCTTGATAGAAGTGGTAGCCGCCCAGAAGTCTGACCGCATCGTCAGATACATCAACTGCTTGACAGTTGGAGGGGTTTCCGAAGTCGGGTCAATACCTGTTGTGTGTATTAGACCATAGGACTCAGACTGATTCGCAACAACCTTGTTCTTGCAGCACTTTTGCCAACTCTGCCATGGCAGCGACGACCTCAGGTTTATTGGTGAGTTGTTTAAGGGAAGGCGAGTCCTCGAAAAACTTTTCAAGTGCCTCATTGTTTTTCCAACTTGAGAAATGAGATGGTGTCAGGTGTAAGGGCCTTCTCGAGCATAGAAGGAGTGGCCGAGCAACATTTCTGAAGGCAACGAACATGAGAGAAAGGAAAATCTGACGTAATGTAAATCACCACAATAAAGCTGATAAATTCATTTTTTAAAGTTGCTGCTCTCGCGTTGTCTTGTTAGGATGTACTCTGACTATTTCTCTGTCGACGGAATCCTTGCAGAAAACCAGGTACTGTTCTCCAGCTTCCGTTGGACCCTACAGTCGATCCGCTCGTAGAAAATTCAATGTGCGTTTAACCACAAGATCCCCGACATGGGTCACCTGGCCGGTGGTTCGGAACGTGATGTATGTCTTTGCTTCGTTTGCTTGCTCGTTTCTTATTAGGAAAGCAAGATATCCGAATCACAAAAGATACAGCTTCCTATCTGGCTAGCATATCCCATGCTATATTCGTTCGTATCTACCTTGGCTCTGGGCAATAACTGACGCCCATCCAGTCAATGGGCAGATTTCAATATGCCCGGTCCCTTCGGTCAGAGAGTCCGTAATGCTCTACGGGCTGAAGCCTGCAGCATATCTTTGTCCAATCAGGTGGGTGCAGGCGGCACATGGTATGGCTTTGGAAAGATGATCGTGGACTTGTAACTCCTCCAGCTATCTACTCGCCTCCGCATCTACTCACTTGATGCGTAGGTTAGATGATGAACAAGCTGCAGATCTCTCCCAAGTGTTGTCTTCCGTGAGTATGAACCCCATTCACATAGAATTACCTGACTGCTGGCCCCAGGCTTTCCGCTCACGCCTCCCTGAAATCATCGATCAAGCACATCACTTTGCAGCACTGAGCTCCACATCAGGGGCTGGACATCAAACCAATGACGCCGCTCGACTCTTCCGTGAGGGATTGGACGTTACGGAAAGGGAAAGTAAGAATGTCTAGTATTGTGTGATATTCTCCGGATTTTGACACCTATCTCAGTTTTTGCGCTTGCACAGGACAGTGCGAAGACGATGAAGAAATGGTATGAGGAAGGCGATTTGCACAGTCATTGATCCTTCTTTTCATCTTCCTCCTGACTTTTCTTCAGTTCATGAATGAACCTAGAATACATACATGGTCATGGATTCTTGTACAAATAACAATATCTCAGCTGGTGCTTACCACTTGACACTTGCCCATAAGCCAAGCTCGATAAACATCAAGGCGAAAATATGTAGATTGCCTGATGTTACGAATGCCAACATGACGAAGACCAAAAGCAATGCCACGAATGCCCCATCCAAGATTCTCAGAAAGACTGGGTTCAGGGATGAGCCAGGCTGAAGTATGGTCCCGATGAAATCAAGCTGGTCCGTTGAGGACATATAGACAGACCAAGGAATGTATTTGTCAGTGTTGATAACCATGCCCTCTTTTTTTCCACCTCCTGGTCCATTACTTCCTCCTTTCTTTAGTTTATTGGTCACGGGTGCTTTTCATCCATCAGCTCTGCTGCATCTTGCTATTGGACATATAAACGAGTCACCTCAGAATGAAGTCCTTATCCTATCCCCTTCACGACTACGGCTTGAGCAGAAAATAACCTCAGATGAATGGCTGTTTTCCTCAGCAACTTCAAATGAAGCGAGGGTTGTTCTGTCTAAGATTACTATCATGTTAGAATCCATCTCACTGCTCGACGTCAAAGCTGAAGGCAACTTTCAGCTATCCTCCTTCCCCTGTACACTTCTCTCTTTTGATCACGACTCTCGATGGGATTCAATCCTCTCCCGAATTGTTGAGCTTGTGGGCCGAAGTTCCCATCATACCAACTGAGAATCTCTCTATGATCATCATAGATGGAATTTCTTCTTATTTTGAGGCGACAGATCAAGTATGCCTGTTTTACAGCGGCCATTCCACTCGGCTAAAAATCTGACAGGCTGAACTTTCAATGATTTCCCTGCTGAATCGTGTTATGCAATCCATCAGTCGCGTTTCTAGACGTTATAATCGCGCGACGTATGTGCTAATTCTACCAACGCGACAAACTCTAACCTGAGATCAGTCCTATATCTCTTGCATGTTTCGAGTCCACATTGTTGGATCCCCAATTGCCCGTCCATATGCATACGAAAAGTATGATCCCGGGTCTTTTCCAATGGGTTTGTCATTTCGAGGGCACAGAAGGTCTGTGTTTGATCTTACCACCCCAATCTGATCTTTGACCACCTTCAAGCACTCGTAGTCCAGGGCGAAGGTGCTGCTTCAAATAGGAAAACACAGGCACAGAAGACGCTTAAACTGATGCCATCGCAGGGAGGAACAGATGGCACGACCGTTGTCGAATATACAGAAATTGTAGAGTCTCGTCGAGACGGCTCTCTGATTCAATTTGTGTGGTAAAATGTGAGCGTGATCGTGTGACAGACAAATGCATCCTTTTGCCTCCTACGTTCTTCGAAGCTATTACAAGGCTACAGGCTGGAACGAGGACAACCTTTACGCAAACCTCACGCGCTCCTCAAATGGTAACAATACTTTTCTGCTTAAGGTCTCTCATACCTGACTCTCCGTTAAGCCATTCTCGACTTCACTGTCACCAAGGGCCTCCATCTCTCGGTATCGAAATCACCCAATCCTCTCTTCAAGACAACGTATTCGATGACTGCAATGCCCTCGCTCAGTGGATCCGTCGGGTACATCTTCACCTCGTGTGACTTGAATGTCAAGTCTTCACGTACCGTTCCTCTCAAGGATATGATCGAACGCTTTCAAATATACGACCAACCTCGGAAACCGGAGGCCGAAGAAGAAGAATGGCTAGCTGGCGAGCGCGTGAATCGACGAAGTATCTGTTCTATGTCCCTCCGCACTCCAAGGCGATAACAACTGCTGTACTGCCAGATTATCTTATGTACGGTCGATTCTATCTGCCCACCGGCAGACTGGACGCATTATATTCTACACGTCTCTCACCGACGGTCCAAGCAATGCTTGCAGCTATTTCGGACCCACCCTCCAGTACTCGAGCAGATGTACACAGCCGCACTACTAATGTCAGCAATGTAATGTTAAGCTTACAGCATGATATCGGAAAATGGTGTACCGAGTATAGTTATTCGGCTGAGGATGGAATGTGGGGGATACGTCTACTGCATAATTTCGGCAGGCTAGGTACCCCGGCTGAACCATGCCAAGCATCCTCTCGGGTTAAAGTCAAACGCGTTGATGAAGAAGATTCGGTCGAAGGCGGACTAAAGGGTCGAGTTTCCATTGGAGCAGAGCTCTATTTCAGTGCAAAGGAAAAGAGTGCTGGAGGTCTGTATTACAAGCGTACATCTTGCCTGCCTTTCTTCTGACCTCTGGCTTCCAGTCTCGACTGGCATACGATTCACAACTCTTCCGGATGCTACGCCTCCATCTGCTGAGCTTCCATCTTCTGACTCGCCACAAGCTTCTTTAACTTACCAACCCCCGACGACTGTGACCTGTCTCTTTAATCCGATGCTAGGACACATCTCTACTGCATATACTGCCAAAATATCACGAGACCTTGCTCTTTCTACGAGATTCGACTTCAACGTGTATAGTTTCGAGAGCGAGTGGACCATGGGTGCTGAATACTGGGTGCGGCACAAACTACATTCGGATGAAGGAATCGTTATGGCAGAGCTACTCCCAAATTCACCTTCAAAACCAATATACCATCCAGATGCTCAACAGGATGTTCAAGGTGTCCTCAAGGCCCGAGTCTCAACCAACAATGTTAGTCCCTCAGGTTTGATCATCTGCGGAGGCTGAAACTAGCTATTCTCAGGATATTTCTTTGCTCTGGGAAGGCCGGATACGAAATATGCTGTTAGGCCTTGGTCTTGTTTCTGAGCTTTCAAGTCGAGCAAAGCCTATCAAAGCTATCGGTATTGAATTGTCGTATTTCAGTTCGGGGAATTCAGAATAGACTAATGAGAAAGTTACCCAAGTCATAAGATATTTGTAATCCATCAAATTCGTCCAAATTCAAATTGAAGAACCAAAAAAATACTACAAAGATGGTAGCACAAGTATCCATGAGTTGTGTAAATGGGTATCAGGGTCAGTGAATGAACGCCAGTTGATAGGTGATTCAGTCGTTAGTAATAGTTGCCTTGGATGATGGAGCAGTTGTATTTCCAACGACTTGAGCGAGGCGAGAAATGGCAGCACCAGTCAAGATAGGTCGGGAATGTGAAGAACGGTGTGTAGAAGTGGGTGGGGATGCATGATTGCGCATGTGATGGTTAGGAGAACCTCCACGTCCATTTCGATTGGAAGGTCTTCCAACAATATGATTGCGATCACGTCCCTGCCCGTGGCGCAGCACGTTGAGTTGAGTGGGAGTAGCAATTGAGTCCATGATTTTCTGAGGGGCGAAAATTGATGCTGCCAAACTATCTTTTCCCGGGTCAGCGTGAGTTACTGGGGGTGCATGGATGGATTGTGCAAGTCCTCCCAAAACGTGGTTGACAGGTGTATCCAGATCCTGCGCATCATCAATTGGGGTCGAGGCCTTGTCCTTTTCGCAAGATTGGGAGAGCCTATCCTGCTCTGTAACTCCTTTAGAAGTCGGTGTAACCTGGGTCGAGTTTTCGGCAGGTTGCAGAGATGTAGATAGAGCAACATGAGCGCTAGTAGCGCCATCGTGAGCAGCGGAAGGGGTCAATTCTGGGAGGGGTTTAAGGCCACTAATGATGATGGGCGACATGGCTGGAGCCTTTGAATCAGTTGTGGAAATGGCAGTAATGCCCCAGTCATCAAGGTCAGGCAGGGTGTCGTCATCCTCTCCAGCCCAATCAATGTGGCTTCCTGGAGTAGAAGGACGATTCTCAGCCATGGCAACTGCTCTGACTCTCTCAACAAGGGCATCAATGTCCTTGTTCGAATCACATGAGGTGATGGGGGTACGTGGATTCCTGGGCACGAGGTGTGGAGGAGGGTCTTTGACCTGAGCTGTATGAGTACTGCTGTGGGGTCTACCGGGACGTTGCGAGCTGTCCTGTTGGATGGGTAGATTGTTCTTCAGAGTTTTGGTGCCTCTGCGGGCTTCCGACCTCTTCCGGCGATTTCGAGACGACATAGGGGATACTGAGTTTTCTACGACTGGATTAGAGTGAGAAGTACTGAGGGCAGGATTTGTTTTCAATGGACAGCCAGAGGCATTTTTTGGTCTCATTGTGTTTGAAGAGCTATGTGAAGGAGTAGAAGACATTGTTGGCTTTTGCAAGTCTGATGGGCCGTCATTGGCTTTTTGATCGCTCAGCTTGTTATTTCTGGCTCCAGCACGGACACGGCCGGAATGAGCTTTGAGCGACTCAGAAAACTGGCTAGAAGCGGGCATACAAGAGAGATAGACAAAACTAAGTTTAAGTTTAGTAAATTTAGATACAATAGGGTTAGGGTTAGGAGAGCGGAACGACATAAAAAAAAAAAAACCTGCTCAGCCAGAGTGGCCGAAGCAGGACAGGAAAATATTGAGACGGTGCATGAGCCAAAGCACATACAAACCACAAAGTCCCTCTGCGGACAAGGTCGCCGTGCTATGAAGGTTCTCCATGGCCCACAAACCCGGATCCATGAAGGAGCCTGTGCCATCAAGGTAAGTATGACTTGCTCA
>Ga0153948_1001827_pt1 | contig 10516 bp, 11 predicted proteins | sample TSNJ032MetaG_FD_104696 | JGI IMG/M metagenome (GOLD analysis project Ga0153948, IMG submission 104696) | Attine ant fungus gardens microbial communities from New Jersey, USA - TSNJ032 MetaG | ecosystem: Host-associated > Fungi > Mycelium > Unclassified | place: USA: New Jersey, Wharton State...
TACATGGTCGTAGCAAAAGATCGATAATATAAGTCCGGGCGGGGCATAAACCATATTGGCAGGAGAGCCACCTTATGTCACCGAAGCTCAAAGCCGCGCTGGTCGGCGCTATCGTTGCCGTTGTTGTAGGCTTCGCCGCGTCGCAGGGGCTGATCAGCCAACAGACGGCAGAAGAAATCAAAGCCAAGACAAACGAAGTACTTGCAGAAGAGCCTGCTCCTGCTCCCACAGAAACGCCTCAACCGCAAGCGAACGCCCCTCAGCCGCAGGCGCAGCAACAATAGGTTTGTACGCGCTTTCCGCGTGTCGTTCTGACCGCCCTGCTTCGCACGCTTGGCGGTTTGGACAAAAGCCATCGACTGCCCGAACGGATGAAAACGAACAGATTACCACACCCAGGAAATAAAACCTTGAGTGTCAAATACTTACTGTGATTTTTGGGAAGAGATGGAGGCCTCGCCCGGAATCGAACCGGGGTGCAAGGATTTGCAGTCCTCTGCGTAACCACTCCGCCACGAGGCCTTCCTGAGAGCGTTTCCAAATCAATTGGTTGTGCTCTGCGCAGTTCCAATATTGATCCCCGCCCGCTTCGTCAAGCGATTCGAGCCCTTTGTGTAAAAAATCCTTGGTGTTTTCCCACGTCATATCGAAGACCACCCGGATACGGTCCACCTACCGCAAATAAGAACGCAGCAATTGTGATCGCGAGAATATTAGAACCTTACGATCTGTTAACTCGTTGGAAAGGTCCGGCTGTGCAACAATAAGAATATGAGACAAGCCTCACCATGGAGACGCGTAAAACACACGGTTTGCGTCATGTTGAGAGTGGCACTTCTTGCCGCGCCCATTCTGCTTGCATTGGCGGTCTTGACCATAGTGACCAATCCGGATGGCAACAGAACGCCGGTTCCCGATAAGGGCGTGTCCGGCGGAACCGCACCGACCGGCAACTGATCCCATCAGATATGCTGTAAAGCGAGCAGGCCGCGCCGCGCTCCAACGAGCAAACAGTCGTTACAAATTGCAACACCCGGAAAACTCGCTGCCCGAACGGCGATTTAAATAGCTTTTAGTCTGCCGCAATTGTTCAATAGCGGAGATGGTTTATGGCCAAGCTACAGCTCTTTTTCTCAAAAGCTATACCCTATATGGGAACGGGCTTCATGCTCGTTAATTTTGTGGCTTTGCTTTACGCCGTCGTCATCCATTGACGATCTTTATGAGGGTTCTTCCCCTTAAAAAAGGGCGCCGTAGCGCCCTCTTTTATTTGACGACGTGCCAGACGCCGCCCTTACCGTCGCCTTTGGCGTCGCCCTTCTTCATATCTTCATGGTAACGATAAAGCGGCATGCCCTTATAGGCCCACATATCCTTACCGTCGGTGGCTTTGACGACCGAGAAATCTGCGTCCGCTTTCGAGGCTTTTTCGGCATGAAATGCGGGCCACATCTTCAGGCATTTGGCATCGCACGACGATTTGCCGCCCTCATCCTTGTCGAAAGTATAGAGCGTCATACCCTTTGGCGTGACCAGCATTTTGCCGGACGGACTGTCCATCATTTTGGCAGGTTCGGCAGCAAACGCGCCGGCAGTCGACAATGCGACCAATCCGAGTGCTAGAAACATCGTTTTCACGGCATATCCTCCTTGGATTTGGAAGACAGGCTTATGTTCGTTATAGCTTTGCCCGTTTCTTCCGAGGAGGATTGTGCGCTTCTTTGCAGCCCGAAATATGGCGCAGCATCAATTCGCGGCAGGAACCGGACAGCTGGTGTCCCCCTCTTCGCAGCTGAGATATTTCTGGAACTGTTCATTGCGCTGCTTGGTCAAATCCGTTTTGCAGGAGGCAACGAGCATCGGGTAGATGCTGCCTCCCGATGCATCCGCGGTCGTGAAAGCACACTCGGCGTCACGGAATGCGATCCAGGCGCGCTGGGCTTTGACAAACAGCTTTTTGCCGTCTGCATTATCAGCGAGACGTTTCTGGATTTCCTTGAAGCTGGCATTCAGCTTCTTATCCGCAGCAGAAAAATCCTGGCCCGCACACTGGGTCATCGTGGCTTGGTCTTGCGCATTGGCGCATTTAGTGGAAGCCGCCGACGCAGGCAGTGAAAGAAAAAGCAAAGAAACACTCAGAGCAGTAATCCGCAGCATTCAAACTCTCCCAAGCGAAAAAGACCCTTTCAGGAAACTATAGTCTTTCTTGTTTCGAATGCATCTTAAACAGCTAATATAGGTTAACAGACCAGAAGCAGAGCAAGTCGTTTCGGATATTGCTTATTTCTTATCGTGGCTTGTGGCTCTTTCTTCGATCCAGTCGCGCGTGGCCTGCCAGCTGGCAAAAGCCTTGCGCTGGTCATGGATTGCATAGGCGACCCAACGTTCCTCGGGGTTATCGGCATCTTCAGGCATGATCGTGCCAATACGATTGCCATAGCTGTCCTGCACCGGATAAATCATCAAACTCCCTCCCCTGATATTCGTTTGTAATGGTCGTTTGCGACGACCTTTCTGTTCATTGTTTTTACACTCGATTGCCAGCGCCAAACCAGCAGTTATTATTGTTCCCACTATTCTGGGGTATGGCGGAGGATTAAACAATGCTCACTACACTTATAGAACTTCCCACCTACGCTATATTTTTATTTTTCATCGCGTTCGCGATTATACTGTATAGCGCCGGTTATGGTGCACTGCGATATCTCAGCAGGCACGCAAAGCACGATATCTTTTCCATACCCGCCCCGGCTTTTCTCGGTACGATTGCAACAGCTTGGGCTCTTTCTATGGGCTTTGTCGCTGCTGACGCATGGTCGCTCAATTCCCGCGCTGATTTTTCCGTCAGCAAGGAGCGTTCCGCCATCCATCGTTTGCTGGACACAGCGAGCCCGATGGTCCTCGACAACAAGGAACTGAAGACCGCGGTGCTGAACTATCGGACGATCGTCATCGACGACGAATGGGGGCAGCAAAACAACACGGTGTCCACTTTGGACGTCGATCGCGCGATTCTTGGAATCCGCGCAATAGTCCAAAAGATTGCGCTCTCAGGACTGCCCGGCCCCATCGTCTCGCAGCTCGTCAATGATTTTGATGAACTTCAGGATGCCCGTAACGAGCGGCTGGCGGTCGCCAGTTCATCGATTGACGAATCCAAGTGGTATCTGGTCCTTTTTCTGACCTTGCTGACTGCGATCACAATTGCCGCCGTTCATGCTGACCGTCCGCTCGCCGGAAAGCGAGCGCTCTTTCTTTACGTGCTGACCGGCACGATCAGCCTTTGGATTTTGGCCAACCACGCCAATCCCTATGTCGGCATGGGGGATCTGAAACCAGATCTGCTCTTCTCCGCACAAAGACACTCTCCAGCCCCAACGCAGCCCGCTGGATCGTGAATGATCATTTCAGGGTAAATGGCACGGAATTGGCTAAACACGCGTCTGTGCCCGGCCTGAGCCGTTAACTTCAAAAATAATAGGAAAGGCTGTTTCGCGTTCCGATGCGTCACTGCGTTGCGCTGATTCGCGCCTTAGATGTGACATTTTGAAGACGGATGAGTTTTGGCAGACCAGGGCTGATAAAGCGCGTTTGCGTCTCGCTCTGCCGCTAAAGCAAAACTTGATCTGTGGAATGTAAGTGATTGAGAAATTAGCTACTTCAGAAATTGAAGTGGCTCCCCGGGCCGGATTCGAACCAGCGACCAACCGGTTAACAGCCGGTTGCTCTACCACTGAGCTACCGGGGAACAGGTGCTCGTTGTGTCAGCGAGGTGGCGTATAGCAAAAGGATTTCGGGTTTGCAAAGGGCAAAATTGAATTTTTTCGAACTTTTTGCATCTGCCTCATGAAACCCTATATTCTCTGGGACATTCAGACGTAAAAAATATGCAGCAGCAGTGGAGAGACTTGGTCCAGTGAACGAAGAAACGAACCAAAAAGCACCTCGCAAGGTCATTTTGATTCTTGGTCGGCGAATCCCGATTCCTCAATCGGTGATGATGCGGCGCGTTTTGGGCGGCTCTCTGGTGGCCGGGGGCGCGCTTGGCTTCTTGCCTGTGCTGGGTTTCTGGATGCTACCGCTGGGGCTGATCGTGCTTTCTCACGATTCTCATCGCGTTCGCCGCATTCGTCGGCGCAGCGAGATCTACATCTGGCGGAAATGGGTCCGGCGTAACGCTTCGTCAAATGCCAATGGTGGTGCGGGGAGTTAAAACCCCTCTTCTGCGCCAACAACGCCCGGCAATAAGCAGAATCGTCCCTATAGAAGCGATATGGCCCGGCATGAAGCCGGGCCAATCCGAGTCCGTCCATCAGTTGATGTTTCAGGACAGATTTTTCCTCCGCTGCGCATAGCTGCGCCGCCGGACTTCGCCCGGTGTCAGATGACGGTATTTGCGCAGCGCGGTCGTCATGTGGCTCTGGCTGGAAAAGCCCAGCGTGGCGGCAAGCTCGCTCAAAGAAATATCGGTCTCACGCAGGCAGCGCTCGGCTTCGTCCAGCCGCAGCCGCATCAGATATTGATGCGGCGTGAGACCGAAGCTTGCACGAAAGCATGTTGCAAAATGGCCAGCCGAAATCCCGATCAATGACGCCATGTCAGGCACTGACACCTGCTGACGATAATTTTCCTTGAGATAATTTTCGATCTGGCGGCAGGCATAGTTGCTGAGCCCGAACTGCTGTTTGTTGCTGCCTCGCGCAATCGACGCATTGCGCACCAGCACACCTGTCAGCACCGTGCGGAACGCATCCATATAGGCACCACTCACATGTGGCGAAACTTGCAGCTCGCCCCACAGGATTTGCGCCAGTTGCAGGCACTGCCTGTTGGAAAAATGCAGCGGCGTCCAATTGTGAGAAGCATCGTCGCCTTCTTCTGCGGAGAAGAAAGATTCATCGAGCGTCACTGTCAGATGAGCCGTGTTTTTGGGCCAAACGATTGCGCAGCTCATATGCGCCGGAATGATAAAGGTCATACCAGCCGGACAGTTGATCGTTTCTTCCGCCCCTTCGAAGGGTTTCCATTTCAGTCCGCGCACCATTTCAAGAACGATGATGGCTATGGTTTCGAGCGACTGATACGTCTTCTCGCCAATGTCTGAAAAGCCGTAATCTATATTCTGCCTGTCATCGCCACCCAGCGATGCCAGCTGCATTGAATTGATTACGGGCGATGGATCATAAGTCGATAAATTCATTGAATTATTCTTCATGACTATGCTCATATTATCCTCAATCATCAAACCGGAAAAAAGAATAAATATCGGGAGCGCCACGGGTTTAACTGAACGGACTCGAAACCTGTATTCCCCCTGCGTTTCAGAAAATCAAAACGGCCTTCCCTCAAAAACCGTGTGAATGCCGCAAATCAATCATTAGTTGTAATTGAAAGTTTATGCAACCGAATTATTGAAGCCTGATAGTTCTTGCTGCGGCCGGTGATTTGGTTCTTGTGCTCGTGCTTCGCTGGCCAGCATTTTCAAGTCCGTTGAAGAAATCACTGGGGATGCGGCGTCGTTGCACGCCATTGCATTTTGCTGGCTCAACAATACTCTGTGACAGCCAATCTTCTGATTATAGGACGACTATCCGTTGATTTTGAGACGATGACTTTGTGGGTGACCGGCAGAATACAACGCCATCCATAATGACGGACATACGTCACACCGCTGTAATAAATCCCGATTAAACAACGATCCACGATGTTGGGGCAGCGCATCGTGCCTGTTTCTCTATTCAAACCAATTTTGCCGCTTGTCGAGGTCTCACAAAGATGTTTCAATCTGAATTGCACGGCTGTGCAGAAAAAATAAAAACAGCCGGCGATCCTGGGGAGGAGACGCCTATGCCAGCTTTTCTGGAGGTGGCGAGCGCGCGCGTTCGTTACGGCAATAATGAGGTTCTCAAAGGGGTTGATCTATCGGTCCGCAAGGGCGAATTTGTTGCTCTGCTCGGATCGTCCGGTTGTGGAAAGACAACTTTGCTGCGTGCAATCGCAGGTTTCAATACACCAAGCAGCGGCGCAATCAAGGTCAATGGCGCGGACGTGACCCGGCTGCCGCCAGACAAGCGCGGCATGGCGCTCGTGTTCCAGTCCTATGCACTCTGGCCTCACATGACCGTTGCGCAAAATATCGGTTATGGCTTGCGCATTCGTGGCGTTGCAAAAGACGCAATCAAGCAGAAAGTGCAGGAAGTTGCCCGTCTGCTCGGCCTTGACGCGCTACTGGAACGAAAGCCCACTGCTCTATCGGGCGGTCAGCGCCAGCGCGTTGCGCTTGGTCGCGCTCTGGCGATTCAGCCGGATATCCTGCTTCTTGACGAACCTCTCTCCAATCTCGACGCGCGTATTCGCCTTTCGGTGCGCCATGAAATCAGCGCGTTGCAACGCCGTTTGGGCATTACCGCGGTTCACGTCACCCATGATCGCGAGGAAGCGATGGTGATGGCGGACAGGATCGTCATCCTCAACAATGGCGAGATTGCCCAGGCTGGCGCGCCTGAGGAGGTCTATAATCACCCTGCCTCCGATTTTGTCGCCGCCTTCATGGGTGCAGAAAACCTGATCGAACTGCCGGTTTCGGTCAAAGCGGACAAGATTGAAATAGCCGCGGGCGCATCAAACAAGGCGAGCACAATCCCAGCCGGAAGAAGAAACCTTTCCGATGGCATTGCCTCTGCGCGTTTCCGCAGTGAAGCCGCGCAGCTCATCAACCCGGGCGGCGCGTCCCATCGCAACGGGCCAGCACTCGTTCTCACAGGCACGGTGGAGCAGACCAGCTATCCCGGTGGCCTGTGGCGGCACATGGTTCGTGTTGGCGACCGCCACATTATGGTTGATGCGCAGGAAAGCCATCAGCCCGGGTCAGACGTCGAAATCCATATACCTGAACAGGCGCTTTTTCTCTTCGACAAGTAGTCCCGTAACAGCTTTGCCGGGTGGCATAGCGGCTCGGCCATTGTCAGTACTGCGGGCTTTAATCGGCCCGCAGCAGCCTAAAATTCCCGATGAAGTAACAGGATGTCCAACATCCCAATCGCAATCCACAAAACCGGCCTGTCCGGATTTAACAGGAGTTTTTCATGAGAACGGCCCTGAAAGCAGCAGTTGTACTCGGTCTTACCGTTGCCCCTGCATCTGCCGACGAACTGACGGTGCTTACCGCTGGCGACCAGAACATGGTCGATTACATCAACCAGTATCTCGGACCATTGTTCGAGAAGGAAAATCCGGGCACGACCGTGCGCGTTGTCGGCACCGGTCCGGGTGATGCGGGTTCGCAGAAGATTCTCGAACGTTTCGAGGCCCAGTCCAAGGCTGGCGTCGAAAAGTGGGATACGGACGTTGCTGTCGTCCATGAAAAATTCGCCGGACCGATGGTCACTGGCAAGTTCCTCGAAAATTATCGCGGCAAGATCGAAACCGGCAAACTGGTAACGCGCGACAATGCCAAGATGGCGCTCGGCACCAATGTTGACGGTTATGTCATGCCGATGTTCAACAGCCAGACTGCGCTTGCCTACAATCCGGCACTCGTCGCCACGCCGCCGAAGAGCTACGATGAACTCGTCGCCTGGGCCAAGGAAAATCCGAAGCAGTTCGGCTATAACGGCATCAAGGGCGGCGCATCGGGCGTCAGCTTCGTGATGGGCTGGATCTATGCCTATGGCGGCGATGCGAACAAGCTTCAGCAGGGACCGTTCGAAGAAGGCGAAGCCAAGAATTGGGACAAGGCTTTCGCGTCTCTGAAGGAATTCACCAAGAACGCAACCCTGACGCCGGGCAATGCCGGAACACTCGACATGCTGAGCCGCGGCGAAATCGCCATGGGTCCGGTCTGGGTCGACATGTTCTATTCGTGGAAGGCCAATGGCCAGCTGCCTCCGGAAATGAAGCTCGTTCTGCCGGAACCGGGCATGCCGGGCCAGCCGATGCACTACGTAATCCCGGAAAAGAGTGCACATAAGGAACTGGCCGAAAAGTTCGTAGCGCTGGCAACCAGCCCCAAGGTTCAGGCCGAGGGCATCGTGAAGCGCTTCAACTGGTATCCGGGCATCGACGCCGACAACGTCAAGTCGGAACTTGATGCCGACACCTGGAACAAGCTTTTCACCGATATCACGGCTGACGATCTGGCAAAGTTCGGCAAGTCCTTCCCGATTGCTCCGTACAACACCGCGATTCTGGAAGCCTACGAACGTCAGGTTGGCAACTGATAACCGCCTTGCCGGATGCGCCATCTCAGGCGCATCCGGTATTCCATCATTTTCATGAGGTCTCGAATGTCGCCAAGACTGACGGGTTTGCTGCTGGTCGCCCCCGCATTGGCGATCGTTGTAGTATTGTTCATCGTGCCGCTTTTCGGCGCCCTCACCGGGGCATTCTATGTTTCCGGCGAGTGGGGTTTCGGCAATTTCACCAAGACATTCGAGCTTTATTCTAGCGACATCCTGTTCACATTGCTGATCGTCGTGCTGTCGTCCGTGCTGATCGCGCTGTTTTCTATCGCGATCGGCGGTTACCTGACACTTGGCTCCAATCCGCGCGCGGTCGCCGTGCTGCGGTGGCTCTATCGCTGGCCTTTGTTCATTCCGTTTATCGTCGTCGGCCAGATATTGCGCACCTTTCTCGCCAAGAACGGTCTGATGAACAGTCTTCTGTTCGAAACCGGCATATTGACGCCATTGCAGGCGATGAGTTTTCTTGACTGGCGCGGCATCACCATTGCCTTCGTCTGGAAACAGACACCCTTCGTCACTCTGCTTCTGGCCGGCGCCATGGCGTCGCTCGACAGAAGCACCATCGAATCCGCCCGCAATCTGGGTGCAGGACGCCTGCGCATCCTGATCGAGATTGTTCTGCCCCAAGTGCGACAGACGCTGCTCGTGGGCCTTATCTTGAGCTTTGTGACCATGATGTCGGTGCTATCCGTGCCACTGATGATCAACGCCCAATCGCCAACCATGATCACCGCCAATATGGCCTTCCGCATCAACGCCTATGGCGATTACGGGGTAGCCAACGCACTCGGCACGATTTCGCTGCTGATGACCAGTCTGGTGGCGTGGATCTATCTGCGCCAGACCATGAAGGAGCACGGCAAATGAGTACCGTTTTCGATTGGCGCTGGATTCCGCGCGGTATCGTCCTTGGGCTTCTGGCCTTCGCAATCTTCGGCCCGCTGGCCAACCTTCTCCTTTGGGCCGTGGCGGAACGCTGGTATTTTCCGCACACGTTCCCACTGCAATACGGTTTTTCCTTCTGGGCCAATGTGTTTTCGCCGCGCGGCAATGCACTGTCGTCGCTTGGAACCAGTGTGCTGATCGCGATCCTCACGGTGATCGTCTCACTTGGTCTGGCCATTCCCGCCGGCTATGCGCTGGCGAGGCTGAAACTGCCGTTTCGCGGATTGATCCTGCTGACGCTACTGATCCCGCAGGCCTTTCCGAACCTGCCGGTCTATGTGAACATCGCGCAGATGTTCTATTCGTTCGGCCTTAACGGCACGGTTCTCGGCGTGGTGCTGGTGCATGTTACCCATGGTCTCGTCTATGCGGTCTGGATCGCAACCGCCGCCTTCTCGGCTATCGACAGCGAGCTTGAAGAAGCCGCGCGTTCCATGGGCGCGTCTGCGCTGAAAACCTTCTTCGACATCACATTGCCAATCGCGGCACCGGGATTGCTGGCAAGCGCGATCTTCGTTTTCCTGGAATCGCTGGACGAGTTTACCGGCACCTATTTCGTAGGCGCGCCAGACGTTTCCACTCTGCCGCTCTTGCTCTATACGGCAAGCTCCGGCGGCAATTATCAGATTGCATCGATCAGCGCGCTGATACTGCTTGTGCCGTCCATTGCATTCATGTTCGTTGTCGAGCGGTTCCTCCGCGCCGATGTTCTCTCCAAAGTGGGACGCTAGAAATGGCTCAGCAGGATAACGATGCCAGTACTGGCCCACGCTTCATCAGCGCTCATGAAGTGGCACAGGAGGCAGGCGTTTCGCGTTCTGCCGTGTCGCGCACCTTCACGCCGGGCGCAAGCGTTTCGGCTGCAACCCGCGAAAAAGTGCTGAAAGCCGCAGACAAGCTCGGCTATCAGGTGAACGATCTTGCCCGTGGCCTTCTCGCCCATCGCAGCCGCATTGTCGGCATGATCGCCGCCGATCCCGACAGTCCTTTCAGGGCGCGCCAGATCGCCACTCTTTCCAGACGCCTTGCGGCGCGTGGTAATGTGCCGGTGTTGATCCCGACCGGCCAGCACGGCGAAAACCTTTCTGCGGCCCACGAGGCACTGTTGCGCTATCGGGCGGAAGCGACAGTGGTTCTATCGGGCATGCCGTCCTCGTCTTTCGTCGAGCTGGCGCAGCGAAATGGCCAGCCGCTCATTCTTGTCGGCAGAACAGAGGCCGGAGCAGACCACGTCCACGCCAATAACAAGCTCGCGGCGGAAACAGCTGTCGATGTTTTCGCGGCGCGCGGCTTCAAGAAGCTCGGCCTGATTACGTCCAATGTCGGCA
>Ga0153948_1001831_pt1 | contig 10506 bp, 10 predicted proteins | sample TSNJ032MetaG_FD_104696 | JGI IMG/M metagenome (GOLD analysis project Ga0153948, IMG submission 104696) | Attine ant fungus gardens microbial communities from New Jersey, USA - TSNJ032 MetaG | ecosystem: Host-associated > Fungi > Mycelium > Unclassified | place: USA: New Jersey, Wharton State...
CTTTGACGTAAATCTCGACTTTGCACTAGGGTGTTGAAAAAGGCTCCTGATACTGGCAACGTTCGCAATATAGGTTATATAAGGATGTCGAGTATTGACGCGATTGCGCGGGGAGACGCCGGCGTACGCTAAACATCGACATATATAGTTGTATAAGTCGTCTCAAGAACAGACGGAATGAAATCATCAGACAGAAATGTCCAAGGTTTGTTTGAGAGCAGGTGGCGTAGAAAGATTGACAAGTGAATAGTGAGGCCTAAGGGGTAAGCCAAGTGGCCAATCCAAAAGTAGTCGGACGGTGATATGGCCGACAAAAGATGACCAAGGGTATTCTTCATCCTAAAGACAGATGAAATACATCGACAGGGGGTATGGAGGTAATAGATAAAAAGCAACTGAGGATAGGAAAACGCATTGCCGCCTCACCAGTAAGACTGGCCAGCAGGAACACCGAGAGACTGTGGGGAATGAACAGACGACCAGGATAGGGGCTGTGGGACTCTAGTTGTTGCCAAACCCTGGGTCTGATCACCAACAAAAGTAGGATTGACAATTTGAGTATGACCACTGGCGGTGATAGGATGACCACTATGTTGAAGTATTTGTTGTGGAGCCTTGTCATATATCATTTGAGGTTTCTCGTAAATCGGTGTCCCGGGTACACTTTCATCCATCCTCATGCCAATGGGCATCATACCATTTCTGTCATATTGGGCGAGCCCGCTGCCATGATGAAAATAGCTTGCTGATGAATGTACAATTTCGTGTTGCAGAATGCCGAATTGCGAACCAGCATCATTTTCGGGAGGAGAAGAAACGCCATTGGCAGACGGCGACTGACTAGAGTAGGAAAACACAGAAGGAGCAAGCTGTACCCTGTCAAACGCTTGAGACTGAGGGTTCTCTATCATGACGTTGGATCGAGAATTTCCGGACGGATATGCATCTGGACTAAACTGGGAAGGTCTTCCACTGGTATTTCCAGACGTCGGGCCGTCCGTGGATCCGTAACTCCCGGCCGGACTGCCTTTGTCGAATTGTGACGTTGGCGTGTGGTGAGAGGCATCATCCGAGCGAGCTGTGCATTGATATGGGGAGGATGAAATACTATTCGGGTCACTAGTTCCATGGCCGCTGGGCGGCGCAGAGCCTACAGAGGATGAATCGCTTGTTCGCTGGTCTCAAATATATGTACACGAACCTTCTTCAACGTTGTATATTGACCTGGTCTGTTCAAAAGAGCTATGATGTCCCGTCTATAGCCAACTCAATTAATGAGATGACATCGTTGCAACATGAGGCAAATCACCATAAAATGTCCATGAGGTATTGAATATGCTGGCTCGACTTGCATTGAGATTTCAGAAGGAAAGCCAGCAGAAGGCGAGTCGTTGTAAGACATCATGGGTTGTCGGGAAGCTGGGTGTGGTTTAGGCTGCTGAATTTCAGTAGTCTAAACAAACCATGAGCCTAGTCGTTGAAACTCCAAAGACGTGGACTTACCTGTCCATGAATTACCGGGTTTAACTGGGCGATCGCCAAGGTATAGCTCTCGGGCCTTGGATAATTCTTATCGACAGATTGGTAAACAGGTCCAGCATGACCCACACGCCCTTGCCTGCACCTTATACCAAGGACGGGAGGCGGACCTGGTTTAGCATGCTTTGTGGAGTTACATTCCTTCTTCTTCAATGTAACGCCATCGGAATTTGTGCCTACTGGACTGAGCTGATCATGTTTTCGCTTGACGACTTGAGCTACTTGCGTAGAGATTCGAAGCTTGGGGGGAGCAATGCGCTGTTTTATATTTTCCCAAATTTCCCGCCTTGATCTTCCCAGAGCATATTCCCTGTCCATCATGATCTCCATACCTTTCCTGACCTCTGCTTCACTAATAAGCGATACAGCAGTTGATGACTGAGTGATGACAAAAGCATCCAAAAGCATCCTCTCGAGGGGATACAAGTCCATCAACAGAGGTTCGACAAGATGTTCATCCGACTCCTTACATAGCAAGCCATTTAACTTGGTTCCCAATCGGAGAATTGCTTGTGCTGCACCAAGACAAGATTGTGTTGCCATCGCCATCGCACTTCCTTGTATCTGCGGCTTCTCGTCAACCCCAGGCTTGCCTGGAACCTTAGTAAAATCTAGAGTCCCGTTTGCTTGCTTGGCGACGGCCGCAGAGTTTGCAGAAATGAAGAACGGCACATACACTCGAAGAATCAAAATCTGAGCAACGAGACACAACTCCCATTTGTGCCTAAGCTCGTCGGCCTTCTCGTCTTCATCCCGGCTGATGAAATCCCGACTCCATCTCCTAATTTCATCCTCTGATCTAGCAGCTTGGTCGAAAGTGTATCCGCAGCAGCATTCAGGGTGGGATAGCCGATGCTTCACACGTTGTGCAAGCTCTACGAGCCTGTGGGTGGTGTCATATCAAATTGATCCCTAGATGGCCCGGTACGATTCAAAGTTTACGCACCGACACCGTGCGATCACGTATTTTCTAGTGACCGAGTCGTAGAGGTTGCCATTAAGCTCCGGTAAACGAGCATAATGAGACACCGGAGGAATCAATGAAGGATGGCCGAGTGCATCTGAAGTGAATCTAGGTAAAGCAGATAAGATCGGCTACAGCAGTCCAGTCCGAAATAACCACGCACAAATCGTAAAACATTACATCCCACCAGACCACGCAACGAAAATCTTCCCAATGACGATGAGAATCGGCTCGTGAGGAAGGTTTGTCGTCCGATTGTTGCCAAGCAGCTATCTCTTTTCCAAGACCGATCTCTCGAGCAATATTGACCATCTTACCAACCTGTGAAAAAGATGAGCAGGACAAGAGGGACACCTGGCCAAGCACACGAACCATTGGAAAAATTACTCTAGGTTTTGCACCAACCTCTTTCCTCCGCTCTCCTGAATCATTGACGTTATCCTGGGTGACGAGCAGCAGATAACCAATGCCAGCAAGGCACGCGACCAAGAACAGAACATAATCTTTCTCCGACTTCTTCGAGTGCGAGTTCTCCCAGACTGAAAGTGCCTGCTGAGAAAGGGCGTACAAAACACCGGCATTGACATCCTCTGAATCAAATACTTCGGGAGGTGACACAGCAGCCCCGATCGCCAAAATAGCCGTAGCCATAGAGAAGAATATCAGGTCTTCTTCTGCCTTTTTCTTCTCTTTCTCTTTTGAAAGTACAGGTTCTGATGTAGAGGCGGATATTGGTTCGAGAACAGATCGTCCTGATTCCGGCTCCACGGCATTGAAATCGGGAAGGCGACCATTAATCAGGCTAATGGCTCTCTGCTCAAACTTATTCCAACCTCCTGGTAACGGAACAGGCCTCTGAGCAAGAACAGGTCTAGCTCGAGCCAGAATGCGCATGCAGATTGATAAGTTTGGGAGAAGGCTGAGGACAGTTGGGGTGACTGATGGCACCTGTGAAGAGCCATATGACTTTGTCTCAGAATAATATTCACTGACGCGGGGAAGTAATGGCTGAGGGTTGAGATGACGGGAATGAGGAAATAAAGTAGTGTTGAGTCTTGCACGAAGCTTCGTTCGCCGCTCAATATCCGCGGGAGAAGGCTCAAACTTGATTGGGGGAGGGGGTCGTCCATTAGTAGAACGTCCCGAATGTCCATTCTCTACTGAATCCAGCCAGGCAGAGTGGAGTTCTTCCAATGAGAGAGCAAGCGGACAGGGTGCATCATGCACATGGGCTATCACAGCAGCAGGATGGTGCTGATGCTGATGGATGTCCTGTGGACCAGATCGAATCGAAGGAGCGGATGAGGAAGAAAGACGATGAACACCTGTCACATTCTGGAATTGAGCAGGAGGATAAGTAGACTGGAAAGATCCAGAAGTAACTTGAACTAAGATAGATTCGACCTGCAGCAGACGATTATTGAGGGAATGTAGGTCGACCTTTTCCGCCGCGGCTGGTGAGTAGATACACCTTGCGACGGTATCCCGCTTTGTACAGCTGCTGCATGGAGAGCGGCGATCACACTTGAGCTTGAGACGTTTGCACTAACAAAAGGGTTGAATAAACACTTGAGTGAATGATCTGAGGTAGACAGACCTCCGCGCAGACGACAGTGATGCGGGAACGGATCTGACTGCAAATATGATTGTGAGTGAGTCATTAATATCAAACAGCTATGGCGTACGGTGTGGACGCTGTCTGAGATGATGAAGACTGCTGCTCCATGATGCTACGGTGGTGGTGGGAGGGGCTGAGAGGGGAAAGCGCCCTCGACGTTCTCGATTGTTTTCTTCAATAACCACACGGTCTGTATTCTGTGACATGAGACGGTCACATACTTATGTCAACTAATGCCACCGTCAACTCCATTCAGATCCATCGAGATCTTGACTCGGATCCACTACCTCTTCTGGACATCCAAGGTGCCTGGCCAGGACACCCTTGACATTGCTGGAATCGACAACGCTGTTTTTTGCTGAGCGACCCGGTTGGAAAATAATCAGAAGAGTGAATGAACCAAACTACCCTTTTGAACATGTTTCACTCATGTACAACTACAACTTCCCTCCAGGGCTGCGCACAGGGCTTATCACGTGTTTCCCTAGCCAATTTTGCAATACCCTAAAATGCAACAAGAGGCTTGCAGATCCTTGCTTTTGCAGCACCGCTCAGAGCACCTACGGCATCATTATCATCAGTAATAAATAACATAACGTTGGTTGAACAAGCTCTGGTCAGGTATCTCCTCTACAGCGGGCACTCGAGCATAATAACACCCATTTTTTATTTATGAATTGATGCAATGTAAATACAATGTAATCTCCATTCAATACTGCCAGCGGATGCTCTAAGCACTATCGATTCTCAGAGTACAAATTTTTTATTCCAAATCTAGCGCCTTCATCACTGTCGACATTGCATTCACATCGCTACGTACAAAGCGAACTACAACTGTCAATTCACACTCAAGAACCTGTCGGACAACTGCTATACATGTAAGCGTCTTATGCCATGCTTCGAGAGGTGACATCAACTAGTACAGCGAGTACGGCAACAAATGGCGCCCTTTCCTAACCGCAATTTACCCAACTCGGTTCCAATTGAGTTATTCACTGTTATTGTCCCCCTTTTCACTGAACGTCCAAAGTCACCCCAGTCAAAAGCCTTACACATTCTCTTCCTGAAAATGGAGACACCACCATGACGAATTCTTCTCCAGTGCATGTCCCACTTCCGCGAGCGTTGGTCGATGATTGATGGTTGATCAAGATGGAATGTACGAATAAAGTCAAACAAACCTTATATTTGAGAAGCTTTTCCAAATATGAGTCTCCAAACCTTCCGTGAGTAGAGGTCTCGTCGCTCTTGCGCGCATAAGGTATGACTTCTTGCCTGTTGTTTCGTCCAGGCACGAGGACTCATGCAGCAGTATTCAGTTAATGGTAATCATTGCAAACTCTCCTCTGTATTTTCGTGAATGAATTATCTCCACCTTCTCGAACGAGTTCTTGCCTCAAAATATCCTAGCTTTCCGTGTTTCAGATAGCTTTTCCCTGACAGTGCTTCCCCAAACCTTCTTTTAGGTAAACGTACGGTCACAACGTGACTCAAATGGCGTGGCTAGTGTAGTACTAGCATGAAATATGTCAAGCGAGTACTATAAATCGGTAAATGCTGGACGCTGTGAGGTAACCTAACGTGATATAAACGTGGTCAGGTGTGGTATCAGAGCCTCGCAAATAAAACGTGGCTACCTGGTGAACCAACAGCTCACTAGCATTATGGATCGAACCTATTATTGTCAGGGATGTGAGCCCGGCTGATAATTGACACATAAGGCTAACTCGATATAAACTGTGAATCTACCAATCAATCTAGGCTATTGAGTTGTGATCAAGGTAAAAAGACATTCAATTCAATAATCCCTGTGGACTGGTTAAATCAACACGTTGCATACCACCTGAGAACCCGACTGTGTAGTGATGTATATTAACATACCTCATCGTATTCTCTCGAGCCTTAATTGACAGCCCAAACCAATTCCTACTGTTCTTACCAGCCCCACAACTATATGTTCACGTTATAAATATCCTGATGTTTCCAATTTTAATCCATGTCCCATCTGAGCAGATAGCCAACTTTTTGCTGGTAGATATATGTAAAATACATGGTTGATTATTATTTTTTGATTCAGCATTCTTGTCTGCAACAAGCCAACTAGTACTAACATTTAACTAGTCAGCCCAGTATGCTGTCAAGTGAGTTACAGGTATGGATGGCATCATCTGTCTGTCACGTGTTATTAAGTTCACACATTTTAACAATTAGCCTCCCAAAGACTTAAACAATAATTTGAATACCTGGCCATGTCCCTGTAGAAGCCAATGTTGTCAAGAGTCTAATTCAGTTACATATGACCAAAATGCAGGTAAGGCCTACCAAGGTAAGTTAGTAACTACTCTTCTCTTTATCCCATTCTTGACTCAGCCAAGGGTAGAGCCAAGGGTAAATCTTACCCTTATCCTGCTCTTACCTTACTGATACCCCTAGGATATACTTTATTTTGTAAACTTTGAACTGATTTCTTAAAGTGTTATTCCAAGTATATACTCTATTATTAAGAGTATATTTTATTCTAAGTACAAAGTACACTTATTTTATCCTAAGTATAAGAATATGTTTTACCCTCAAGGATAGAGTTGTTATGAAATGTTGTTTAAAAGCAATATTTATTTTTCTTTTCTTTTCTTTTATTTCATGAAGAAGAAACTATACAAGTATCATATACTAAAAATTGGTATTATTTAAATTTCATTTCATTTTTATTTATAATTAATTTTGCTCCTGAATATAAGGTAACACTACCAATGCAACCCCTGAAGCACTAGCTTAACTTTCTAGAATGACCCTGTACTCAATTAATATTACTATATGTCATATACCAAAAATTTGGTATTATTTATTATTTATTTTCATTTTCATTTCATTTTATTTATAACTTCCATTTCTAAACTCCTAAATTGTCTACTTGTCAGGAATATAGGGAGTAGCATGAAAAGACTAGGAATATTATTAAAAGACTCTAGACTACAAGAGTGAATATATACTTTAACCTTGAGTTTATATCAATACTTGATATCTCTTTGTCCCTCTACAAAGGGTCTGGTTAAGGTTTTTAGAAGAGTTATATCAAAAAAATGAATATTAAGGCTTTTAGTTGTACTCCACAAGTTAATCTGGAGACTGAAGAGAATATAGAGTTCCAAGAGAAGTAGATTTTCAGATGAACCTCAGAAAAAGAGAACTTGCCATTCTTTTCTCTTTCTAGATTGTATTTATCTTAACTAGTAATGTCACAGGAACTACTGTCCTAAGTACTAGTAAGTTATAGTATGCTATTATACTGTAAACAAATTTTGCATGAAAAGTAATATTTGAAATTGTTTAATATGGTATATTTTGAGTGACAACTTTTGGAATTAGTATAGTATTAGGATCAGAACACAGAACATACCAAGACTTAATCTAAAACCAAGTTGTAGACTCAACTTAGACAGGCTTCAGGAAGAACAGTAAGCTGGGAAAGCTTAGCTAAGTGTATACTTGGATTACATCACACCTATAAGGTTCAGTATTGAGGGTGCAGACAAGAGGGCAGACAAGGGGGCAGCTAAGTATAAAAGGTCTAGAAGGATTAACTAACTGTATTTTCCAGAAGAGCTTTTGTTATAGTATATATGTTATCAATAGGCAGTAAATGCTCTTAGTGATCACTCTAGGTGAATGTTCAAGAAAAACTTGATGGAGTTCTTTGTTGGATTACAGTCTTACTTATACTACTACTACAGTGGCTGTACTCTAAAGTCCTACAATCACATGTCCTTTCCAGAATGTTCCATGGTCATCTGACCTTGTCACATGATTTGACTTGCTAAGCTCCCATGCTATTTATATCTTGACCCCATTGTATGCTTTGAGGTTCTAGATTAAGTGTTCAAATGCATGGAAAACCTTTTCCTGTTTGGGGCTCTTATAATATAGCCCCCCCTTCAAGTTTCCTCATCCTAAGGAATTTTTCCATTGATTCCAATTTTCATCCCATCTTTTTTCTCTCTCCTTTTTATATCTTCTTCTTCCCCATCCATATAGTAGTTTTGCCATGAATTCCCTTGGTAATTCCTGACTGAATTTCTTTTCTTCTTTTTCCTGCTCCTGTTGTCTTAGTTCTTTGACTTCTTCCCCATACTCTCTTTCAAACTCTTCTACTAACTCTTTTGCATTTTCCAGATTTTCTTTATTTTCCCAGGTGTCTTCTTCTGCCATATAGCCCTTCCATCTCACCAGGAACTTTTCCTTTCCTCTTACCATTCTCTTATTTAAGATTTTTTCCACCTTGAATTCCTTCTCTCCTTCAATAATGACTGGTTTTGGTGGTGTCCTCTTTTGTCCTTCTACCTGTGGTTTATAGAGTTGTACTCTACTTGCGTTAACTACCAGGTGTATTTTAATGGACTTGGGTAGTTCTAGTTCTATCCCATTACTAGAGACAATTCCCTTGACTTTGTAAGGGCCCACAAAATGTTCCATCAATTTTTCTGATCTTTTCCCTTTCATCTGCCACTTTAAGTCCTTTGTACTTAGTAAAACTAAGTCTCCTACTCTATACTCTTCTCCCTCTCCTCGCCTTTTATTTGTGAACTTCTTCATTTCCTCCTGTGCTTTTCCTAATGCTGCTTTTGCTTTCTCTTGGATTTTCTTCATCTTTTCTATAAATTTTCCCACTGCTTCATACTTTCCCTTTCTTCTTCCTTCAAAACCCATCCTTGGGTCTTGACCATAGTTTACTTTGAATGGCGATGTTTTTGTTGCTATGTGGATTTTTTTATTGTATGCAAATTCTGCCATTCCTAACCAATCCGGCCACTGCTCTTGTTTATGATCAATGAATACCCTCAGATATTATTCTAACTCCTGGTTTATTCTCTCTGTCTGTCCATCTGTTTGAGGGTGATAGGCTGTTAAGAGTTTTGTCTGGATTCCCAACAAGTTATTCAGCTCCCTCATCATTCCCGCCACAAACTGCACTCCTCTATCTGATATAATGCTTTCTGGAAGTCTGTGTAACTTCCATACATGATCTCAAAATAGCTTTGTGAGTCCTTCTGCTGATGTTTTCTCTATTGTTGCTATAAAATGTGCCATTTTACTAAAACAGTTGCATACTACTAAGATTGCATCGTATCCCTGGGCTAGTGGTAGTTTAGTGATAAAATCTGCTGATATATGACTCAATGGCTTTTCTGGGATTGCATTGGGCATCAATTTTCCTGCTGGTGCCTCACTCCAGTTCTTGTATCTTTGACAAGCATCACATCCATCCATGTATCTTCCCACCTCTTTCGTTACTCCTGGCCACCAGTAATTTCTGGCAATCAACTCTACTGTCTTCTATCTCCCTCCATACCCTCCTACTGGGGTATCGTGGTATAATTGTATTATTTCCCTCCTGAGGTCCCCCTTTGGCACGTATATCCTCCCTTCCTTCATTACTATCCCATTCTCTATTTCCCATTCTTCATCTTTCAATGTTTTTACTCCTGCCTTTTTCAACTCTTTTACTGCTTTTACTACCTTCTCATCCCCCTCTTGCGCCCTTTTGATTCTTTCCTTTAGGTTCTCCTCTTCTATTATTGTTTCTACTCCTCTAATCCATTCTAGCCTTACCAACTTCTAATTCTCGTTGTCTTTTTCCATCCCTTCCTGCCAGTCCGGTCTCCTGCTTAATTTATCCACCTTTCCCATGCTTTTCCCTGGAACGTGTTTTAATGTAAAATTAAATCTCAATAGGTACAGGGCCCATCTTGCTTGTCTACGGTTTAATTTCTGACTCGTCATAAAATACTGGAGGTTCTTATAGTCTGTCCAGATTTCAAATTTGAGTTTCGCTTCTTCCAAATAATGCCTCCACACTTCTAGGTACCTTATCACTGCTAGCATCTCTTTATCGTGAATTTTGTAATTTCGTTCTGTGGTGTTCAGCAATTTAGAGATAAAGGCCACCAGTCTCCACTTGCTATTCTCACACTTTGTCAACAATACTCCCCCTGTTGTATAATCTGAGACATCTACCTCTACTCTTATCTCTTTGTCAATATCTGGGATGGCCAGGACGAGTTCTGTGGTGAACACCGTCTTAAGTCTCTCAAACACTTTCTCCTATTCCTTTTCTCACTTCTATCTTTGCTCTTTTCTGACCAGCATATGTAATGGTACAGCTATTCTAGCAAAGTCCTTTATGAACCTCCTGTAGTAATTGGCAAGGCCCAGGAACTTTTGCACTTCCTTGACATTCCTAGATGCTGACCAGTTCAAGACTTCTTCTTGTTATGGGAGCCCGGAGCAGGAAAAAGTCTCCCATATATTTGAACACTTAGTCCAAAACCTCAAAGCGTATAATGGAGTTGAGATATAAATAGCAGGGGAGCTTAGGAAGCCAAGTCAC